>ERZ1643251.4026-NODE-4026-length-13086-cov-112.683281_pt1 | contig 13086 bp, 16 predicted proteins | sample MGYA00579261_ERZ1643251 | MGnify/ENA primary metagenome ERZ1643251 (study PRJEB29033, sample SAMEA4952267) | chicken gut metagenome | biome: Broiler Chicken; feature: Gastrointestinal Tract; material: Caecum | place: Ireland | collected 2018 | study: Broiler... | reverse complement strand
AATGTTAACAATTTGTTAACAATTTATGTATTGACAGAACAAATGTTCTATGGTATTGTATAATCAGAAAGAGTGGTGAGCCTAATGTATTATAACGGTGACAAGATACTAAATAGAAAACAACCCTTTAATTTCCTACTAGGAAACCGTGGTATTGGTAAATCCTATTACTGGAAAAGATACTGCATTAGGCAGTTTTTAGATAAGAATAGAAAGTTCATCTATGTTAGACGTTATAAATCTGATTTAGATAAAGTAGTTAGTAACCTATTTGATGATGTACTAAATCAGTTTGATAAATATGGCATAGTGTTTGAAAAGGGTAAGTTCTATATAACAACTAATGATGGACTAAAATTAGACTGTGGATTAGCAATAGCAGTATCAGAGTTTACTAAATATAAATCAGCTAATTTTGAAGACTATGACACAATTATGTTTGATGAGTTCTTACCAGAGGATGGTAAGTATTTAGGTGGTAAAGATAGACCATTTTTAGAGCCTGAACTATGTTTAAACTTTTATCAAACAGTAGCACGTGGTTATAATAAACCTATTAGAGATGAGGTACTATTCTTATTTATTAGTAACTCAGTAACTATAAATAACCCTTACTTTCAGTTCTATAATATAGACAAGAGACTAAGACCAGAGACTAAGTTTTTAAAAGGTGAAGGATTTAATGTTGAAGTAAATAATAACTTGGCTATTTCAAAAGAGATAGCAAACAGCAAGTTTGGACAGCTAGTTAAGGGAACTAGATATGAAAGATATGCTCTAAACAATGACTTCTATTTGGATAATAATGAGTTTATTGGTGAGAGCACTGGTAAGAAAATTTATGCATATTCACTAGTTTACAATGGTACAGTATTTGGAGTTTATAAATATGTAGATACTGGTATTTGGTTTATTAGTGATACAGCAGACATGGACTATCCATATAAATATAGTTTAACACTAAAAGACCATAGTTTTGACGCTGTTATGTTGTCTCATTTAGATGACAAGTTCAAAAATCTGCGTAAGCAATATGCCTACGGTATGTTATATTTTAAGAACCAGCGTTGCAAGACATTCTTTGAAAGTATTATTAAATAATTGGTATCTACTCTACACGATTAGGTAACTGGATAGGATGACACCCTTGACCGGGCTTATTCAGTTAGTAGGTTTGTCCCCTGCTACCGTTTAATGTAGAGATTAGATATAGGTGGGTTTGGTTTTATACTAGGCCCACCTCCCTAAAAGGAGTACAACTATGAGTGTTTATGATATTATGGCTGCTAAAATTATTGAATTAGAACTATATCCAATATATATAAAATACGTATATGAGGTAAATAATTATGGGTATTATACTAATAGATAACCCTAGTAATTATGCTATGAGAAAAAGATATGGTAGTAGTAGGACTAAGGATAGTATTAAATTCATAGTTGTTCATTATACAGGAACTAAAAATGCTCCTAATGCTATTAACTTTATTAAGTCAGCTCAAAATAACTATGCTGAGTCTAGTGCTCATATATTTGTAGATGATAAAGTAGCACTAGTTAGTGTACCACTTAATTATGTAGCTTGGCATTGTGGGACTAGAGGTAAATACTATCATAAATATTGTAGAAACGCTAATTCAATAGGGATAGAAATGTGTTGTGAATATATCAATGGTGAATGGATAATTCACGACCAGGTATTAAAAAATACTCAAGAACTAGTAAGACAACTGATGAAAGAATATAACATACCTATTGAAAATGTAGTTAGGCACTATGATGTAACACATAAGTTATGTCCTAGACCATTAGTTGATGATATTAAGTGGAATACATTTAAGGAGGGGATAGAGTTGGTTCGTTATGAAAAACTAGAGGATATACCAGAGTTTTATAGAAACTATGTAGACAAGTATGTTAAGGCAGGATATATAGCAGGAAAGGGTGATGGTATATTAGATTTAACTGAGGATATGATTAGAACTCTCATATTTACTGAGCGTATGCTAGATGACAAGGAGTGATACTAATGGACGTGCAGGCTATAATAACAGCTATTAGTACAGTAGGTTTCCCTATAGTTATGTGCGGGGCATTATTTTGGTATATGATTAACCAGAGGGATGCTCATAAAGAAGAGGTTAGTAAGATGACTGATGCTCTGAATAACAATACACTAGCTTTACAAAAGTTACTTGATAAGCTAGGTGGTACTAATGAGAAGTAATAGGAGATACTGGTTTGATAGTGTAGGTAATAGTAGATTTCAAGGGCATTTTCAATCTAATCAATTATTTACAAAAATACTAATTGATATACCACTAAAGTATATAATAAATAATAGTCATAAAGTAGATATACCTAGAGACTATAAAATAAATGACACCTATAAAGTAGATATTCCTAGAGATTATTCACTAAACTTAAATAAAGTAGATATATGCAGGGATTATTTAATTGATGGTTTAGTTAGATATAAAGTAGATGTGTGCAGAGACTATACATTAAATTTAAATAAAGTAGACATATGTAGAGACTATTTAATCGAAGGAATAGAAAGATATAAACTTGGTATTCCTGTTGAATATGCTATATTGGAGGTGAACTAAATGACTAGGGATGAGTATAAAGCACTGATAGGAAAGATTAAGACTGATAATACGGATGCTTTATTAGAGTTACAGGAAGCTATATTCAATGATTGTACTGTGCTAGAGAATATGACACTAGATAACAAGAATAAAGATGACAAGATAAACGAGTTAAGAGACATAAATAGTAAGTTATTTATTAGATGTACTGCTCCTATTGATGATACCAAGGAGCAACCAGATACATCAGTAGATGATATAATAAAGGAGATGACTGGTAGTGGCAAATAATATAAACCAGTCTGATGATATTTACCCTATTAAACATAGTAAAAAAAGAAAGAGGAGGAAAGTAAAAAACCTATTGATGAACTATATACCTAAGACTAAAAAAGACTTTAATATTAACCGTATGTTTGACCGTTTGAAAGGAGATATGTATTATCATGGCAACTAATAGAGCTATATTTAATTCAGTTCGTGATGGTATGAATGCTAGTTTTAAGGCTAGAATACCTAAGATGGACGCTACTAATCAGAAAGAGATTGGTATGATGTTAACTAGTGAGCAGTATACAGTTGATATGAACGATTGGCTGGGTGAGCTAGTTAATAGAATAGGTCTTGTAGTCCTCAGAGACAATATAATCAAGAATAAGTTAGGCTTCCTAGTCTATGGTACTATGGAGTATGGTGACGCAGTAGAAGAGATTGGTGTCAATGTTATAAAGGGTGAGGACTATAACTTTGGTACTGATGGTTCTAGTGTAGACCCCTTTAGGATTAAGAACCCTGATGTTAAAGCTATTTACCACAAGGTTAATAGTAAGAGGATGTATGTAGTTACTATCTATCCTGATAGAGCTAAACGTGCTTTCCTTAATGAGGGTGGTTTACAGGGTCTATTGAATATGATAGTATCACAGCTTACTAAGGCAGCTAGTCTGGATGACTATATTTCTACTAAGAATATAATGAATGAGTTCATTAACAATCCAGTAGTTGCACTTAATAGTAATCAGAAAGTTACTGTAACTGATGTAACTGATGAGGCTAGTGGTAAGGAATTTGTAAACAATGTTAAAAATGTAGTAAGTGACATGACATTCCCTAATAGTACCTATAACCAGATGGGTATAGTTAAGATGGTTGAGCCTAGTGATTTGACTATATTTGTTCGTAAGTCACTGCTTAACTTTATTGATGTCAATGTTCTGTCTAGTGCCTTCCACAAGGATGACCTAAACTTCACTCCTGGTGGTGAGCCTGGTAAGATTAGAGTTGTAGCATTAGATGACTTTGGTGGTCTTACTCCATATAGTGCTACTAACGCACAGTTGTATCCTCAGTATGATGCAACTACTGGTGCTACTACTGGTAAGTATACTGCAACAGATGGTGGTACTGATGTAACAGCAGTTGCTAGTTGGAAAGACCCTAATGAAAAGGTATTGGCTATTATAGCTGAAAATAATTTCTTTATGATTACAAGACAGCTAGAAAGAGCAGATAGTATTTGGAACCCAAGAGGACTATATTGGAATAACTACCTCCATCGTTGGAGCCAGTATGGTTATAATGGCTTTGCCAATGCTTGCATTCTAACTACTGAAGCTACTGAGTAACTAATAGATGGGTGGGAGAGGTTAGGTGGCTAGCAACTATCTCCCACCCTACTCTATAAATAGGAGATGATAATATGGCAGTAGGTGGACAGAGACTAACATTCACTGTACATAATAGTGAGTTAAATACTATAATTGATGGTTTACAAAAACGTGGAGGAAATGACATACATTATATAATAAAAGCTAGTAAGTGGAGAGCATTAAGTCCTACATTTTTATCAACTAATTCTCCATTTGTAAATGCTGATAATGAAATATATACCGGGCCTAATAATTATTTAACTACTTTAGTTTTTAGAGTTTGGTGTGGGATGAAACAAAAAATTTACTATACAGATGAAACTAATCAAATAGTTTCATCTAGGGATAATTGGGAATATATGAATGATGATGACTACAATTATATTGTTAAACCTTTTTCTAATAACTCATATAAATGCACGTTTGTTAATATACCAGCAGGTTTATATAGAGAGGGTTTTGAATATAATATAGGTGATTTACCAAGTGGTTCAATACCAGAGGGTATGACACCAGACAACTTTATTGGTGGTTATTTTGATAATGGAATACCTATTATGAAGTGGTCTATATTAGACGAAAATCTAACATATATAGCTAATAAATGTAATGTAATAAATTGTTCAACAATCTTTAACTATAATATTGATAACCCAACTGATATTGATGATAGTTATGGAAACTATCCTTTTAAATTTACTAATTATTACGGGACTAATACTATTGCTGCTGTAAATACAGAAGAACCAGCATATGTTAATTCATTTTCTAATATAATATATACACCTATAATAAACCAGATAGCACAGGTAGATAGACCAACAATGGTGCAAAGTTATAGAGGTCTATATCAAAGAACATTATTGATAGGAAGTAATTATGTAAATAGTTCAGAAGAGTATTATCCAGCTATTGAGTTTTGCCCAATAGTAGCTAAGTATGATAGTTCACAAATAGGAGGTGATACAAGTGGCCAGCCAAGTAACTAAATTATATTATAATACAGGATTTAATCTTAATAATATACCTGATAATAGCTCTATATTATCTTCATTATCTAAGATAAAAACTGTTGATAGCATATGGATATTGCAAGACTATATTGGTTCAATTAAGATAAGGATTACATGGGATGATGTAAAAGATGTTGACTATTGTTCTATTGGAAACACATTTTATTTTGTAACCAATATAACAATGTCCAATGAGAATACTGCTATATTACAATTACAAATTGACCCAATTACTACAGTTGGACTAGATAATATTGACTTTATAAACGGCTGGTGTACTAGAAGGCATGTAGCTAATGATGAACTGTTTAGTAATAACATTGCAGAGGATTTTATACCACTAGATACGTTAAAAGTATCGTTTGCATATCTTGACCACTTAAAAGGTAAAGATACAACTAAACTGTCTTTAATTAGTTCTACTATAGATTTAAGTCAGACATTTAATGTAGCTAAAACATTCGTTGATGAACAATCTAAATTATCTGTTAGTGTTCCACATATAGGCGGAGTTAATAGTGAGACTACTTGTTACTTAATTTATAGAGGTGGACTAAAATCTAAAATATTACCATCCACTTTATTATATAACATAAATGCTAATACTACTACTAAAGAAAACACAAAAAATGCATTATCTAGTGTTTGGTCATTAGGTCTAACTGATGCAATTACTAGTAGTTATACAATAGAGTGGCCAACAGCTAATATTAGTCTAGTTTATAATAATGGAACTGATACAACAACTGAATATGGAGATATAGAGTTTATTGGAATTACACCAGCAGATATTGAGTTACCAGAGGATTTTAATTTTACTTGGTCGATAGTTGATTATGTTATAAAAAATAATAAAGTTTTTACTAGACAATTTAATAGATATGTTATGACATCTATATCAACAGGAAACACTATTGAATATACACCTGATTCTATATATTCAGCAGATTCAGTTTATCCCCAGTTCTTAGTAGTTGGTGACCCTGCTCCTGATGGTTGTACCTATCTAGTACCTAAGTATTATTATAAAACTGAATTACAATCTACTTATCCATTATATGGTGGACTAAAAGGTGGTACATGGGTTAATAATCAGCTAACTTTTACTGGCAGAGAAGGTGGTCTTGTTAGTGCAGCAACAACTGCTTTCCAACTACAACAACATAGACTTAATAGGGTTGGCACATTTTTTAACGGATTAGAGGATGTATTAACATTACCACTAAAAGTAGCAGGTAGCTCATTTACATCAACACCACAAGACCCACCACTAGATACCAATAACTTTTGGCAAGTCTCTGATAGACTTTTAGCTCTTAATAACTATCCAGGATATGGCCCAAAAGAATATATGAAGGACTACCCTGCTTCATCTGGTTTCCCAGCAGTTAATCTGAGCGGGTTAGCTAATAGTTTATACACTAATCCTCAAAAAGCTGGGTTAGCTCAAGACCAATTACTATTAGGTGAACAAATTAACCAAAACTTAAATGCCCCTAAAATATATTTCCCATTTGGTTCTAATCTTAATACCTATTTTGGCAACGGATTTTATGGTATAAGAACTAGATTAACTGATAATGATACAATTAGATTTGATAGATATTTAACAGCTTTTGGGTATGCTACTAACGAACCTTTTGAAATTAGTGCTTTGAACTGTAGAGCTAATTTTAATTATGTAAAAGTTAGTGACTTAAATATAAAGTTTAAGACAGATGAAAACTATGGGATAAGAACTAAAGCAATGATTATTTCAATGTTTAATAATGGCATTAGAATTTGGCATGAATTACCTAATAGTTCTGCTTTTATAAATAACCCTATAAAACAGTAAGGTGGTGAATTAGTATGTGGATTAACGGTTGGTTCCCTATGTTTTGTGGCTCAGCTAATGCTAAAAAGCTAGCTAAATATGAAAATAATTTAGAATGGCAGAATACATTTGTAAGACTAACTAATCTTTGTCTTAATATGTTTGAGTGGGAGGGTCTACCTGATAGTTGTAATGAGAGGTATTTAGAGCAAGCATTATTCTTTGAAGGTAAGTTTGCTCTAGTAGATGACCCTAAGTATGGTTTTCTTAGTCTTAGAGCTAATCCAAATAATATATACAATATATACGGAGACTATGACAAGGTTCATGTATATGGGTTTAATGGCTATGAGAATAATTTTGACCTATACATGGATGGTGCTGATAATAGTAAAGCTCAAGCAGTTTTATGTAGAGATAACATACTAATGTACCCCTATATGTTGTATGTAATTATAGCTACTGATAGACTTACACAAGCTATGAGGTCTATTGATACTGCTAGTTATCAATTAAAAACACCCTACTTTATTCAATGTGATGAATCACAAAAGTTAAGTATAGATAGAATACTTAGTGATATAGGTAATAATAAACCAGCTATTATTACTACTAAGGCAGTTAGTTCTGATGATTTTAAAATACTACAAACTGGGGCTAATCCTGCTATTCTACAACAGATGTGGGACAACTACTACAAACAGGACAATAATATTAGGTCTATCCTGGGTATACAAAACAATGCTATGCCTGATAAATCAGAAAGACTACTTGTAGATGAAATAAACAGCAATAATGAAGTAACTAATTTAGGACTACAGATAAGATTAAAGAGTAGAGAAAAGTTCTGTGAACAAGTAAATGAACTATTTGGACTTAATATATCTGTAAAACTAAAGAACCCACAGGATAATGTAGGAGGTGAATTAGATGTGGAATCTAATGCCAGAGGTAATACCAACAATAACATATCAAACATGGAGGATGAATAATAATCCATGGGAAGATAATTTCTTTATTGGAGATTTAGACCCAGTAGAGGACAAGGCCCTAATAGATGAAGTTCATAATATTATAGATGATTATTATGGCCCTAGATATTTAGGAGTACAGGATGAGGATAGATTTACTACACTATTCAGACGTGAGTTACTTATTATAGAAAACAAGTTCTTCAAGTCAATAAAGTTAGATAACTACTATCCTGAACTAAAAGATATACTATCTAACATGGAACTAATAAATGATAGTACACATGAAGGCACTGGTTCTGTTACAAGTAATGACACTATCACACATAATACAACAGATACTAGGACAGATGAATATGGAGCACAAGGTAGTAATACAACTGATACTTACAATGTCAATGATGATGGTAGTATAGAGCATGGCAAAGTTACATCTACTGAAACTACTAATTATGGTAAAGTAGAAAATACAGAGACTAATACTAATGGTTCAGGTAATAGTAGAGCTTTACTAAGTGATACACCTCAATCCAATGTTGAAGATACAACCACTGGTCTTGATACACCTGTTAAATGGACATATGCTACTTCATTACAAGACAATCTAAACAAAACTAATACATCAGGAACAAATAAAGTAACTGACAGTGGTACAGATACAACTACTAGTGAGACAGAAAGCTATACAGATAACACAACTAATACTAAGACTGGTACAGTACAACAGGATACTAGTATTAATGAACATACTGATACCTCTACATTTACTAAATCAGGTACAACTAAAAACGATGGTACTAAATCAACTACACAGAATACTACAGACAATGAAACACTGAATGGCAGAAATATACCACTCAGTGAACTAATTAAGAGCTTTGAGGATTTATGTTACAGAACTATTAGTCCATATATGTATTTATTTAAATCAATAGACTTACTGTTCTTTAGTGTGTGGGACGATAGTTTATTCTAATACAAAAGGGTGGGGACATTAGTCCTCACCCTTAATTTTAAACACTGTATCTGTAAGAACTACACCACCTACTATTTGTTTAGGTTGTAGTTTAGGTTTATCTACTACAATTACTTTAGACCAGTCATCTTGTTCAAATAGTTTTAACTCCATCCTCTCTTTTATAGTTAAATTAGATTTATTTTTTAGTTCATTATATCTATCAACATAACTCTGACCTACATATTTAAAACCAAAATCAAACTGGTCTATTGTTATACTCTCTTTTATACTATCTGACATACCAGCACATTTAATATCCCAGTTATTATTAATTAGTTCTGCATAGGTTTTAGCTCTAATAAACTTAGCTTTAGTCCAACTACTTTCATGTTTCCATGCGCCTAAATTACTATCATGTAGATTTACACTAGGTATTTTTCCTATTCCATGTAAACTGTCTGTATCACAGTAACAAAAATAATCATACCCCAATATCTCTAATGCACTCCATAGTTCATTTCTAGCATAAGCAGTACAAAAACATGCAACTGGAATATATACACTGTCTCTTTTTTCCTCTCTAGTTTCAAATTTTAGTACCCCATCCTCCATATAGGGCATTTTTGTCGCACTATATGGATTAGTTCCAAACTTGCCATATAAATTATTTAAAAATAGCTTAGACAAATATCTTAAAACTGGGTCTTTATCTTTAGTAGCTTGTTCCTTTACTTCATACCACTTATTTATATAGCTGTCAAATAGTCCTAAACTAGAATTAAAATAATATCCATCTATAAAAGTTATATCAGTCCACTCTAAATTATAATTTTTAAGTAACCATTGTAAATCTACATTAGTCAAATATAGTTCTTCCTCTTGACCATCTGTAGAAGTAATATACTCTGTTTGTTTATAGAGCATATTACCCTTTAATTGAACTGTTGGCCATCTATTAGGTAACAGTTCTAATATGCATTTAATATGAACTATATAAAGTTCATATTTATCATTAGTAGGTTCACCCTCAAAATATACAGGTTGTCCTATAGGGTATTTGTAGCCTAGTTTACTATGCATAACACTAGGGTACATACTATTGTAATCAATAGTAAATCCTGTTTCGTTTACATCTTTAATACCAGGCTTCTTGAATACGTATCCCCCTCTGTATGATTTTCTAATAAAGCTATCTACTTCATCTGATAATTTTGGAAATCTATTTTCAAATATTTTATCATAACTATCTTTATTTACTTTATTACCTGTTATTAGCTCTTTTTCTTTACCCATTAGTTGTTTATATTCCATCAAACAGTCTGACCCAATAGTCATGCCATTAAGTTTATTGTCCTTAAATAATCTTAGTAACATCTCTTTTAGTATCCAGACATCGTTTTCTAAATATGCTAAATCATTTTTATCTAGTTCATCTGCATATTCCTCACGATGTATTTTATAGTCTATTTCGCCCTTTAGTCTCTCTAATTTAAGAGACTTTGCTATTTTACTAATTGGCATAGGACATTTTTTTAAACTATCTTGTATTTTATATATCCTACCATTCATCTTGATAGTTATTAAATAGTATTGTCCTTGTCCTCCTATTATAGCACCTATACTATAATCTGGTTGGTCTTGTTCGCTACTAATATCATAGTAGCTAAATCCGTGACTAAGACAGTAGTTTAGTATAAAACTACCGTCAAACTTTTCATTATGGAACCAGTATATCCCTGGTTTATTCCTAACCATGAACTCTAGGAATGTCAATATACCAGTTCCGTAAGTAAGTTCAGACTGGGGTGCTACCTCCATTACACCCCAAGCCCAAACATATGTCCTATCTTCATTACTAGTTGGTACGTTAGTCTCAAAGTCACAAGCGTACCATGTATTTATAGCAGGTCTCATGGTATTTACCTCCTATTAGTCTATATACATCTCCACTAATTTATTGTATCTAGTCTTTTCTCTATCAGTTAATCCTGTGCTATTCAATTTCTTGTCTAATTCTACTAGTCTCTTAACGTCATTCTCTACTCTTGATTTACTAATCCCTAAATACTTAAATACTATTTCTTCGTTACCTAATTCTAAAACATCCTGGTCGCTATCTAAATAATTTGTTAATCTAATATCAGTTTGCCTTAAATTATTGTAAACAAACTGTCCTAATTTCTCTTTATTTCTTGTTTTTAATTTCTTAATTAAGTAATATATAGTATACACCTTAGCTAAATTTTCATCTGACTCATTAGGGTTATAATATGCCCTAACTTTTAGTCCACTTTCTAATGATTTAATAAAATTTTCTCCATACTGGATATTCTTATTCCTAATATACGTTCTATCTGCATATTTGTCCATATCAGATAGTTGTACTTTAATATTTCGACTAGTCCATATTGGTTTTCTAGATACTCGTGTATTAGGGTCTGGACTACCTATAGGGTCTAGTCCCATTTTAGCTCTTTCCTTATTTATCTCTAACTGCTTTTTTAGTATTTCCTGTAATTCGGGTATACTATACAGAGCGCCACCAGTATAATTACCCCTAGCTGGACTAGGATTATAATACAAATACTTACTTGGGCTAGTAGATAATTTTAGCTTCTGTGGTGTTAGTTCCGCTAGTATACTATCAATACTAGCTACTGACATACCCTCTGTTATTAGTGGCAGCTTTAATATAAACTCACCACTAAATCTTTTAGGGTCTTTAATTCGGAAATTCTCTAATTCCCGAACTCTTAATATTAGTTTGTTTAGATTAGCTTGTTTACTAGCCATTAGAACGTACCCCACTTTAATAAAGTATAACTACTTTCTCCAATATACCTAAGTACTTGTAACCAACTAGTTTTCTTAGCTACTAGTTCCCCATCTAGCAAAATATGGTAGGAGGCACTAGTCCCCCTACCATATTCCTTGATTACATATCTACACATATTACATCCTCCCTAAATGTTCCGTAGTTACCAGGAAACCATGCACTAGTCTGGTCAACCCTAATTTCCGAACTGTCACCATCATACAGTATTATATACTCATTCCTATTATCATATCCTATGTGAGTGTAATTAGTTAAATCCAATTCCGCTTGTTTAGCTAATTCGACTAGGCTATCTAGTCCTCTAAGATACTGAGACATATCTACTATGTTTCCTAATTTGACTAATAAATGAGCTATAAATCTAATATTGGCTTTCATATTTATCACCTCAAATTAAAATTAAAGGAGGAGGGACTAGGAGGGACCTGCTAAAGCCTCCTAGTCCCTATGTCAAGGAGTAATATTACTCCTGACTAGCTACACCAAACCGCTCTTTGATTGCGGCTATCAAAGCGGGCTTTTCTACCGAACTGTTGCTAATTGCCTGCTGTACTATCTCTCTAGTAGTAGTATTAGGGTACTGCCCTACTTTCCCAAATACTATCTTGCCATCCTCACCAGTCTTGTATGTGTCATAGTAGCCGTTCTTGGCTCTATCAGCATATGAACCGCCTTTGCTACCGTTGGTTACGCTAGTGTTTCCACTAGATGTCTTGTAAAACTCCTGTGCATTGGGTAGGGCGTCAACCATGACCTTGACTTGCTCCCCTAGTAATTCCTTAATCTTACTCCAATCTAGGGTGTAACTCACAGCTACTTGTGTAACTGAACCCCAGAACTTGGAAACTGACTTACCAGTGACAGCACTGACTATCTGCTCATTAGTGCCCTCTAGCTTGTTGTCATGCTCAGTCACACTAGTGACTTGCTCCATGGTGTTGTCAGCTAAGAGAACCGCTCCACTAATACTAATCTTAAACATAATCTTGTCCTCCAATATAATATATTTGATAGACTAGGCTTGCCCCCTGTCTTATCTTGATTATATGATACCGCATGTCTAGCAATATGTCAATAGGAAAAATAAAAAAATATGCTTGTTTACAAAATGTTAATAAATAGAACATATGTACTAATAACATAATAATAGAACAGATGTACGATTTAACGCTTTAATGAACTAAAGTGAACTAATCACCACTAGTCAGCTATGCACTAATTTAACTAGTCACCTGTGAACTGGTTTAACTAA
>ERZ1643251.4024-NODE-4024-length-13098-cov-69.572338_pt1 | contig 13098 bp, 10 predicted proteins | sample MGYA00579261_ERZ1643251 | MGnify/ENA primary metagenome ERZ1643251 (study PRJEB29033, sample SAMEA4952267) | chicken gut metagenome | biome: Broiler Chicken; feature: Gastrointestinal Tract; material: Caecum | place: Ireland | collected 2018 | study: Broiler... | reverse complement strand
TGAAAGTGTCGCTAAAACTCCGTGCAGGTGTCGCTCAGCGTCCGATTTTTGCAAGCGCGGCTCCAGGTACCTACGTTACGCTCTTTTCAATACAACCAAGTATGTCTGCCACTGGGACACCAACTTTGCCGCTTATCTTGCCAAGAAACGGGCGGAGGGCAAGCATTACAACGTCGCCATTTCTCATGCAGCCAAAAAACTCGTGCGTCTGATTTTCGCTATGGAAAAATCCGGGACACCCTACCATTTGACCGTCTGACCGTTTTCGTCTTGCTAACCGGGGCCCGCTCGGGCCTCTGCTTTGCTATACCCTTTTTGAGCCATCTGGTTTTTCGCCTCCACTCATTTTTGGGGTTGACTTTTAATAGTTAATCTTTCGGATTTTGGTGCGGATTAAATTGCCAAGCACCACTTTAGTATTATAAAGAATTGCGTATATGGCGCGTTTTAGGGATTTTGCTATGTACGTATGTACAGGTTCTGTACGCACGTACATAGCAAAAAGGCCAAGTTCTCCCATATACAGAATTACCGGCCCCAGGATGGGGGAGCAGGCTCAGGCCGGACCAGGGCTTCGATTCCCAGATAGCCCCATACACGGCGGCCTGCTGCGTTGATGATGTTGTTGGTGTGCTCCAGGTTGTACTTTTTCAAATTGGCAATCAGGTTATCGCTGAAGCTCCTGGCTTTCAGGGGTACCAGGTTGTTCTCCTCACACCACATCTTGTAAATGTCGTAAAGGTCTTTGGAGCTGATACAGGCATCCGCTTTGAGGCGGATATAATCCTCCGCCTCCATGAAGTCGAAGAAGTTGTTATTGTCCCGCTTGACAAGCTCCCGGTTGCGCCGGGCGCGGTCGCTCTCGGTGAACTTGAAGCCGTTCCGAACGAGACGCTGCAGGCCCTCAAAGGCCCACAGGAAAATCCCTTCGGCCTCGGCAGCCATCTTCTCGGCGATATCCGGGTCATCCACCCGGCCGGCGGGCTTGTCCCTGGTGGTCAGGACCAGTTGCCGCCGGTAGAAACCGTCGCTTCGGTCATACAGGGCTTGCAGATCTCCGTTGCTGAAGGCCAGCAGCCGGGCATACATCCAGCCCTGGTAGCTTTGCTTGCCCTTGCGTTCCAGGTCCATCTGGCCCTGGGCAGTGACAATGGACTTGACGTAATTGGTCTGCCGCAGGGCCTCGATGCGCATATCATCGTCCACACAGAGCAGGACGTGCTCGAGATCAGCCCGGGCGAAGCGATTCTCGGATATTTTGCCGATGCTGCCGTCTTTCATATTGGTGCCGAACAGCTTGGACAGTACCACGCCGATTTGGCTTTTGCCCTCGCCGCCCCGGCCCTTGATGACCATCATCCTCTGGCCCTTGTTGCTGGGGATAAGGCAGTACCCGATAAACTCTTGAACCGTGGGGATGTCCTCCGGGTAGAGCAGGTCGGACAGGAACCGCAGCCAGTGGGTGGGCTGGGCCGCTTGGGGGTTATATCTGACCGGCAGCCGGTTGCGGACCACTTCCGGTTTGCCCTCCTGAAAACTTCCATCCAAGTGCAGGGTCCCATTGACCAGATGGATGCAGTTGGTAACTGGCCGGAAATCATCCACCTGGGCAGAGAGCTTGAGCAGGTCCAGAATATTGCCCACCTTGCGGGCTACGTTGCTGCTGGCATAGTCCCGCAATTCCTCATAGATCATGCTGCGCAGCGGCATCTCGTCTGTTACCCGGCCGTCCTCGGTAAAGAAAAAGCCGCTGCAGAAAACGATTTTATGGGTGGACATGAAGGTCTCACAGAAAACCGCTTCGTTGATTCGATGCCCTTCTTCCAGCCAAACTGGGTCGTTGGAGCTGGGCCGGTAGGTTTTGCTTTTCATGCGGCCTCCTTTGCATTGAGGATATCCAGGCGGGCTTCCATTCTGGGCAGAAGTTGACCATCCAGCAGGTGCTTGATGGCACCTGTTTTCTTCGGAGCTGCCCCATAGGTCAGGCAATCCAAGAGGCCATCCACAAAAGCCAGCATGTGCAGGGCTTCCACAAAGCGCTCGTCCAACGATTCCTCGGGTGAGCGGGGTGCGAACTCTGTCTGCCACCGAGTCAGCAGGTCGCGGTAGTCGTGGAGGACCTGGATACAGTAGGCGATATCCTCTTGCTGGGCATCCGAAGAGACGGTGGGCGGCTTGGATAGCGCAACCGCACCGGACGGAGGTTTATCCGGGCCAAGGCCGAAGTCCTGTGCCGGCTTTCGGGCAGCCTGTAGGCTACTAAGGTTGAATATGCGGGCGGTGAGGTCGATGACATCGCCGGTGGCTCCGCAGCCGAAGCAGTAATAATAGGCGTCGTTCAGCTTCATACTGGGCGTGTGGTCCTCATGGAAGGGGCACCGGGTCATCCTGGTGATCGTGATGGGCAGGCCATACAGCGCAGCAGCCTGCTTCACGGTGACGGCAGCCTTTATGGTTTGAAAAAGATTCACTTGCACCTCGTTTTCTCATATCTGGTGGATGGGCCGATATGCGGTACTTCGCCTGGTACCGTGAGTCAAAGATACGCCAAATCATCGTATCCTGAGGGAAAAGGATGTACCCTACTTCGGGGTACACCTTCTTCTTGTGTCGGGATTTGAGTTTCTGATGAGGCCCATCTGGTGGGTAACGTTTTGTTACAGACCGCCTTTTCGGGGCAATCTTTGCCGTTCTCCCTCATCGCTTCTGACAGGCAACCACTCATCTCTGAGGGCACTGTGCCATCCCTTTTGGGCGCTCGCTCCGGGTGGAGGTCGTGGCGGTTTGGGCGGTGAGGACGGTCATTCAGTTTTACATTGGAGACAGTATAGCAGAAAATCCAGAGCTTTCCCGTATGTCCAAGAGGTTGGAAATTTATCTCAAAAGGCTCTGATTTCCACGCTCTTGGACAAAGCAACTTCGATATGGTATACTAAAGTGGTAAATCGCCAACCCGCCCACTGGATGGAGGTAACAGATGCACACGAAACTGACGTTAGGCGAACGACTCAAGGACCTGCGGATTGAGCGAGGCTGCACTCTAGAGGAACTGGCAGCTCAAACGAGCTTGTCAAAAGCGGCCTTGGGCAAGTACGAAACCAATGAATCAGGAGACATCAGCCTGTTTGCCATCACCAAGCTGGCCGACTTCTATGGCGTGACAACAGATTATCTTCTGGGTCTGGTGGAAAACAAAAAACACCCAGACGCAGTCCTTGCGGACCTGCATCTGAGCGATGAAACAATAGAGATGCTAAAAAGCGGGAATCTAAACAATCGGCTTTTCTGTGAGCTAATCACTCATCCGGAGTTTCCACGCCTGATGGCGGACATGGAGATTTATGTGGACGGTATGGTGTCCATGCAGATTCGGAACCTGAACGCCTTGCTGGAATCGGTACGGACCTCAATCTACGACCCGAAAGAGGACAACACCCTGCGAACTTTGAAGGCAGCGCAGATCGACGAAGATGAATACTTTGCCCGTGTTGTGAGTAATAACGTAGAGCAAATTTTGATTGACCTCAAACAGCAGCATTCCAAAGATACATCCAGTGCGTCGGCAGATTCTCCTGTGGCTGCATTCAAGGAATCTTTAGAGGAAATCTCTCAAGTCAAGGGCGGCAAGGTCGAAAAGTTGATGATGCTGTTCTGCAAGCAGAATCAGATCAATTACAGTAAATTGACCGACAACGAAAAGCACTGGCTGGTGGAAATCTGCAAGAAATCGAACCTGCTCAAAGGTGGAGCCAGCCAGAGAGGAAAATGCGCAAAGAAATAGGACGGCCGCTGCGGCGGGGCTTGGTATACCTTTGCTCAGCAGAGGACAAAAAGGCTGGCAGACGGGTGCGGTTTGCACCATCTGCCAGCCTTTATTTCTATTGGTTTGCAATCGCTAGAATAGGAAGCGTAGAGCCTACTCTCGTTGCCCTCTCCTTCGCAAAGGAATAATAGCCGCAAGCGGCTATTTGGCCCAGATGTGGGCGCAAACGCCTGTTTGTATTTGCCCGCTTTGGCGGGCATGGCATAACACACTAGACTTTGCCAGCAAAGTCGTGCGCCACGAAACCCCTGCGCGGTTTCTTTGGATTCTTCCGGATAACACTGCTTTGCTGCTTCACTCCATCAGGCTTTCCTGTGTGGCACCTCTAGCATGACGGATTACTGAAAGGAAATCTAGGCCTGATACGATTCTGGGCGAGCAGCAATTTGTTGCTATCTTAACAACTCGCTTAACGGCCCCATCTCGCACTATTAAGGGAAGCGTCTGCTTTTTGGTCTGTGAGGCACGAAAGTAAATTTGACATGCACAGCCCCGACTTGATCTGTGTCAGATCGGGGCTGCCACATCGACATATGGTAAAATGGAAGGAGGATGCGCAAAACGAGAAATCTTATAGGTTTAGGGCATACTGCTCAACACTGATTCGGGCCGCGCCGTCGGCGGCAAAGGTGATGCGTTCGGCTTCGGGCGGGGTGTAGATGCAGGCCGTCATGGTCTGCTCGCCGCCGTTGAGGAACACCTCGATGCTGTTGCGGTCCAGAAGGATGCGGAGGCTGAGCGTATCGCTCTGGCTGTGCACGGTACAGCTGCGAAGGTGTACGATATCCTGATGGAACCCTGCCTGGCTCCGGTCAAGGGTGAGCCGCCGGGTGCGCGGCTCATAGGTAAGGGTGGTAGAGTGGGCGCCGTCGGAGGCCAGCTTGATGGTAAAAGCGCGGCACTCCTTGCCCTCGGGAGTGATGGTCACGCGGAGGTCAGCCACCCGGCCGCCAATGCCTTCCAGAGCCGTCTCGCCTTCTATGCGGACATTCTCGTGGAATACACGGGCGCCATGGGCGGCGTCCAGTTCCCGGACGGGGGTCTGGATGATCCGGCCGTCCCGAATGTGCAGCTCCCGCGGGCAGATGGTCTGTCCGAACCACTTGGCCCCATGGGGCTGATCGCTGATGCCGGACCAGGCCTGCATCCAGGCCGTCATGATCCGGCGGCCGTCGGGCGCCTGGAGGGTCTGGGTGGCGTAGAAGTCAATGCCCTCGTCCATCAGCTGGACGTTTTCGCGGACAAAGCGATGGTTCACAGGGTCATAGCTGCCAATCAGGGCGATCACGCAGTGCCCGTTGTGGAACTCGTCCCGGGCCTGCATCTCCATGGGGCCGACCATCAGCACCTGCTTGCCGTCCAGCTCAAAGAAGTCGGGGCACTCCCACATGACGCCGTATTCGCCGCGGCTGGCGTCCAGGATGGTGACGTATTCCCAGCGGAAACCGTCGGCGCTGTGGAACAGCAGGGCCGCGCCGCCCTCTGTTTTGCCCTGCCCGACCAGCACGGCGGAATAGCTGCCGTCCGGCTCCTGCCAAATCTTGGGGTCGCGGAAATCAAAGCGGCTGAAGCCTTCGGGCAGGCAGGTTTCGTCCAGCACGGGATTCTGGGCCAGCTTGACGTAGTCGATTCCATCTCCGACGGCGACGCTCTGGGTCTGCACATCCCGGGTCTTGCCGTCCGGCTGCTCTTCCCTGCGGACGCTGGTGTAAAGCAGCAGCTGGCGGCCGTCGGGCAGCTGCGCGGCCGAGCCGGAGAAGCAGCCGTCTTTGTCGCAGGGGCTGTCGGGGGCCAGGGCTGCGGGCAGATAGTCCCAGTGCAGCAGGTCGGTGCTGACGGCGTGGCCCCAGTGCATGGGGCCCCACACCGTCTTGTAGGGGTAATACTGGTAGAACAGGTGGTACTTGCCCTGATAATAAGAGAAACCGTTGGGGTCGTTCATCCAGCCGACGTAGGGGGTCAGGTGATAGGCGGGACGTTCGGCGGCGGGGATGGCCGCGCCGTGCTGCGCCTCATAGGCGCGGGCTTTTTGTAAGGTCGTGCTGTCCATAGCAGCCTCCTGTGAAAAAATGCTCCGGGCCAGGGCCGCTTGATCGAGTCAGAGGCCCGGAGGTTCGATTTTGCGCGGGGATCAGGCGTAATAAGCGTCCAGATACTTCTGCATGATGGCCAGGTAGTCAGACAGGCGGTATTCCTCCAGCATACCCAGATATTCCTCCCAGGCGCCGCCGGCCATGCCGTTCATGATCCAGTCGGCCTTGCAGGTGTTCATGTAGGTGGACAGGTCGGTCTCGAGCTCGGAGATGGTATCGGTGTCCTCGCTGCTCATAAAGACGTTGGGGAAAACATAATCGTTGTGCATCTCAGGGGTGTAGATCTGCTCGATCCAGTCCAGACGGTACTGGGCGTCGTCGGGGCAGGTGACATAGACGTCGTAGTAATCGTTCAGGACGGCCAGAGGCCCGTTGACGCTCTCGGCCTCGCGGACCTCGACAGGGGAAGCATCGCCCAGGGGCGCGTGCTTGAGCATCGGCTCGCCGTCGGCGTTGGTGGACATTTCAAAAATGTCAAAGCCGTCGTCCTCGCCGTAGGTGCCCCAGTTGTTCTGAGCCGACTGGATGGGGATGTACATCTGGTCCAGCCAGGCACAGACCAGGGCGGGATTGGCTGCCTTGGCAGTGACCACACAGCGGCCGCGGTTGAAGCCGCTGGTGAAAGATCCATTGTACGGGGTAATGTTGGTGGTGTCGGCGGCCAGCGGGGGCAGGGGCTCCCAGTCGGTCAGGTTGTCGATGTTGGCCACGTCCCAGCTGAAACAGACGCCGTACCGGCCGGCTTTGCCCTTGGAGACATAGGTGGACCATTCCTGCGTGAAGCACTCGGGGTCGATCAGGTTTTCGGTGTACAGTTTGTGCAGCCACTGGATGCCGTCCCGGTAGCCCTCCTGCGCGGCGGCGCAAATCACTTTACGGTCATTGGTGACAGCGATGTGGCGGCCCTTGTCCATGTCGCCGTAGCCCTCGCCGAAGCCGTTGATGAGGACGGCGGGGTCCTGGTCGCCGTCGTTGACGATGCAGGACATGGGGATGATGCTGCCTTCGATGCCAAATTCGCTCTGAATGGAGGCGGCATTGTCCCGGAAGGCGGTCAGCACCTGCTCGAACTCGTCAACGGTGTGGGGCATCTCAAGGCCCAGGAAGTTGAGCCACTTGGTGTTGATGAAAGGCATATTGCCGACGGTCTGGATCGCGGTCTTGTCCACACCCAGCTGCTCGATCCAGGGCAGGGCCCAGATGTGGCCCTCGGTGTCGGTGCACATGGTGCGGTACTCGGGGTACTTCTCAAAGACGGCCTGCAGGTTGGGCATACAGGTGTCGATGTACTCCTCCAGGGCGATGACCACACCCTGCTTGGCGTAGCGGAGCAGGTTGCTGTCCGAGAAATCGGCGGTAAAAACAAAGTCGGTCAGGGTGTTGGGGTTGGACATATTCAGGCTGATCTTGTCGCCCCACTGGTCGGACTGGATGGCAGTCCACTCGATGTGGACGTTGGTGGATTCTTCCAGCCGCTTGAAAATGGTGCGGTTGTTAGGTTCCGATTCGCTGCCTGCGGGATAGCTGGTGGTACCGGTCAGGGTGACAGTCTCGGCCAGCGGGAACTCGACGGGGCCGTCCACCACGACGGCCGCAGCCGCTTCGTCGCCGGCAGAGCCCTTGCCGCCGCAGGCGGTCAGAGCCATGGCGGAGCCGGCCAGAGCGGCGGCCTTGAGGAAGTTGCGGCGGGAAATCATCTTTTTCATAGCGTTTTCTCCTTTTTCTTCTTGGTTTGTGTTCTGCAGGGATGCGGGGTGTCAGCCCTTGATGGAGCCGGCCATGATGCCGGCGTCGAAGTACTTCTGGAAGAAGGGGTACATGACGATCAAAGGCAGGCTGGAAATGATGATGGTGGCATATTTGAGCAGCTCGGCCAGCTGGGCGCGCTCGGCGGTGCTCTGGATGTCGGCGATCATGCCGGACTCGGGCTGGCTCTGGATCAGGATAGAGCGCAGCACCAGCTGCAGGGGCTGCTTGGCGGTGTCGTTCAGGTAGATCATGGCGTCAAAGTAGCTGTTCCACATGGCGACGAACTGCCACAGGGCCAGCACCGCCACCAGAGGCATACAGATGGGCACCAGGATCTTGAAGAAGAAGGTCATCTCGCTGGCGCCGTCCACATCGGAGGCCTCCCGCAGCTCGCGGGGGACGCCCTGGTAGTAGGTGCGGGCGATGATCATGTTCCAGACGCTGAACGCGCCGGGCAGGATGACGGCCCACATGGAATCCAGCAGGCCCAGGTTGTTGATGAGCAGGTAGGTGGGGATCAGGCCGCCGCCGAAGAACATGGTGATGACAAAGAGGGTGTTGAAGATCTTTTTGCCGCGGAAATCGGGCAGGGACATGGGGTAGGCCGCCAGCATGGTGACCACCACCGAGATGACGGTAAAGAGCACCGAGTAGAGGACGGCGTTTTTGAAGCCGGTCCAGATCTGGGCGTCGGTGGCCACGCGCTCGTAGGCGGTCAGGGTCCATTTGCTGAAATCAAAGGTGATGCCCTGGTTTTGAAGGGTGACGGGGTCCATAAACGATGCAATGACGATGTACACCACCGGGACCACGATAGCGACCACGAACAGGGCCAGCAGGACATAGCCGATGAACAGGATCGCTTTATCCTGCCGGGTATAGATCGCGAGCCGGCCGCTCTTTTTAGCTTTCGCTGCCATGACTGTGCCTCCTTATAATCCCTTGCCGTCGTTCATCTTGGCGACGATCTTGTTCACGGCTATCAGCAGGATGACGTTGACCACCGTGTTGAACAGGCCGACTGCCGTCGAGAAACTGTAGTCGCCGTCGATCAGGCCGCGCTTGTACACATAGGTGGCGATGATCTCGGAGGTCTGCATATTCAGGTCGGTCTGGAGGGCGTAGGCTTTTTCAAAGCCGATGCTCATGATGTTGCCGGCCTGGAGGATGAACTGGATGACCACCATATCTTTGATGGCGGGCCACTCGACCGTCATGATCTGCTGCAGCAGGTTTGCGCCGTCGATCATGGCCGCTTCCTTCAGGTCCTTGCTGGCATTGGAGAGGGAGGCCGTGTACATGATGGAGGACCAGCCTGCGCCCTGCCAGATGCCGCTGATGATGTAGATGGGGCGGAAGGCCTCGGGGATGGTCATAAAGTTGATGCTGGTGTGCAGCAGCCCGTTCAGCGGGCCGGTGACCGACAGCAGGACGCGGACCATACCGCAGAGGACGATGACCGAGATGAAGTTGGGCATATACAGCACCAGCTGGATCTTCTGCTTGATCTTTTTGCTCTCGATGCGGTTGAGCAGGAACGCCAGGATGATGGGGATGGGGAAGCCCCACAGCAGGCCGTAGACGCTCAGCTTCAGGGTATTGACCAGATACCGCTGGAAGTCCGGCGAGGACATAAAGCGCTGGAAGTGCTCCAGCCCCACCCACTCGCTGCCCAGGATGCCCTGGAAGGGGTTATAATCCTGGAAAGCGATCAGGATGCCGCCCATCGGCATGTACTTGAAAACCAGGGTCAGCGCCACAGCCGGCAGAATGAAGATCAGATACAGCTGCCAGTGCCGCGCCATATAGACGCCCGTATTGTGCACACGCTGGCTGGCCGAGACTGCTACCGTCCCGGATCGGGATGCTTTCATGTAGATTCCTCCTTTTTCTATACAATGTCACTTTCGATTTTACATTTGCACTATTTGCCGGAATCAATTTCCTTGCGGATAGTTCAAATGTAAAATCCTTACGCTCTTTTTATACCACGCCGTGTGGCAAAAGTCAACATTATTTCGCCCGCCCGACAGTATATTTCGGTGAGTTTGTATGATTGCACAAAAACCGGTGTGTGCAAATGTGCAAACCGATGTTTTTGCGTTTGCACATTTGACTAATGTGTGCATTTGCACTATACTATAAGCAAAGGAGGGATTCCGATGGCAACCCGAGTAACCATCCAAGACATCGCCAACGAGCTGCAGCTCTCGCGCAGCACAGTATCGAAGGCTATCAACAACACCGGCGTTCTGGCTGACGCTACCCGCGAAAAGATCCTGCGCAAGGCTGCCGAGATGGGCTACAAGCAGTTCGCCTACCTGCCCCTGTTCCAGCCGGAAAGCGCAGCGGCCCCGGCGGACGCTCCAACAAACGCGCCGGCCGAGGCGGAAGCCCAGCCTGGCGGCAAGCGGGAGATCGCCATGCTGACCACCTGCTTTTTGAGCAGCTCTCATTTTTCCTCCATGACGCTGGACCGCTTCCAGTCCGAGATCCACCACCTGCACTACTGCATGACCATCTACCGCATCTCCCCGGAGGAGCTGCGCCAGCGCCGCCTGCCCTCTGCTTTTGACCCCGAGCGCACTGCCGGCATCATCTGCTTCGAGGTGTTCGACTACGAATACGCCCAGATGCTCTGCGAGCAGGGCATCCCGCTGCTGTTTGTGGACTCCCCGGTGACCGAGCTGAAAGCCCCCCTCAAAGCGGACCTTTTATATATGGACAACCATGTGGAGATCCAGCATTTCATCCAGATCATGCACCAGCGCGGCCAGGACCGGATCGGCTTTATCGGCGAGATCGGGCACTGCCAGTCCTTTTTTGAGCGGTATGCCGCCTATGCCAGCGCCATGGCCCAGCTGGGCCTGGCCGGCAGCCTGAAATACTGCGCGCTGGAGGGCCTTTCCCCTGCATATTTTGAAGATGCCCTGCGGTCCATGCTCCAAACCCCCGGGCTGCCGGATGTTTTTATCTGCGCCAACGACTTTGTGGCTATTGACACCATCCGAGCCCTGCGCAACCTTGGGGTCTCCGTGCCGGAAGACGTTTGGATCTGCGGCTTTGACGACAGCCAGGAGGCTTCGGTCATGACGCCGCGGCTGACTTCCATCCATATCCACGGGCAGATTATGGGTTTTACAGCCGCTGACCTGCTGATGACCCGCATCAAGGAACCCTCGCTGAATTACCGGACCGTCTACACTGAGACCAACCTGATCCTGCGGGAATCCACGGGAGACCATGAGGCAAAAGTATGAGCAACCTGATCGATCCTGACCGCCCGCTGATGGCCTTTATCACCAAAATGGCCTACAGCGCCTACCTGAACATTTTATGGCTGATCTGCTGCCTGCCCATTGTCACCATTGGCGCGTCCACCACCGCCCTGTTCTACGTCACCTTGAAGATGGCAGAGGACCGGGACGACGGCTTGACCGGGATGTTTTTCCGGGCTTTCCGGCAAAACTTCCTGCCAGCCACCAAACTCTGGCTGGTTTTGTTGGGCGCAGGGGCGTTTCTGGCAATGGACGGCTATATCGTCTGGCATATCTGGAGCCAGAGCATATTCTGGACGCTCGTCGCCGCTTTGCTCATCGTGGCGGCCATTGTCTACGCGGTGGTTCTGCTGTATGCGTTCCCGCTGCTGGCGCGGTTTGAGAACACGACCTTCGGCATTCTCAAAACTGCCCTGCTGGTGGGGCTGCGCTACCTTGTCTGCACGCTGCTGATGGCCGGCATCTATTTTTTGATGGGCTGGGTGGTGGTCAACCTCTTTACCCCCGCCTTCCTGCTGGGGTTTGGCTGCTGCGCAATGCTCTGTTCTTTCCTGCTGGTCAACATCATTCACGCCATTGGCGGCGACCCGGACGCTGAAAACAAAGAGGATAACAAAGAGGATGGAGAAAACCAACATGCCGCGGATGAATGAGCGGGCCCGGCAGGACTGGGCCACCCTGCGCAGCCTCCATGGCAAAAAGAGGCTGGAGCATATCTGGAGCTACTATAAGCTGCCCATCATCGTCGCGCTGATCCTGTTTTATATGGCAGGTTATGCCGTCTACCGGCAGGCCACCAAAAAGGAGGAAGTGCTTTATCTGGCGCTGGTCAATATCGCGCCGGGCGACACCCTGACTGAACAGCTGACCGCCGGTTTTGCCAGGGACCAGGGCCTGACCGGCAAACAACAGGTGTATCTCTACAGCGGCCTGCTGCTCTCGGAGAGCGAGGGCGCGGATGAAGAATATGTTTATGCCTCTGAAATGCGGATCGTGTCGGCCGTCACAGCCCAGCGGCTGGACGTTGTCCTGATGGACGCCGAAGCGCGGGACGCTTTTGCCGCCCAGGGCTATCTTGCGGACCTGAGCAGCCTGATACCCGGCCTTACGTGCCAATGGCTGGACGTCTCCCAAACGCCGCTGATCCGTCAGGCCGGCTTTCCCGAGGCAGTCTATCTAGGGGTGCTGGCCAACGCGCCCCACCCCGAGCGCGCCGCCGCCTATATCGACTATCTGCTCACATAAGAAAGGAAGGACCGTCCATGGATATTTTGGCAATCGGTGAAATTTTGATCGACCTGACCCAGACCGGTACCGACGAAAACGGGATCCCTCAGTTTGCGGCCAACCCCGGCGGCGCGCCCGCCAATCTGGCGGTGGCAGCCGCCAAGCTGGGCGCACAGACCGCCTTTATCGGCAAAGTAGGTGCCGACGGCTTTGGCAGTTACCTAACCAGCGTGCTGAAGCAGAACGGGGTGGACGCTTCCCACGTGGCAGTTGACCCCGAGGACCCCACTACCATAGCGGTGGTTTCGGTGGACGCCTCCGGCGAGCGGAGCTTTAGCTTTTACCGTAAAGCGAACGCCGACGTCAAGCTCACTGCCGGCGATATCCCCGACAGCGCCCTGCAGCGCGCCAGGTTTGTCCATTTCGGCTCGGTCAGCCTGACCGCCGACCCGTCCCGCAGCGCCACTCTGGACGCGGTGTGCCGTGCCAGGGCAATGGGCAAGGTCATCACCTATGATCCCAATTATCGCGCAAACCTCTGGCCGGATGCGGCTGCCGCCGTCGCACAGATGAAATCCCCGCTGAAACTTGTGGACATCCTCAAAGTCTCGGATGAGGAGCTGCCTCTGCTGACGGGCACCACCGACTGCGAGACCGGCACCGCCCTTTTGGCCGAACAGGGCATCCGGCTGATCTTTGTCACCCTTGGGCCAGATGGCGTATTTTACCGCATGGGCGGCCGGACCGGACGTGTTGCCGGTGTCCCCTGCACCGTCGGGGATACCAACGGCGCGGGCGACACTTTCTTCGGCGCGGCCCTCTCCAAACTCTGCAAAGAGGATCTTGATGCTCTGACCTCTGAAAAGCTGGAAACCATCCTGGCCTTTGCCAACAAAGCCGCCAGCCTCACCACCAGCCGGCACGGAGC
>ERZ1643251.4023-NODE-4023-length-13099-cov-5.372048_pt1 | contig 13099 bp, 9 predicted proteins | sample MGYA00579261_ERZ1643251 | MGnify/ENA primary metagenome ERZ1643251 (study PRJEB29033, sample SAMEA4952267) | chicken gut metagenome | biome: Broiler Chicken; feature: Gastrointestinal Tract; material: Caecum | place: Ireland | collected 2018 | study: Broiler... | reverse complement strand
CAATCGAGAATTAACCATACATTCCTTTTTGTACGCAATATAAAGAATGCGGGGTCTCCGGCGAAGTCGTAATGCTTTGGGACGGACACACCTATGACCGTGACGTCAAGACTTCAGTAATTGACCGCGGATACACGACCTACAGTAAAGAATTTATCTTAAAAGAAGCCGAAAAGGTCGACTATGAGCTGATATAGCAAAGTTTTAAAAGCTGAATATATGAAAACCCCTCGGTATGACCAAATCATACCGAGGGGTTTTTCTGATTGCCGCTTATAGTTGCATCTATACTGATTTCGAATACATTTTATATGCGTTGGCTACCTTTTCCATGAATTTGTTATTCGATTTTCTGTCATGGGTTCGGGTAAGGAAATCGCCGATTTCATCCACGCTATCCTCTATCTCCTCTTCGTCAAGTCCTAACTTGTCCGAATAAGACAGATATTTGATTAGCGTCAGACTATACTCCATGTCAAGATTTTCTGAAATTCTGGAATCGATTGTGCCATGGCTGAAATTCTTCCTCAATGACGCCTTTTCCTTTTTGGTGCGCTTGAGCCATTCGACTGCCTGCTCATCGCCGAGGAAATCATATGCGATAAATTTGTGTTCGTAAATATATGACTTGAACAGCGATAAAATGCCCACGTGGTCATTGTTTTCAATTATCGGAGCGAACGTCTGAAGCTTTTCGATAAGCTCAATGCACTTATCAGCCAGTTCAATAGTCCTGTGGGCAATTTTGTTTTTTCTTTCAGCGCTCAGTTCGGGGTCACCCAAAAACAGGTCTGTTGCAAAGACCATATAATCACATACGAAAATCTTAGCCCATTCGTCAAAAATTCCCGTGTCGTCTTCGTGAATATCGGCATCTATGCTGGAGAATTTTTCTTTTACTCCGCGATATGTATTTTTATCTATATACGCAACATTGTTCTCGTCAATTTTTATGCCCGAATACAGATCGAAAAACGTAAGACAGATGTCAACCGACGTGCTGAGTTCTGCCGAGAAGTTGTATTGATACGTCTGTTTGAACGCCATAAGTTCATTGCGAACAGTGCTGACATCGTCAAACATCTGGGCTGCCTGGACATAGAACAACAGGTATTGCGCCAATTCATAGTCGGAACACTTTGAACCCTGTTCAGAAAAATGCCGCTTGATATATTCCCTTATCTGATACCTGTTGTTGATAAGCTGCATCTTATTGGTATTGACAGACAGCTTCTGTCTCGCGAGGAAGTATTCGACTATTCCGTTGACAAGCGTCTCGCTGTCATTATCGTCCATGGGCTCTACAAAAGAATTATCGAAATCCGACGGCAATAACAGCGTTTCGTTCTTCGGGCGGACACAGTGTACTTTAGTCTGCCCGTAACTTGCCAGAGCATAGCCCAGCTCGAAGAACAGATTATTGCTAATAAAGCCGTCCTTTCTCTTCTGAAATATTATTATCGCCTGATTGCAACTTTTGATTTGCTGCAATACCGTGTCGCCTACCGAGGCAAAGTTTGAGTCGTTTGTCTCGTTGCCGCCGATAAAGCACTTGTAATTACACCTGTTTTCCAACACGTGCTTTACCTTTAAGGCTATTTCGTTGGTACCGCTCCACGCAATAAAAACTCTGTCCTTCATCTTATTCCCCTTCTCATATTTAAAATTAAAGAAAACAACTTTAAGCCGACCGTGATTTCACGTCAATGTCTGAATAATCGCTTCATCCGCTTATGCCAAGCAACTTTTCCTCAAGTTCCCTGTAATTGCACACGATGTCCTTAGCGTCGATTATCTTCAAAAGTCGCTCAAACTTGTATCCCGAATGAGCCATGCCTATAAATTTACAGCCGGCGGTTACCGCACATTCGTAATCCCTAGAAGTATCCCCTATAAGAATTGTATTTTGAGCGACGCAGCCCATCTTATTCATGACCGTAACCAAAGACCATGCATCGGGTTTCATAAGCTCGGGTCTTTCGCCCACTCTGCCAACTACAGGAATGGCGACGGTGGGACAATACCTTGACATAAATGCCGAAACGCACTTTGCCGAATTATTTGTGGCTATGCCGAGATTGAACCCCTCTTCAAACAGTTGAGTCAAGCCCTCGGCAACGCCGTCTACGGGTTGTCCCGTTACTACCGCCTCCAACTCCGCCTCCGTAAGTACGGCGTCTGCTTCTCTGTACGCCTCAGCCCTCCTCGTATCCGTCGGAGAAAGAGCGCAAGAAATTACCGAAAAAACGTCAAAAGCATCAAGTTTATCGTCAAACCCGACGCCATATTTCTTTACGACCTCTTTAAGATGCGAGGAGGTTTTTTTTAGATTATAATTACTGAAAAGCTTTACCATGGTTCCGTCGAAGTCGAAAACCAAGGAAGGCCTTGTCAATTTGAAATTATCCACTCTGCCGCCTCCTTTGCATCCTTGCAGTCTGAAACATAATCTTCTATTTCCGCCTCCTTTGCAACCGCCCTGGTTGTGAGCACATATGCGTTGGGATGATTTCTTAAAATGGTAGCAGGAATGCCTGCCGTTATGGTTCCGTTGAACAGTCTGTGAAGTATACCTGCCTTTTGCAAGTCAAACGCCAGTATTAGAAGCACATCTGCCGAAAGCGCCGTCCCCATTCCTATGGTTATTATTGATTTTGACGGCTGATTGGGGTCTATGTACTTCTTGCTATGTTCGCCTACTTCCACTATCTTGGGAGCATCGTTTATTATATCTTCCGTATCGTTGTATGTACCGACCTCATAGGCAAGTATTTCACCGAGAGGAGATACGGAGACCGCGTGTACTACGGGAGGATACATCCTTATTACCTTCTGGGCATTTTTGACGGGGTCGCTGTCCGTATATATACCCGAAAGCAGATGCAGTTGGCTCTTTTGAGGCGCTTTGCCCATCTCCTGAAGAGGCTCGATGAGCATTTCGTTTATGTGACGAGTGCGGCTTGTCTCGTGTCCGCTCCACACTCCGAAAGTTTCGGTATCGGAAATGAGGTGAGCTTCGCCGAACGGACAACCGTCATATTCTCCCACAATTCTAATCATTGCCCTGAACAGTTGAGTGGCGCTTCTGCCCGTCGGCAACACGAGTGACCCATCCGGAAATTTGTTACCCAAACAGAAATATACCCTGGCGGCACATTCCGCGATATCGCGCACGCTGTCCAACGCTATTACTCCCTTCGCCCAGTTGCCGTGCTTTTTGGCGTGCTGGAAGGCGGTCATATCATCGGTCGGAGAGGAATTGTCTTGGGCAACCTCCCCTCCGTTCTTGACGCTCTTTATGTCCTGCACGAGCTTTTCAAGAGTAATATCGCGCATATCCATCCAGTCAAGCCACTGCGTAGCGCTTAAAAAATAGCTGAGATTATTGGGCTCAACCCGTTCCACCCTCACCCAGAAAACAGGTTTTTTGTACTTGTCGGCAAGGGACATTTCCCTTTTGACCTGAACGCTGGCGTCTGCCTGAGAACAGAACAGCAAAACGACGGCGGTACAATCCCTTATGGCGGAATGAATGGACTCGTCCCATTCCTCGCCCGAACGGATATCGCGGGCGGCATACCACGACTTTATGCCGTTGCGCTCGAGATATTTTGCAAGATGTTCGACAAGTTCGACTTTGCTCGAATGATAACTCAAAAAAATCTTTTCTTCTTCCATAACTTAAATCTGCCGTGTCTGATTGTCTACTATTTTATATCCGATTGAAGTAATCTCACGATATATGCAGTCGAGGTCCATATAGTCATAACGATATATGTTATACAGTTCGCGCAGCCGCTTATCCGAAGGGGGAACTTTTGAGATGTCCTCTCCACCGTACATGACCTTAAACTTGTAAGAAATCAATTTTTTCAGCCCGTAATATGTCGTAATGCAGGCATGCCGCTTGCGCGCGGCATCCTTATGCGGCGCAGTTATGCGCACATTGCCGTCATTATCTTTAACTTCTTTTGCTACTATGTCCTTCTTCCTCATCTGCTTATAGTCATAGAGAATATAAAGCGCATTCCAGCGCGAATGTTCTATGAACGCCAACACGTTTGACGATTGCGTGCCGAAAAAGAACTCGGGATCTGCATAGTCGTCCGCATTACCCGTATTTATATAGCGGATGTCGAACTGCTCTTCGGATATTCCCCTGTCGTCCTTGCCGCTCCGCTTTACCATATCGAAACCGAGCAAATTGAGCTTAAAAGGAAGGCTGAGCGCGTGATACAGGTTAGACGCCTGCTCTATCATCGGGCGGCTTTCCCAGTTGACCCGCATGAGCTCAATATTCCTCTCGTCTTTAAGGCATCTGTCCAACTCCTCCGCCTGGCGCTCGGGAGGAAGTTCTCTTATTTTACGCAACCATTCGGGAGGGTTTCCTATGCTGTCGTACAGCATATTTATGCGTAGCGCAAGTTCGGACAAATCGTCGTTCACTATGCACCCGTGAGTGTATATCTGCCCCTCTTCGCCGAAATATATTATGCCGTCGTCGCACAATCTTTCCGCATTGCTCTTATTCCTGACGAATATGCGATATGCGGCATTGTCGGGAAGCATGCGCTTCAACGTCTGTGCATAGGCGGCATCTTCCAGATCCGCATTTAAGGATATGATGAAATAGGTAAAGGAATTGCCGTTTGCCACCTCGCAGAACTTTCTGCGCGCCTCCACCGAATTGATGTCCGTCTGTCTGACCTCGGCTATGCGGCATATTCTGTCCGGCTTGGGAAAATCGCAATCCTTGAAATCCTCGTCGAACTCATACGTTATGCGCGACAGGAACTCGTTGTGCAGCGCCTGGTCGCGGTTATCGTAGATATAATAGTTGACAGGCTTTGACGCCAGTCTGTCCCCCTCATGCACGGCAAACTGAAACTGCATGCAACACATTCTGAAGAGCTGATAGTTCATTTTGCCGAAGCCTATAAATACGACATTTATTTCCTTGTCATGTTTCAGAGTGCAATTATCGTTGAAAAAATGACGGGGAATATATTTAGTTATGGGATATTGGCGTACGAATTGCCTTGCGACAATTTCATGCCTGCTGAAACAGTTGATATATGCCGCTACCTGCTTGTCCGCCTCGGCAATGAGTTTTTCCTTGATTATTTTGACTTCGTTCAGCTCCGCCTCCATATTCAAAGCGACTTTGCGGCCGCTTTTTTTGATGGCTATGAACTGGTCTGTCACGTCCGAATAGGATATCTTGCCGTCGCGGAAAAGTATGAGATTGTACGGTACGTCCTTCAAAAATCTGTTCAATGAGCCGAGCGGACACGTCATGACGGTAAAGCCGCTTCTTATGAGGTCTGCATACGTGTTGCGCGCCATTGACGGGGCGAGCAAAATGCAGCCTTTATTGTTTTTGAGATACCTCATAGAGCCTTCGGAATAACCAATGACAATGTCACAGCCGCGGCGCAGATATCTTAATCTTGAAAAGTAATTGCGTATGCGAGGACTGAAAAAACTTGCCACGCTTAGAATTACCGATGCACCGCCGGCGACATACGCAAGCACGAAATCAACATAGTATACCGGATAGGCTTCACATACGGGAAGTACTAGGGACGTGTCCACCTTGAACTTGGTTATTACCTCCAGCGCGGAGCCTAAAAGCGAAAAGCCGCTGAAAAAGTCAAGACTGTTACCGTTATAGAGCCACGCCGACATATGCAGAAAATATATGAGCAGATATGTCGGAACGAGATATATGAGATTCTTTTTCGAAATGACAATCTCGCCCCTAATCTTAATCTTGCGCGCCGTGGTGAAGGCTATTGCACAGATTATGACAAGCGATATTATTAACAATATAATTCCCGTTGCAAGAAACATATATCCTCCGCATTTAATGTATTTAAAGCAATTTACTGAAAATTAAATATTGATTTCCAGGCTGTTATCCTTTACATACGAGCACCATATGCCATTTTCGACTATTTCCTCACGCGCGATTTCCTTTATGAATTTATTCGTCTCAACGGAAGGGCGCATCTTTGCCTCCTGCCACCTTGCCCATGCCGAGGCGTAAAACATGCTCATCTTGCGGTTATCATCAGCCTTCCTGTCAAAGCTCAGCTTACCGAAATAGCTGGAAAACAGCAGCGATGCCGCCGTTGCCGTTCCCATAAGTATCACGCCGACGCTTCTCCAGGAAACGCCGCCGAAGAATATGTCGTCCCAAAACCAGGAAACGCCAAACGCACCGAGAATGTGCCCGATCGCCTCCATAATGAATATAACGGCATAAACTCCTACCGTGACAATTGTGAGCGCCTTCGATATTCGCGTGTATTTTGCCGCCTTTTCCCTATTCCTTACCAGTTTCTCCTCATGATACTTCAGCTGCCCCTGCGGCGTTTTGCTGTTACCTATCCATACACTCATTATGCGAGACGCATCAATTTCGGGCGGTTCTACATCGCTTATCACCGCCACCGCCTGCAGCGCCTTATATATCCACACAGAATTGACCTTTTGCGTCCAGGAATACAGTCTGCAAACGTTTGAGAGAATCTGCCTTTCCATAAGACACAGGGACATATAGAATTGTATCCTGAACGCTTCGGCAACCGCCCTGTATTCTATGTACTTTTCGTGATATCCCCTGCTGCTTCCGCGCCGTATTATCCATATGAGACCGCCCACAGCGAGAATGCAGGGCAATATCATAAACGTGAGCGAGGCATCGTCATACAGCATAAACGAAAACGCCACAAACGTGCCGACTATCGCAATCAGCAGAATGAACAGATTATAATACTTCTGATTGCCGTCAAAGGAGAGACTGTCCGCCTTGGCATAATGACGGCTTAAATTTCTGCGGTACTCGTCGAGCTCTTCCTCCCTTTCCCACAGTCTGCCCCGGGCATTTTGCACCGTTTGACTGTTGTATTTTACCGTCGAAGCGATTATGTCCGAGAGATATTGAGGCATAGCATCGCACACGCAATAGTCGCCGTACGGCTTTGCTCCGCATTCATTTGCGAAACTGCTCACAAGCCAACGCCTGGTTATGTCCTGTTTATCTCCGCCCGTCCTGCGTGCATTTATCCAGAGAACGGCGCTGTCGTTCATTGTCCCCGGACTGAATACGCGGTCATCGTCCAGAAATTCATGCTCGAGCGCGAATTTGATTACCTCTGCCGTGCCGCATCCGAACTTTTCTTTTGGAGACTTGCCATCCCACAGTGCGATGAGAAGATGCGAATACTCGGCAATATAGATGCCTGTCTGGCGGTATTCATAATCTCTCCCGCTCATATGAAATTCTTTGCCGAGCCATTCGCTGTTACCCTCGAAATCGGGGGCTATGATTACCCTCTTTGCCCTTTCGAGGTATGCATACAATTTTTCCCTGTCGGAAACTTCGGTAAAGCTATCTATATATTCGTCCTGCCTGCACGGCAGCACGGCATATACATCTATGCCCATGTCGAACGCTGCTTCGGCACACAGCATATCCGCGCCCTGGGCAAAGGCATTAAGCATGACAACGGGCGTGTCCTCTCCTTTGTCAGGAGTACATGCCCTCTTTATTTCTCCGAGAGCCGCCGTAATCTGTTTCTTCAGCTCATCCCTGTCTTCTGCGGCAATATTTCTGTGCCCCGTAACGCCGACTATTACGGGTATTTTCCCTTCCTCAATCATACCACTCTACCTAAATACCTCAGACGCACTTCATCCTCTTGCGGTAAAGAGCATTAGCTATAAGCTTATCCATTTCCGTCACGTATACCTTACCCCCTGCGGGATTTGTACAGGCATACTCGAACCCGAAAGATTTTACAAACTTTTCCAACAGTGGCTGATATACTGAAACGCCTATGCGGTTGACGGATATGTCTTCCTCCTTCCACTTTGAAAGCTTTAAAAATATCCAGTCAAAAATGCGCATATACATATCCTGCGACGAATAATCGGGATCTATCGATATCATTGCAATGTAAGCGTCAAACTGTCCGCCGAACGAATATAGCGCTATCATATCTGCCTTTATCATCGACTGCCCGGATTTGAGCACATCGAAATCACTGTTTTCAACGGGATAAATATCACAATATCCTATCATCTGATCATCTTTGACGATTGCGCAGGAAACATCGGCAGTTTCCTGAACACTGTCTACCCAATCTTCAAGTACCCCCTCGGTCATATCGTTCATTACGTATTTGTCGGGCGGTACACAGAGATAGTCGAGTTCTATCTCTCTCAAAGTAATCTGTTTTTTTGTCCAGCCCGCCTCAAATAAGTCGCCCATATCCACAGTATGAATGCCAGAAAAACGCATCTGTCCGCCGACTGCTTCGCCAGACGGAGCCGACAATCCCGAAAGGATGACAAATATGCTGTCCAGATGAGTATCGAGCACCTGAGGAAACGCATCAAGCCAATGCGTTGGCCCCAGATAGAATTCCATTGCCTCAGACGGAAGAAAGTTTTCTATTCTGAGCGGAATTATTGTCTTATTGCGCGATACTGCCGAGTTGACTTCCCTCAATACATAAGCGGATTTGTCAGATTCGCTTGAGAAGATTAATAGTACCGCCAGGGAATTGCTTATTCCCTTGACTATCTCCGAAGCATAGTCAGCTCCTGAATTGATATCGCGAGGAGCAATAAAACAGGTTCTTCCCCGCCTCTCTATCTTGTCAACGACATATTTTGCTATGTCAGCGTTTTTTGTTGCATAAGATATGAAAAGGTCGTATTTATAGAGCTTGTCCATTGTTCCCTCCACGTAAATTTTTTATAAACAAATCAAGAGCCTTGTTCGGCTCCCCTGTTGCCATGGGATATCTGAATAACTTGCCTCCGTATGATGTCACTTTTTCAAGTTTCATGCCGAAAGAAAGACATAATTTCTCGCCGTGTATGCTTATAGCGTCGGCTATGACATCGGTAAAATATATTCCTTTTCTCCTCAAATAAGTGAGCTTTTCTCCGAAACGCGAAAATAAACTTCCCGCTATGCCGGCTTTCCTGTGGTCAGGGTCTACAACTATAGACGAAAAGTAGAGGTAATTATCCCGCCCTGCCTCGGGATAAAGAATATTAGAGGCGTCTATGCAAAGATCATTCTCCTCTCCGTCAAGCAAAGTCATATAACTTTTCCTGTCTATGCAACTCATATTCAGGTAACCTATAAGGTTGTCCCCTATGACGGCATAAGTATAAATTTCAGGACGGGCATGCAGATATCCCAGAACTGTTTGCTCTTCCAGCCAATATTCCCGAGGATAAACCTTATGGTCGAGCGCAGCCGCCTGCAATAGCTGTCTGTCAGTCATATCATTACCGTCCAAAATTCTGTATTCTGTCTCCACTATGCCCTCACATTAACGACATTTATTGACATAAATATACCACAAAAGGTCAAAATCGTCAATAGTAAAACAGACAAAACTGCCAGACGCCAAACTCAATTTGCCTATTGCAAAACGACAATAAATTTGTTATAATTGCAGTATAAGATATCGGAGAAACTCTAATGAAAACATTATCCTGCTATGCAGACAAATTCTTTGACGATTTAGACTTTACGCCGCTTTATTCAGACGAATATGCAGAAAGCGATAAACAGTGTTTCCGAAAGGTGCTGTCGCAGTTTCTCTCCAGCGGAGACAAGAGCGACGCGTTCTGCGTATATTTCTGTTTCAGCGAAATTTTCAAGCTGTTCGGCAAGGGATACGGCAACACCCAAAAGCTGCTCGAATTGCTTTCCGATCACGAATACCACTCCGGAGAGCTGCTCGCAAAACACCGCGACCACTACTCGCACTCGGCATACGTATTTGCAATTGGCTTGGCAATATATGCCAACGACAGCACTTTCCGCTCTGATTTCCTTTCGTTCTATTCGCTGCCCGACGACAACAATTCACGTCGGCATTTCATGTATCTATGGGGAATGGCTTCGCTCTTTCACGACATAGGCTATCCCTTTCAGCTCGCGCACGAACAGATTAAGACATACACTTCCGACCTGTGGGGAAAATCGGCTCCGTTCAGTCCGTATGTCTCGTTCGGAAACTATGACGAACTCATAAAGATATCCGACGCCGACATCGGACGGCTTTGCCATGCGCTCAAAACCGACAGAAAGTTTGAGACGTTCAATCAGCTGTTTGCATACGGTCTGCATCTCAGGCTGGGATACGATGAAGAGGAATTATGTTCTCGCCTGAGAGAACGTACTCTAAGGCAGCCCGCATTCATGGACCACGGATATTTCAGCGCAATAATTCTGACAAAACAACTGCTGGCGCTCAGCGAGGTCGAACTTACCCTAGATAAACTTGACGTCCTTACGGCGATTTTGCTGCATAACAGCCTCTCCCAGCATGAATATAAAAACAGGTACCCCGTATCCCCTCATAATCACCCCTTGGCATACCTTCTGATGCTCTGCGATGAACTGCAGAACTGGGACAGGCAGGCATACGGCAAGGAGAGCAAACTTGACCCCATCGCCTGGGACATAAAACTTGAAATGGGCGATAACTTCATAAATGCCGATTACATATTTGAAAGTTGCACCGCATTTGACTACGTCACGGGGCTTGAGAGAATAAATAAGCATTTCGACGACGCACAGACGGGACGGTTTGTGAATAAAATTATCGGCGAAGGCGGCATACTCAAAAGCGACCTTAAACTTAAAGTCACGCCCAAAATAGCCCCCAAGGCAAAGAGAAACAGGCTCTACGCCTCAGAAAATAATTTTATAAATCTGTGCGACTTTGCAAGAGCTATACATGCAAGCTACTGCAAATTGGTTGGAAGTTCGGCAGACGATACGCGCAAAGCGCTCTCCGACGAGTTTGACAGCCTGTCGCTCGAATTCAAGATTTCCAACATAGAGCAGGCAAAATCGTATGCAAACAAGCTTGAACTGATTAACTGCTTTTTCAGCAGCAAAGATCTGGACTATCCCGTCATTACAGATTTCAGGTCTTCGGACTACGGCATAAGCGGTTCGGATAACCTCGGCTTCTTATGCAGGGAAGAACACGTGCGCTGGGTAAAGGAAAAGCTGAACATGGGCTGGAAGTACGGCACCGATTACAGCTCTAACGCCGAGCGCAATTCCAAGAAAATACATAAGGACATAGTGCCGTATGAAGTGCTGACGCCCGAAGAACAGGCCAAGGACGAGTTGATGGTAAACAACATCATACCCTTCCTCAAAAAGTTCGGACATAACATAAGAATTTACAATTACCGTACGGGAAGGAAGCCCGACATTGAAATAACGGGCATCGGACACCGGTTCTTTACGGACGAGAAGGACAAACTAAAGGAGAAAATCAAACAACTACTGAAAAGGTACAGCCGCGACAACCGCGTAATAGTGCGCACTTGTTTTGCCTACGGCGCCGACCAGCTGATTGCCGAATGTGCAAATGAAATGGGCATAACGACCAAGGCCGTTCTGCCCGTGCAATACGAAAAATACATAGATATGGTCCGCAGCGATTGCCTTGCCCAGGGGCGGCCGTACTCCGAGGAAGATGAATTGCGATTGAGACACTTGCTTGCCCAGACGGTTGTCTGCAAGGTAATAAGTTCACCCGACGGAAGTTATGATGCGGCAATGAGATATCTAATGAAAAAGTGCGACAAAGTAATTGTTGTATGGGACAAAGAGTCGGATGACGACTCCGCCGCAGAAAAGAGCCATACCGCGCAAGCACTTGAAATTGCCAAAGAGCACGGACTGACGATGTTTGACGACATACACGTCGTCGGTTGCCACAGATAGTTTAGACCCAGAAAAGAAACACTAACTCTTTATAGCGATGAGCCCGGCAAATTACCGGGCTCATCGCTATATTATTAACACCATTAAGGTTTTACTTTTCTTTGTTTTAAGGTTTACTTTATTTAAACCATCTTCAACAACAATCAATATTTATTCATCCTCTTTAAGTTGGTTATATTCATCTACAAGCATATTGAGCATATAATTTCTGTTCCTTTCAAGCCTGCCACGTTTTTCTATATACTCTTTTATTTCCAATATGCAGAACTTTATCGAGGCGGAATATTATGTGGCAAAAAAGAAGAAACATCTTATAGTGGTACACATTATATTCAATGCTTTATTATAAAAAATGAAAACCAGTGCATGGCATATAGTAACCCGTTCGTAGTAAAAATTAGATAATTTAATATAGTATAGAAATATTTTAAATGTTTAAATGCAGCAAACTGCTGTTAATAGATGGAAACAGGCTTTCCGTGTTATAAACGGAGAGCCTGTTTCTTTAAGTATTCAACAAAAAAACTACCCGAACCCACTGTTGCTAATAGTGGTGTTCGGATAGTTCCAATTTGGTGACCCCACCGGGACTCGAACCCGGGTTACCGCCGTGAAAGGGCGATGTCTTAGGCCGCTTGACCATGGGGCCATAACTGCTTTGCGGCATTTGACCGCTCGGCTTATATAAAAACCGCAAAAGCGGTTTTTTTGCTGGTAGCGACGGGTGGATTCGAACCGCCGACCTGCCGGGTATGAACCGGCCGCTATAGACCAACTAAGCTACGTCGCCATTAAAATCGTGCGTTTAATGCAGCTACACCGCTCATTAAGCGCACGCCATACAAAACCGCCTGACCGCGGATGATTTCCGGCGGGAAATTTATAAAAACTTCACGCCTTGTCACAAAGCTCCTCGTTACAAAACTCCTCGCGAAAAGTATCTCTTCATTTCATTCGAGAGCTTTACGCGCGAAGAACTTTCGCGAAAAGCGAGAAGCCGACCTTAAAGCAATCTGTTTCGGCTTGCCGGAACAGATGCAGAGTTGGTCGCGCTCCGAGCTGGTTGCGGGGGCAGGATTCGAACCTACGACCTCCGGGTTATGAGCCCGACGAGCTACCTGGCTGCTCTACCCCGCGATAAATGCCCTTACAAGAGAGCTTTATTATTCTATTAAATTAAAGCGTGTTTGTCAACCGTTTTTAGCGCCGCCGCAAAATTTTTTTCAAATAACGCCCGCCGCGCCGCAAAAGGCAAATTTTACTGTAGGTTTGTCAAACATGTGAGACAGTTTAAAGATAAAATTAATGGAGTAAACC
>ERZ1643251.4020-NODE-4020-length-13102-cov-5.096344_pt1 | contig 13102 bp, 11 predicted proteins | sample MGYA00579261_ERZ1643251 | MGnify/ENA primary metagenome ERZ1643251 (study PRJEB29033, sample SAMEA4952267) | chicken gut metagenome | biome: Broiler Chicken; feature: Gastrointestinal Tract; material: Caecum | place: Ireland | collected 2018 | study: Broiler... | reverse complement strand
TTGTTTTTCTCCCTTATCCGAATATCCGGATTGCGCACCGGTAAACGTCTGCCGGTGCGCAATGTCGGAAACTTTTTCGATTAAACCTTCTCGTGCTTGCCGTAGTAAGCGTTGAGGTACATCTGCTTGATCTCGCTCATGAGCGGGTAACGGGGGTTCGCGCCCGTGCACTGGTCGTCGAATGCCTGCTCGGTCATCGCGTCGAGACGTGCGAGGAAATCCTGCTCGTCGGGCACATAGTCTTTGATGGTGGGCTTGATGCCGATCCTGACTTTGAGCTCGTCGATGGCTTTGATGAGGTTCTCTACCTTCTCTTCGTCCGTCTTGCCTTTAAGACCGAGGAAGTCGGCGACTTCGGCGTAGCGGGCGAGGGTGTGAGGATGATCGTACTGAGGGAAGGTGCCCATCTTTGCGGGCTGCTCGGCGGAGTTGAAGCGGATGACTTCGTCTATCATCAGCGCGTTGGCGATACCGTGAGGTATGTGGTGGAACGCGCCCAGCTTGTGTGCCATCGAGTGGCATACGCCGAGGAACGCGTTCGCGAACGCCATACCTGCCATCGTGGCTGCGTGAGCCATCTTCTCGCGGGCGACGGGGTCGTTCGCGCCGTTTTCGTAAGCGCGGGGGAGATACTCGAAGATCACCTTGAGCGCGCGGAGCGCGATACCGTCGGTGAAGTCGGTAGCCATCGTGGAAGCGTACGCTTCGAGAGCATGGGTCACCGCGTCGATACCCGAAGCGCTCGTAAGGCCCTTAGGCGCGTTCATCATCATGTCCGCGTCGATGATAGCCATGTTGGGCATGAGCTCATAGTCGGCAAGGGGATACTTGACGCCCGTCTTCTCGTCGGTGATGACCGCGAACGGCGTGACTTCCGAACCGGTACCCGCGGAGGTGGGGATAGCCACGAAGAAGGCTTTCTCGCCCATCTTGGGGAAGGTGTATACGCGCTTGCGGATATCGATGAAGCGCATTGCCATATCGAGGAAGTCTGCCTCGGGATGCTCGTAAAGCACCCACATGATCTTACCCGCGTCCATAGCCGAGCCGCCGCCGATAGCGATGATGCAGTCGGGCTTGAACTCGTACATCTGTTTCACGCCTTCGCGTGCGCATGCGAGCGTGGGGTCGGGTGCGACGTCCGAGAACGTCGTGTGCATGATGCCCATTTCTTCCAGCTTCTTTTCGATGGGCTTGGTGTAACCGTTATTGTAAAGGAAGCTGTCCGTAACGATGAACGCCTTCTTCTTGCCCATGACGGTGCCGAGCTCGTCGAGAGCGACGGGCAGGCAGCCTTTCTTGAAGTATACTTTCTGAGGTGCTCTGAACCACAGCATATTTTCTCTCCTTTCCGCAACGGTCTTGATATTCATAAGGTGTTTGACGCCGACGTTCTCGGACACGCTGTTGCCGCCCCAGCTGCCGCATCCCAGCGTGAGGGAAGGGGTGAGCTTGAAGTTGTACAGGTCGCCGATACCGCCCTGCGAGGAAGGAGTGTTCACGAGCACGCGGCAGGTCTTCATCCTCTCGGAGAATTCCGCGAGCTTCTCTTTCTCGGTCACCGCGTTGAGGTAAATGGAGGAGGTATGTCCGTAACCGCCGTCCGCGATGAGGTGCTCCGCCTTGTCGAAAGCGTCCTGGATGTTTTTCGCCTTGTACATTGCGAGAACGGGGGAGAGCTTCTCGTGAGCGAATTCTTCGGAGATATCCACGCTCTCCACTTCGCCGATGAGTACCTTCGTGCTCTCGGGAACGTCAACGCCCGCGAGCTTGGCTATCGTGTGCGCCTTCTGACCGACTATCTTCGCGTTGAGAGCGCCGTTGATGATGATGGTCTTTCTTACCTTATCCAGCTCGTCGCCTTTGAGGAAGTAGCAGTTTCTGTAAGCGAATTCCTTCTTGACGGCGTCGTACACGTTCTTGTGGACGATGACGGACTGTTCGGACGCGCAGATCATGCCGTTATCGAACGTCTTGGAGTGGATGATGGAGTTGACCGCAAGTATGATGTCCGCGGTGTCGTCGATGATCGCCGGGGTGTTGCCCGCGCCGACGCCGAGAGCGGGCTTGCCGCTGGAGTACGCCGACTTGACCATGCCCGGACCGCCCGTCGCGAGGATGACGTCCGCTTCCTTCATGAGAAGGTTGGTCATTTCCAGCGAAGGGATGTCTATCCAGCCGATGATGCCCTCGGGAGCGCCCGCTTCCACGGCAGCCTCGAGAACTATCTTCGCGGCTTCCGTCGTGCACTTCTTGGCGCGGGGGTGAGGGGATATGATTATACCGTTACGCGTTTTGAGGCTGATGAGCGTTTTGAATATGGCGGTGGACGTAGGGTTGGTCGTGGGGATGACCGCGGCGACCACGCCGAGCGGCTCCGCAACCTTCTTTATGCCGAACGCCTTGTCCTCTTCGATCACGCCGCAGGTCTTGGTATGCTTGTACGCATTGTAAATGTACTCGGCAGCGTAGTTGTTCTTGATGACCTTGTCTTCGACGACGCCCATGCCCGTCTCCTCGACGGCCATCTTGGCAAGAGGGATCCTCGCCTTGTTCGCGGCGATCGCGGCGGCTTTGAAGATCTTGTCCACCTGTTCCTGCGTGTAGGTAGCGAATTTGCGCTGAGCGGCTCTTACTCTCGCAAGAGCTTCTTCCAGCTTCTCTACGCTATCGACGATAGGATAGTTTGCCTGTTTCATGTTGAATGAACCTCCGAAAATTATCTTAACCCTTGTAAAAAAGTGTTTAACCTGTTTTAAGTGCGGCGAGCGCTTTTACCACGGCTCCCACCGTGCTTTCCGCGTCGCCCGTTTCCGTTATCCGTATATCGGCGTACCGTTCGTAGTAGGGAGCGCGTTCTTCCGCGAGCTGCGCGAGCGTCTCTCCCTCGCGCATGACCACGCCCCTCGTCTTTATCCCCGTCAGCCGCTTTTCCAGCTCGCGGAGGGGAACGTCGAGATAAACGACCACGCCGTCCGTCTTTAATTTTTCCATGCCGCGTTCGCAGAACACCGCGCTGCCTCCCGTGGCGATGACCGCGTCCGTCTCTTTGACGGAGAGGAGAGCGGCTTCTTCGATCTCCTTAAAGCGCTCCGCCCCGAACGCCGCGAGTAAGTCCGCGAGCTTCATGCCCGCCGCCTGCTGTATTATAAGGTCGGTATCCGTGAAGCTCTTGCCGAGGGTCTTTGCGAGCAGCACGCCTATCGTGCTCTTGCCCGCGCCCGGCATGCCGATGAGGATGACGTTCATCTCGCGGCTCCGTTCTCGCTCAAGTGCTTGGAGAGCACCGCGAGGGAAGAGGCGAGGTTCTCGTTCTCCACCAGCACCTCGGGAGGTACTTTGAGCACGGTGGGAGCGAAGTTCCATATCGCGGTGACGCCGCAGCTCACCAGCTTGTCGCATGCGTCCTGCGCGCCCGCCGCCGGCACGGTTATTATGCCCAGCTTTGCGCCGCTGTCTTCGCATACCTTTTTCAGCTCGCTCATGGGGAGCACGGTCTTGTCGCCGGCTTTCGTTCCCGCGACCGCGTCCGAAGCGTCGAACGCCGCGACTATCTCCAGCCCGTAATCGGAAAATCCGTTGTAGCTGAGCAGCGCTCTTCCGAGGTTGCCCGCGCCGATGAGCACCGCGGGCGTGCGGTCGTTGCAGCCGAGATAGTCCTCGAGGTCGACGATGAGTTCTTCGGTCACGTATCCTTTCTTGGGGCGCCCGTTGCCGCTCACCGAACCGAGATCCTTGCGCACCTGAACGTCGCCGGCGCCCAGCGCCTCGGCAAGCATCGTCGCGGATATCGTCGGCGTCTCGCTCTTTACCGATTTTAAGTAATGCAGGTACAGCGGCAGCCGCCTCAGCGTTTGTATGGATACGTTTTTAGCTTTCATCTCGCCCTCCTTTCGGACTCGACCTAAGTATAGTATATCGCGCGGAGATTGTCAAATAAATTTCACGGTATCGATAAAATTTTATTTATTATTTTTCGGCAGAGGTTTTGCGCCCGGCGGAGCGGGGAACGGCGCTGCGGGATAAGCCCGCGGTATGACGCAGAAAAATTACCGAAGAGGTATATTTCTGCGCCGCGCTCGCGTTCAGGCGAGTGAGGAACGATGAAAATTTTGTGCGGGGGTGGGGTAGTTTGACAATATACGCTTGAAAATATTGCCAAATATGCTATACAAGTTTTACATAATGACTGAATTGCGTTATAATTTCGGATATAATAGCAATATGAAAAAATACGTAGGGGACAAATTCAGGGAATGCAGACTTGCATGCGAGATGACGCAGAAGGACGTAGCCAAACGTCTCGGCGTTTCTCAGCCCGTTTATAACAGATACGAAAAAGGCATTTGCGAATGCACCTACCTGCAGCTTGCCCGGCTCTGCGACATATTCGACGTTTCCGCAGATTACATACTGGGCAGACGGGATTATTGAAGGATCGTCCTTCACGGGCGTTCGCCGTCCGCTTCGCGGCAACGTGCGGGCGGCGGGAACATCTTAAGGGTCGTTCCGTCCCGCACGCGCTGTCCGTTTCCGCTCTTTCTCCGCCGCTTTCATATCCGGCGGGGCGGCGCGGTCTATCTTATCGCGGCTGCTTTTACCGAGCGTACCGTTCAGCCGCCGCCAATGCGCCTTGCCCGCAGCTCTCTTTGCCGCGGGTATTGTTTTTTTACGAGTTTTGAGCCGTGCCGTCAATAACGGCGGCGAACGATAATATAATGTTACCATGAAAAAGGTACTTGCGGCGGTGACGGTGAGCGTGGGGACGATGATAGGCGCGGGGTATGCGAGCGGCAGGGAAGTCGCGGCGTATTTCGGAGGCAGCCCCTCTTTCGTCGTGCCGCTTGCCTGCGGAGCGCTGATGTTCGCGCTCACGGCGGTGCTGCTCGGCGTGGGCGCGAGGACGAAAGGCACGCTGCCCGAGGTGAATAAAACGCTGTTCGGCAGAGCGGCTCCCGTCGCGGACTGCGCGATGACCGTCAACGCGGTGATAGTGCTTTCGGCGATGATGGCGGGGACGGACGGCGCGCTGTACGACATGACGGGCGTCGAGCTGCCTTACGGCGTCATGCTCTGTCTTGTCGGGATATTCGTCGTGCGCGGCGGTGCGAGAGGGCTGGACAAAGCGAACATCGCGATGGTGCCGTGCATAGCGGCGACGCTGGCTGCGGTGTGCGTGAGCGCGGGAGTCGATCTTACCGCAGCGCCCTCTCTGCCAGAGCTGCCCGCGGCGTTCGCTTATGTGTCCATGAACCTGCTGCTCGGGGCGGGCGTGCTCGTGACGCGGCGGGGCATGACGCGAAGGGAAGTGCTCGCGGCGAGCGGTATAAGCGCCGCCGTGATAGCCGCGCTGCTCGCGCTCATCTGCGGAGCGCTGCCTTTCGCGCCCGAGGCGGATATGCCCCTGCTCGTGCTCGCTTCGCGCACCCGCGTCGGCTACGCGCTGTACGCGGTGTGCCTGCTCTGCTCCATATTCACCACGATGATAGGCGCGCTCGTCACCGTCCGCGGCGCGGGCGAGAAAAAGGGAAAGGGCAGCGAGTACATGCTCGCCGCCGCTTTCTTCGGCAGTCTGATCTCCGTATTCGGCTTCGGAGATATCGTGAATAAGTCATATCCCGTTATCGGGGCGCTCGGATGCGTTTACCTTATCCGCTGCGCGGCGTTTCTTGCGCCTTCCAGCAAGCAGTTTTTCCGCAAGCGCGACCGCGCCGTACATCAGCGCGGCGAGCACGCACAGAGTCACCGTCGCGGTCATGACGAGGTCGGTATCGAACACCTGCCCGCCGTATACGATGAGGTAGCCCAGCCCCGCGCCCGAAACGAGGTATTCGCCCATGATCGTGCCCACCCAGCTGAGCCCCACGTTTATCTTGAGCACGGAGAGCAGCGTGGGCAGGGCGGAAGGCAGCACGGCGTACCGCAGCATCTGCAGCCTGCTCGCGCCCATGGAACGGAGCAGCAGCAGTTTATCAGGGGCGGTGGAGCGTAATCCTTCGAGGACCGAGATGATTGTTACGATCACGCAGATCAGCACCGCCATGAGCACGATCGCCTTCGAGCCCGACCCCACCCATATTATGAGCAGCGGTCCGAGCGCGATCTTGGGCAGGGCGTTGAGCACTACGAGGTAGGGTTCGGATATCCTGCGCGCGAGCGGCGACAGCCACAGCAGCACGGCTATCACGCACCCGACTGCCATGGATACGGTAAAGCCGATGACGCATTCGAGGAGCGTCACGCCTATGTGGTACATGAACCCGTCCGTCATGAGCTCCGCGAATGTCCGCACTATGCGCGAAGGCGAGCTCATGAAGAACGCGTCCATGACGCCGACCGCCGTCAGCAGTTCCCACAGCCCTATGAGAGCTACGAGCACGAGCAGCTGCCACAGCCGCACTAGCATTTTGCCGCGCTTTACTCCGAGAAGGTATTTTTCGTGCGGGGAGAGCGGCTGCCCGCGCGCTTTTTTCTTTTGCTTTTCCTGCCTGTCGTCTTTCGTCATGAGCGTACTCCTTTTATCTTTCGCGCAGCAGCCTCCAGATCTCCTCGCAAAGTTCGTTCGTGCGCGCCGCCGCCCGCCGTCTTGCGGGGCTGCCGGGTATATCCACGGTCACCGCCGCCCGCACCTCGGCGGGACGGGGAGAAAGCACGATCACGCGGTCGCCCATGCACACCGCTTCGGGTATGTCGTGGGTGACGAGCAGCGTGGTCACGCCCTCTTCGGCGATGATCGCGCGCACGTCCTCGGCTACGTCCGAGCGCGTCTGGAAGTCCAGCGCGCCGAACGGTTCGTCGAGCAGCAGCAGTTTGGGGCGGAACGCGAGCGTGCGTACGAGCGCCGCCCTTTGCCTCATCCCGCCCGACAGCCGCGTGGGGTACGAGTCCGCGAACTCCCCGAGCCCGTATTTGTCTATGAGCGACATCGCGTAAGCGCGCGTCTCGTCCGTCAGCTTCTTCTGCACTTTGAGCCCGAGCAGGGTATTCGCGGAGACCGTGAGCCACTCGAACAGCGTGTCGCGCTGCAGCATGTATCCCGCCTCTCCGTTCGGCGCGCCCACCGGTCTGCCGTCGAGCAGTACCGTGCCGGCGGTGGGTCTCAGCAGTCCCGCGACGACGGAGAGTATGGTCGTCTTGCCGCAGCCCGACGGGCCGACGATGGACAGGAATTCGCCCCTGCGGGCGGAGAAGGAGACGTTTTTAAGCGCCTCCGTCTCGCCCTCCGCGGTATGGTAGGACAGAGCGACTCCGTCCAGCGTCAGCATTTCGTTCATCCCTTTGCGATCTCCTCGGCGAGCGAATTGTCTACGATGTCCGCAAACGACACCTCTTCATCCAGCTCGCCGGCGTTTTTCATGATGTCCTGCAGACGGTCGAGAGACTCTTCCGTCATCACGGGAGAGGAGCACCATGCGTCTATGGCGAGGTAGCTCTCCACAGCAGTGGCGAGAGATTCTTCGCTCGTTCCGTCGAAGGAGGGCGCGAGGGACTTCGCCACTTCCGCGGGCGTGGATTCGCACATGAACTCATAGCCTTCGCGCACGGCGGAGAGGAAGGCTTTCGCGGTATCGCGCTCTTCTTCGAGATAACTGCCGAGCGCGCAGAACGCCGTGTAAGGCACTTCGCCGCTCTCTTCGCCCACGCTGGCGACGATGTATCCGCGCCCCGTCTCCTCGAATTCGGAAGCCGTCGGCTCGAATAGCGTCGTATAGTCAACGCTGTCGTCCGCCTCGAACACGCTGCCCATCATGTTGAACGCTACCTCCGTGTTTATCGTGCAGTTCACCCCGTCGTACAATCCGTAACCGTTCATGATGTATTGCATCGTCATCGCGGGCACTCCGCCCACGCGCCCCGCGAGCACATGTTTGCCTTCGAGATCGCTCCACTCGAAGGTGTCCGCCTCGTCGACCTTGGATACGAGGAAGGATCCGTCGCGTTTCGTGAGCTGCCCGAACACCACGGGAGCGTTCTTCATCTCGGACGCGTATATCACGCCTTCGGGACCCATCAGTCCGATGTCCGCGCTGCCGCTCACGAGCGCCGCCGTCACTTTATCCGTGCCGCCCGCGTTGGTGAGAGTCACTTCCAGCCCGCGCTCCTCGAAGTACCCGTTGTTCAGCGCAACGTACAGCGGCGCGTAGAACACCGAGTGCGTCACTTCGCAAAGGTCTATGCGCGTCTTTCCGTCGCCGCAGCCGCTCGCACCCGCGAGCGCGGCTATAGCCAGCGCCGTTGCCGCGAAAACCGCGGCGATAGTCTTTTTCATTCCGTTTCGTCTCCTTGGGAAATGTCCGTATACCGCATTCTATGCGCAGAACGCCGTCCGCGTTCATGCAGTGTGATGTTTCGGTATCGAAAAAGTGATAGAAATAACACAATACCGCATTATTATAACGCGTGACAGTCGAACGGGCGCATGATATAATGATAATATCGATCGGGTAGTCCGACGTACGGACAACACGGACGAATATTTTATTAGGAGGATGAAGTAATGAACAAAACTAAGAGAGCGGCGTTCGTCATCGCGGCGATCGTGCTGTGCGCGGCTGCGGTCTTATCCGCGGCGGTATTTACGGCTTGCGGCGCGAAGGGGTATTTTGTTGAGCCCGAGAAAGCCGTTTACCTTACGCGTGCGGGAAAACTGACCGCGCTCGACGGCTATACCGTGCGCAGCGGCTCGGGAAGGACTCGCATAGTGGTCAAAGAAGGTACGGGTACGGAGGAGGATGAATACGGTCTGTACGACTTTGTCGCAGGCAAGTTCGTGGTTTCGCCGTCGTCCGACGAGATCACTAATAATGGCGGTGTGTTTATCCGTTCGGCAGAAGGGACGGACGGCACCGTGACTTACGAAGCGTATACCGCCACTCAGCGCATAGGCGGGAGCGACGAAATGCCCGATGTCGTTTCCGTTTCCCGCACGCATACCCGCGCGGATATAGGCAGCGATACGTATTTCGTCGACAGAGAACCGGGCGCTTTCGAGAAGGCGGAAAATCCGCTTGCGAAATATATCGCGACCGGCGCCGAGTACGAAACGGATAAATACCTGATCGCGGAAAGCAGCGAGTCAAACGTGTACGACTATTACGACGCGGATACGTTCGAATACATACGCACGACGGACGCGGCGTGCGGAATGCCGTTGGAGTGCGACGATCTCGAAACGTTCGTTCTGTCGAACGGCGATATCGCGGCGCAGGCGACGATCGAAGTCCCCGCGGATTCCGAAAACATCGACGTGTATGAATACGGCGCCGCTTGCGATATCGTAACGCATATCATAGACGCAGGCAGCGGTAAACATAAGAATAAGGACGTAAGTTTTGTCATAAAAAATGTGCGAAATTCCGCGTCGAGCAGTTCGTTCGATAAATTGTGGGATTGCGACAATATCGCTTCGGTCACGCTTATAGACGAAGATACGCTCTCGCCCGGCAGCAAAACGCTCGTAGCGCTCGGCAACGGTCTCGGTGTAGATTACGACTTCTCCGAGTTTGCGGGCGTGAACGTGCCCGACAGTAGCGTTATTTATTACCTCGGCGGCGATAAGATCGTTATAGGCTACGACCTTTACGACGGCAGCGGAAAACTTCTTGCGAGCGATATAGAGCCGCTGGGTGACGGGTATTTCGGTAAGGCGTTCGGCAACACGATCAAAGTATACGACTCGGACCTCGAAGAGGTGTACTCCCGCGATGTTGCGGAGAACGGCATGCCCGACTTCTACGTGTTCGGCGATAGACTCGTCGTTGTCGAGAAGTCTTCGTCGGGTACCTGCAACGTCCGCGTGGTCGGCGGTTCTTCGATGAGCGTCGATACTTTCGGCGGAACGTATATGAACGCGTACGGCGTATTTACCGCGACCGGCTCCGACGGGAAATACACGCTTTGCTCGATAGGCGAAGGCGGCGGCATAAATACGCTCGTAACGTCCGACGACGCGATCTCGATAAACGGATCGTATACCGACGAAAACGGCGAGTTCGCGGGTCTTATCGTTACCTCCGGCACGGCGATATATGCAGTGACCGAGGTGTAAGGAGGCGGATATGAAAACGAAAAGGAAGATCTTCGGGGCGGTATGCGCCGCGGCTCTTGTGCTCACTCTTGCCGCCTCTGTATGCGCGATGACCGCGTGCGGGGGAGCGACTGGCGTTTTCGCCGGACCCGCATACGAATATTACGTCAACGCCAAGCAGTCATCCGTGCTCGCGGGCAGCGAACTTGCCGCCGCGCAGGATTCGACTGCTATAATGAAAAAGACGGAAGGCGATGAGATAAAATACGCGCTTTACTCATTCGCTTCCGATTCGCTCGTCGTTCCGTTCGGCGACGGCGAGATAGTGTATAACGACGAGTTCGGCTTGTACACCCGCACGAACGCGGACGGCGGCTTGTCATTATACGGCGTCCGCGGCTATATCTGCGACGCGGAGAGCGCTTCGGACATACAAACGGTAGTGAACGGAAAAATAGTCCGCGCGGATATCGGCGGCGGAGCTTATAAATATATAGACGTCGTCGGCGGCGGAGTGACGGACGTCAAAGAAGGGCTCAAAGCCATCGCATCTTCGTCGGGCGGCGACGGATATGTTACGGAGGACTATATCGTCATTCCGCAGTCGTCGTATACCGTGGACGTGTACGACCGCGATACGTTCGTGCTCGAGCATTCGGTCGATATATCCGCGGCAGTTCCTACCTCGGGCGCAGCGGGTAACATGACTGCATACCTCGGTAACGGGGATATCCTGCTGCAATATATGATCGAGGTACCGTCTTCGGCGGATCACGATCTCATTACGGAAGGCTCGTTCTGCGCATTGCGCACTTATGTCGTCGACATCTCGGGCGGCAAGCTCAAAGAGTACGATACCGATTTCGTGATAGAGGGCGTACTGAATACTTATACGAGCGACGGGTTTTCCGAAACGTACTCGTGCGACAATCTGGCGGCGGTATACTTCATAGAGGACGAATATCTCTCTTCTCCCGTCGTTGCGGAAATGAGCAACTCGCTCGGGATAGGGACGGATCTTACGGAAATGTTCGGCGATGGGGCTTACTCGCTGGTTCCCGTCGATGACGGCAAATTCTACGACCCCGCAAACGACCGTATCTGCGACGGGAAGGGCAAAACTCTCGCCGCGGGCGTCGAGCTGTGCGGCACGCGTTTCTTTGCCAAGTATAAGGGCGCCGATTCGATATACGTTTACGATATGCGCACGATGGAGAGCATAAACGCCGACGGCTTCGACATGACGGACGGATTCCGCTTCTACGGCGACGTTGCTCTCATCCAAACGGAGCGCGACGGCGAAGACGGCTATATGACGTACAATGCGCGCACGGGCGAGATGAGCGGCTTTACCGCGGGCACGGTGTATTCCGCAGACTTTGGAAGCGACGGCACGTTCACCGTCTTAAAAGACGGCGAGTATTCGCTCATGGGCGCATGCGCGGACGGCTCGGGCGTGAAGACCATCGTGTCGGGCTCCGAGCAGGCGTTCGAGCCCTATACGTTCTCGTGGGAAGGCGAGGACGGCACGGAGCGCACGGGTCTTCTCGTGTACGCCGTGATCGACGGAAAGACCGTATGTTACCGCGTCACCGCATAACGTGAGCGGTTTACGGCAGGCGTGACGCGCAAGGGAAACAGCCGGAAAGCGCGCTCATTTGCAGCGCACTACCCGAGGTCGGCACCGGGTATGGTCAAAGTGTAAAGATATGATGAGCGGAGAGCGCAAAAACGCGCCCTCCGCTTTCTCTTTATTACGGCGGTGTCGGACAAGTCGAAAGGACCGCCGCAAAAGAGCGGCGGTCTGTGCCTATAGAAAGTTTATTGCTTATGTAACGTACTAAGCATGACAGCTGCCGATATACTTGCCGCAGCAGTATTTATTGCGTTGACAAGCTCCATATTTCTCACATTTTCCAATTCCTGTTTATAAAATTCTTTATCGCTGTCGTTCATGTTTTCGCATCTTAAATAATTTAAGTATAAGTTTTTTAATTGCGGCAAAAAATTTTTCGGTCCTTTTTTCGTTTCCGTAATGCGATATATGTTTATGTAAAGTACAATGCCGGTTCCGACGCAAAGCAAGGTGATGCCGAATATTTTTTCGAGCAGCGCACCGATCGATTCGCTTTTATATCCCTGTGATGTGAAACCGATTAATGTCAAGATTATTCCGACGATCAGCATGAGCACACCGACGATACTCAAAGCGATATACATTTTTTTGACATGGGAAATATGTAGTTCTATGTGTTCTTCGACTTCACGATAATACTGTTCTTCGGCTTCTTTTGTGGTCATTGTGATTGTCTCCTTTGGTATGTCATATTTTTGTAGACAAAAAGTGCGCCGGTCGAAGCCGACGCACAAAAACGCAAACTCCGACTGTCGCCAAACAAGTTTATATGCAGTACGGTTGATCACGTCCACATAAATGGAATTTGCATTTTATCAAATTCAAAATATGGACGTAATAAAGTATACTTGTTTTTCAAAAATAAAAGTCCGTACTTAATACATCAGGACATATAACTTGTTTGGCATGTTCAGTATAGCATACCTTAAAGAAAAAATCAATATATTTAAGCATTTTACGGCTTATTCCCGCGGGTATAAAATAATTTTGCCGCGCGGTGAAACTCCGCACGAGCGAAAATACTTGCATTCGCGCGGCTTCGGTGGTATAATCATATATTATGAACAAGACTTTCGACCCCAAAGAATTCGAGACGAAGCTCTACGACAAGTGGAAGGAAAAGAAATATTTCGCGGCGCATGTTAATAAGGATAAGACGCCGTTCACCATAATGATGCCGCCGCCCAACATCACGGGGCAGCTGCATATCGGGCATGCTCTTACGATGACCGTACAGGACTCCATAGTGCGTTACAAGCGCATGCGCGGTTACGAAACGCTGTGGCTCCCGGGCACCGATCACGCGTCGATAGCCACCGAAGTGAAGATAGTGGACAAGATGGCGGAGGAAGGTCTCACCAAAGAGCAGGTGGGGCGCGAAGAGTTCCTGCGCCGCGCTTTCGAGTGGAAGGATAAGTACGGCGGGCGCATCGTCGAGC
>ERZ1643251.4019-NODE-4019-length-13102-cov-6.519047_pt1 | contig 13102 bp, 12 predicted proteins | sample MGYA00579261_ERZ1643251 | MGnify/ENA primary metagenome ERZ1643251 (study PRJEB29033, sample SAMEA4952267) | chicken gut metagenome | biome: Broiler Chicken; feature: Gastrointestinal Tract; material: Caecum | place: Ireland | collected 2018 | study: Broiler... | reverse complement strand
TTTCATATATTCCCACATACGAAAAGGAGAGGCTCAACTCGGAGCCTCTCCTTTTCGCTTTCTCTATTCTTTACCCAATTCCGATACACTCCATGCAGATGTTGACCGCCTTGGTCAGCACCAGCTGGGCCTCTCCGCTGAGCGTCCCCGCCACAATCAGGGCCACTGCTGCCGCGATCAGGACAAACGGGACTGGACCGATCTTCTCTTTCGCTTTCATCTGTTATTCCTCCAGCATCGCCAAGCGGGCGTCGATCTCCTGCTGCCAGCTCGCCTTATCCCGGGCGCCCAGAGTTGCTTCGCCCACAACCTTGCCCTGAGAATCTACAAAATAGGTAGTCGGCACCACCGCAACCTCCTGCATCAAAAATTCCATCAAGTCCGCGTCCGGCACCAGATGGCGGTAGGAAGCGCCGGTCAGCTCGACAATCTGTTTTGCCAGGTCGACCCCTTCCTGCACTGGCTGGCCCTCGATGTCGGTGATATCGGTGCAGATGCCGATGATCTGTACGTTGTTATCCCCCGCAGCGTATTCGCTGGAAAGCTCCGCCAGCTCCGGCATCTCGCTCAGACACGGGTTGCAGAAGGTGGCCCAAATATTAATCATGGTCAGATCGTAGTCCTCAAAAACACTGCTGTCCACTTCGTTGCCGTCCAGATCGGTCAGAGAAAGCGTCTCAAAAACGTCCCCGCTTTCCTGCTGCTCCGGCTCCGCCTCCTGCTGCTCCTCGTCAGCGGGAAGCTGTACCGTCTCCTCCTCGACTGTCTGCTGCTGGCCGCTGCATGCCGCCATGCCTGCCGTTAACAGGGCCGCTGTTAAAAGAGCTGCGAATATCCGTTTTGCCATATTCAAAAATTCCTTTCCTGTCAAAAAATCCATTCTCTGCGCAGATGCAACCACCGGCGCGTCTCCTCCCTTATTATACCCGGGAGCAGCGCCTGTGTCCAGTGCTTGATCTCTCTTTTGTGAAAATTTTTGACAACCGAAAAAAGATCTTTTCTTTGACCTTCTATTTTGAAGAAAATCCATTCTTTATCCCGTTTTATTGATAGCGCCCAACTTTTTTTTGCAGGGGAATATTCAAAAAAACTTTCCTTTTGCATTGATTTTCGACAGGCTTTGGCCTATACTTTTAATTGGAACATTTTTATCACGGGAGGAGAAATATGCGCATCGCAATTTTTACCGAAACCTACCTGCCGCAGATCAACGGTGTGGTTACCCATATCAAAATCTTAAAGGAAGGGCTGGAAGCGTTGGGGCACACCGTGCTGATCGTCACTGCCGACGCCAAGGCACACAGGCACTACATCGAGGACGGTGTGCTGCACTGCCCCGCCCACACCCTCAAACGAATCTACAACATGTGCCTTGCCTCACCGGTCAGCAGCGCGCGCCTGCATTACCTGCGGGAATTTAATCCTGATATCATCCACCTGCATACCGAGTTCAGCGTTGGCCTGAGCGGCCTTGCCATCGCCAAAATCTTAAAGGTGCCGGTTGTCTACACCCTGCACACCATGTACGACGACTACATCTACTACATCGCGCCCAAGCCGCTGGTTCCGCTGACCAGAAAGCTCTCCCACCACTATTTCCGCATCTTCCCACAGCACACCAACGTGGTCACCGGACCGTCCAAAAAGTGCCAGGAGTACACCACCGAGATCGGCAGCGACAAAAAGGTGGAGGTCATCCCCAACCCAGTGGAGCTGGACGCCTTCCACCCTTCCACCTCCACCCAGGAACAGCGGAACGAAATCCGCAACAAGCTGGGCATCCCGCTGGACGCTACTGTTGCCTGCTTTGTCGGGCGCCTGGGCCGCGAAAAGAGCGTCGACGTTCTGCTGCGCTTCTGGGCACAGGAGATGAAGCTGGAGGATAACATGCGGCTGATGATTGTCGGCGACGGTCCGGAAAAGGAGCCGCTGGAGCTGCTGGCAAAGGAACTGAAGATCACCGACACAGTGGTGTTTACCGGCAAGGTGGTGCACGACGAACTGCCTCCGTACATCCACACCTGCGACATCTATGTCACAGCCTCCCTCTCCGACACCAACTCGATCTCGATGCTGGAGGGCATGGCAGGCGGCCTGCCGGTGCTGCAGCTGTACGATGAGCTCAACGCCGACCAGGTGAAGGACGGCGTCAACGGCTATATGTTCCGCGACGCCAAAGAGATGGGCCAGCGCCTGCGCCAGATCCGCGACATGGACCCACAGGAACTGCAGACCCTCAAGGCCTCGGTCATCCAGTCGGTCAAAAATTCGGGTGCGCAGACATTGGCAAATTACATTCAGACTATCTATTACAATATTTATAAAACCCAGCCACCCAAAAAGCGTCCACTATTTCATATGGCAAGCCTTTCTTCCATGCGAAAAAAATAGTTTTTTACGAATAGTTGTGATAAAAGCTCTGTTAAAAGCAGAGCTTTTATTGTACATGCACAATAAAATGTTTTTCACCTTGCTTTTTTCTTCCAGAAATGATAGAATCAAGTCATCTTATCCAAACAAAAAAGAAAGGTGGTTTTCTCTTGGACGTTTCACTTTTTTGCGACTGCAAGGATCGTGTATTAAAAAATTGCGGTAAGGTTATCGTCGGCAAGGACGAGGTGATCAATCTGGTCTTTACCTCCTTCCTCTGCTCGGGCCATGTGCTGCTGGAGGACGTGCCCGGCACCGGCAAAACCATGCTGCTGCGCGCCTTTGCCAAAACGATTGGCGGCAAGTTCAAGCGCATCCAGTTCACCCCCGACCTGCTGCCCTCTGACCTGACCGGCATTAACTTCTATAACCAGAAAACCGGCGAATTCCAGTTCCGCGAAGGCCCCCTGTTCTCCAACATCATCCTGGCCGACGAGATCAACCGCGCCACTCCCCGCACCCAGTCCAGCCTGCTGGAGGCGATGGAGGAGCGCCAGATCTCGGTGGACGGCACTACCACCAAGCTGCAGGAACCCTTCATGGTCATGGCTACCCAGAACCCGCTGGAATCCTACGGCACCTTCCCGCTGCCTGAGGCGCAGATCGACCGCTTTTTCATGAAGCTCAAGCTCGGCTATATGACCCGGGAGCAGGAGCTGTCGGTCATCTCCCGCCCTTCCACCTCCAAGATTGTGGAGGAGCTGGAGCAGGTGGTCTCGCTGGAGGAAATCGAGCAGCTTAAATCAATGATTCCCCAGATTTCCATGTCCGACGAGGTGGCCGGATACTTGATGGATATCGTGGAACACACCCGCAGCAGCGGCCATTTTGTGCTGGGCGTCTCTACCCGCGGCGCCATCGCGCTGTACAAGGCCTCTCAGGTCACCGCAGCGCTGGCCGGCAGGGACTATGTCCTTCCGGAGGACGTGCGCTACGTGGCCCCGTACGTGCTGTGCCACCGCGTCACCTTCAACGGCCCGGCCCGCACCGGAGATATTGAGGAGACCTTCTCCAGACTGCTCGCAGAGGTCCCCGCACCACTGGAAAATATCCGTCAATAAAAAGGAGATGATTGCTTGATTGTCCTGCTGATCATCTCCATATTGGTTTTGTTTTTGGTGGAGCGATGGTCCATCCGCCACGGTCTGGACCGCATCACCTATGACGTTGCTCCTTCCCAGACCCTGTTGGAACCGGACGAGGAGTTTACCGTTCGGTCGACGATCGAAAACCACAAGCTCTGGTTTGTCCCCTATGTCAGCATGGTTGAAAATTTCCCGAGCGGCATCCAGATTCCCGGCGAGGAGGAAAGTCTTTCCACCGGAACAGTCAACACCAACATCTATGTCAGCTCCAACTCCAGCGCCTATCAGGAACTGGCCAGCAGCCAGCTGACCACCGCCTTTTACCTGATGCCGCGCCAGCGCCTGACCCGCACATTGCAGGCCAAGCTTCCCAAGCGTGGTCGCTACCTCTTCCTGGGCTGCCGGATAAACGGCGGCGACCTGCTGGGATTGCAGGACGACTACCGCACCCTCTCTCTTTTCAAAGAGGTGGTCGTCATGCCGCGGCGCGCCGCCTCCCCTTCCTTTGACATGCTGCTGGGCGGCATGATCGGCGACATCTCGGTCAACCGCTTCATCTTTGAGGACCCGATGCTGACCATCGGCTTCTCCGACTACACCGGCCGCGAACCGATGCGCGACATCAGCTGGACCCAGAGCGCCCGCCTGGGCAGGATGATGGTCAAAAACTATGACCACACCATCGACCTGTCGGTCACCATCCTCCTCAATGTACAGTCGGTGCTCAACGTCTTTGAGGAGGACGACAAGCTGGAGGCGTGCTGCTCCATCGCACGCTCGGTCTGCGAGCAGTTGGAAGCCAAGCACATCCAGTACAGCTTTCTTTCCAACGCCATCCCCTCCGGCACCACCAGCCTCTACACCGACATCGAGCAGGGGCTTGGCAGCGGCCACTTTTACGGGGTGATGGAGTTTCTGGGACGTGTCACCCAGGGCGCGCTGGAAAGCTTCTCCTTCACCCTGCAGCGTGCCTGCCGCAACTGCGAACCGGGCCGGCACCACATCATCATCACCCCCAGCCGCAACCCCGCCTGGCAGGATGAGCTGCTCCGACTGCAGGAGCTTTCGGACGGCAGGGTCTTTCTGCTGACCCCGGACGACCTGCATGAGCAAAGCAACGACGGCGACAAGGAGGGAAAAACCGCATGACCTTATTTTTCTTTCTCAGACTTGTAGGAGACCTCTCACTGTTTTATGCGGTGGCCAACGCCTTTTTGTGCATGACCAGCTGCGATGTCACCTTCGTGCCACTGATTGTGCTGCCGCTGTGCGGGGCGCTGGCCTACTTTACCGCGCAGAAAAAGGAGGCGCTGCGCTTTCTGCCCATCCTGCTGATGCCGCTGGCCCTGATCGGTGTGGAGGATTTGGTCACCGCCCTCATCATCCTTGCCTCGTCCATCTATGTGGCGGTGTGCATCGTTCGCAAAATCTTTGTCATCGACTACGACGACCGGCTCTCCTTTTTGTCGCTGGCGGTCAAGGCGCTGATTGCATCCGTCTTCCCTATTTTCCTTTTCATCTGGGACTTCGAGAAGCTGCCGCGCTTTGTCCCCTTTGTCCTCACCCTGGCAATCAGCACGCTGCTGCTGACCCAGGCGCTGCGGCACGACCCCAAGGTGTTCAGTCAGCGCCGCTTCCGCACCGCAAGCCTTCTGGTCACGGCGGGGCTGCTGCTCATTATCCTGATCATCAGTTCCCCGGAATTTTTACGGCTGGTCGCGATGATTCCAGGGTTGATCTACGAATGGATTATCGCTCCCATCATCCTCGTCTTCTCCTATGTAGTCGGCGGGTTGGTCTATTTGATTTCCCGTCCTCTCAGCGGCTTGTTTGCTTCCCGTCCTGATACCAAGCTGAAAACGTTTGAGTTTCAGGACGGCTTTATGGAGCTCATATTCAGCTTTGTCAACACCCCCACCACCTCCATCCTGGATGTAGTGAAGCCCATCGTCACCATCGCGATTGTGATCGCAGTCCTTGTTTTTTTCAGCAAGCTGCTCAAGAGGGGCTACCACCGTTTTCGATACAACTCGATCAAGGAGACCCGCTCCACCATCATCGAAAAACGTAGCTTTCAGGAAGAAGCGGCGCTGGACCTCTTTCCCCCTGCCGACCCGCGCAAGGCGGTGCGCTACTATTACCGGCAGTTTTTAAAGATCTGCCGCCGTCACGGATATGTCCTGGAAAAATCCGACAACAGCGCCATCGTCGAGCATAGTGCAAAGTATATCTTCCGGCCGGAGAATTTTTCCATCTTGAGTCACCTGCGCCAGATCTACATCAAGGCCCGCTACAGCGAGCACCATGTCACCGATCAGGATGTCGAGCAGATCAAAAAGGACTATGAAGCCCTAAAGCAGGAGAGCGGTGAACTGGACAGCCGGATGTAAAACTTATTTTCACACACAAAAAAGAGGAACCCTTTTGGGTTCCTCTTTTTTTATGCTTAGCCTCTGATCTGCAGCAGCTTCTGCTTTAATTCTTCCTCGATGCGTCCCAGCTCGACCTCGGCGTCGCGGCGCTTCTGGCGGCCCTCCTCCTGAATCTTCATCACTTCGTCCAGGGTGGAAATGAGCGACTCATTGGTCGCCTTGAGCGTCTCGATGTCCACGATGCCGCGCTCCGATTCCTTGGCGGTCTCGATGGTCGCCATCTTTAAGGTCTGCGCGTTTTTGCGAAGCAGTTCGTTGGTCATATCGGTGACCTCCCGCTGTGCCTGCGCCGCCTGCTGGGAATGGGTGACGCCCAGCGCCAGAACCATCTGGCTCTTCCAGAGTGGGATGGTGTTGACGATGGTGGACTGGATCTTTTCGGACATCAGCGTGTCGTTGTTCTGCACCAGGCGCAGCTGTGGGGCCATCTGGATGGAGATCATGCGGGTCAGCTCCAGGTCGTGCAGCTTCTTCTCAAAGCGGTCGCACATCGCCGACAGGTCGTTTGCCGCCTGTGCGTCCTCAGGGAGGTTGGTCTGCTGCGCCTTCGCAATCAGCTGGGTCAACTGGGTGGAGCGCACCTCCTGCAGCTTTTTCTGTCCGGCCAAAATGTACATCGACAGCTCCTTAAAGTAGGTCTTGTTGATCTCATACATCTTGTCCAGCATCGCAACGTCCTTGAGCAGGGTCATCATGTGTTTTTCCAGGCCCTCCACAATCTGGTTGACATTCGCTTCCGCCTTGGCGTACTTGGCCTTCATCGAATTGAGCTTGTTGGCGTTCTTTTTGAAGAAACCGAAGAATCCTTTTTCTTCCTCTTCGTCAAAGTTTTTCAGCTCGGTCACAACGCTGGAAAGCATCTCACCGATCTCGCCCAAATCCTTGGTGCGCACATTCTCCAGCGCGCTCTCGGAAAAGTCCGCCATCTTTTTCTGGGCACCTGCGCCGTACTGGAGGATGACGTTGGAGTTATTCAGGTCGATCTGGGCAGCAAAGTCGTTGACCATCTTGCGCTCCTGCTCGGTCAGCTGGCTCTCATCAAAGATTGGCTTAGGCTCCTCTTTTTTCTCCGCTGGCATCTGGGCTTGCGGCTGCTCCATCGTTGGAACCTCCTGCGCAAAGGGGTCCAACGTCAAGGTCAATTCCGGTTCCTTTGTCGGATCGTATGGGTTGCTCATCTTGCTTTCCTCCTCCAAATTCTGCTTTTATTTGAGATCAAATTCCGAGCCGGTCAAGCCTTCCTGCTTGAGCATCGTCTCCAGGACCGAGATGTCCGAGCTGACGTCCAGCACCTCATCGGTAAAAAGTTTATCCAGCAGATTCTCAAACGCGATGTTGATGGTGTCCAGCGTCTGCTCGATCTGCTGTTTTGCCGTCTTGATATTTTCGCCCTGTACCGGCTGGCTGTCAAATTCCTCGTAGGCATCCAGCAGCTTTAAGGTGGTGGGCAGATAGTAGTTCATCAATTTGCGGATATCCGGCAGCTTTTCCGGGTGCTCCTGCACCTGTTCGAAAATCTTCTCTGCAATCTGTTCCAGGCGGTCCATCTTGGCAGAAACTTCCTCTCCCTCGATGCGGTCGTTGGATTCTCGGATGCGCCGGATCATCTCGCGGCCCTGCCGGATGGTAGCGGCAAGCTCGGGATTGCCCGCGAAGGCCTGCTCCTCCTGCTGGCGCTGCTGTTCCTGCTGGCGCTGTTGCTCGTCGCGCTGGCGCTGCTCCTCCTGCTGGCGGCGCTGCGCCTGGCTCTGCACATACAGGTACTGCTGGTAGATCTCGTCACCCAGCATCAGACAGGTCTTCTGGTCGTCGATGTGCGCGTCGGGCAGGACGCGCTTCTGAATCATCTTCTGCAAATCCTTGAGCACAAAGGCACGGTCGAATCCGCTCTCCCTCACCAGCATATCGATGGGACAAAACTGGCTACTGCCTACAATTTTTAAGTACTTTTTCAGCCGGCTGGTTCGCTTGAGCAGCGAGATCCCCTTGGCCAGCATCCAGATAGAAATTCCTGTCAGGATCAACAAGACGATGCTCAAAAACAGATACGGCATCCCGAACATATCGGTCAACAGCGTGAGCCCAGTTGTCATCAACAGAAAAATCAAAAAGACACCCAGCCCGATACCGCCAAAAACGGTAAAGAGAATGCCGGCCGTGCTGACCGTCTTGTATTTGTTTTTGGGAGCAACCGAAACATGTGAATTTCCCTGCCGATTTGTCCCATACTGATTCTGGGCGCTGTACTGGCGACGGCTTTGCGCATCGGTGGAGTCGCCATCCGGATGCGGCTGGCCGTTATCCTGGCGCCAGCCACCGTCCTCATCATTGGGAGAAAAATCCCCTCTGCCCTGATAGGACGAAAATTCCCGCTGAACATCCTTTGCCATATTCCGCAGATCGCGCTGGATATTTTTCATCTCCGGCGAACGGGCAATGCCGCGCGACAGTTCGCGGACCATTCTGCCTATCATCCGAAAAAAATAATCGTACAACCTGGGGACACCTCCATTCATCCTCATGTTTACTCCTATTATAGTGCATTTTTCGCAAAAGTACAAGAAATTTGTATTGCCGCAAAAAGAATTCAAGATTTGTTTAAAATGTCAAAATCGACGCCTGCCAAAAGGCGCAAAATCTTCTTGCCGCTATCAAATTTCCCTGCTATATTTTTTCCCCCCGCTGCAAACATTAAAAAGGACAACTAGGTCTTGACCAAAACAACAGCGATGATTCCAAATCAAAAAACTTTTAGAACTGCGAGGAATCCAACGGTGAAACAATCCCATATCCTTTCCAAAAAATTTTTCTTTCATGCCTACCGCGCACTGGCCGCGGTATTTTCCTTTGTGGTGATGTGCGGGCTGAGCTTCGCGCTCTATCTCTCCGCCGAGCTGCCCGACCGATACTATCTGGCAAAGGGAGATGATTTTTCCATCGGCGACAACCGGCTGATTCAAACTGCGGGCAGCAGCCGCTCCTACCCGCTTTCGGTCTACTCCTCTGCCGGGAACACCTTTCAGATGAAGCTGCGCCTGCTGGGGCTCATCGACATCAAGGACGTCGGCGTCCAGGTGGTGGACCGCAGGGTGGTGTCGCTGTGCGGCACCCCGTTTGGCATCAAGATGGTGACCGACGGCGTCATGGTCGTGGGGACCGGATCGGTGACCAACCTGCAGAGCCAGGCGGTGAATCCGGCAGAGGATGCCGGCGTCCTGGAAGGGGACGTCATCCTCTCACTGAACGGGGAAAAAATTTCCTCCAAAAAACAGCTGACCCAGATTGTCAGTGCCTGCAGCGGGCAGCCCATCTCGATGGTCATCCGCCGCGGCGACGAGCTGGAACAGCTCACCGTCTCCCCTGTCAAGTCCTCGCTGGACAATGACTACCATCTGGGGCTTTGGGTGCGGGACAGCTCGGCAGGCATCGGCACGATGACCTTCTATGATCCGCAAAACGGCTGCTTTGCCGGGTTGGGACATGCCATCTGCGACGTGGACACCGGCCAGATCATGCCGCTTTCTCAGGGAGAAATTGTGGAGGCCTCCATCATCGGGGTCGATCCCGGTTCCTCCGGCGATCCCGGCCAGCTACAGGGGGCTTTTGTGGCGCAGCAGGCGTCGGGTCTATTGTACGCCAACAGCTACAACGGCGTATACGGACAGCTGTTTGACGCGCCCGCCTATGCGCAGACCATCCCCATGGCACAGAGCCAGGAGGTGACCGAAGGTCCCGCCCAGATTCTGACCACCATCTCTGGGGAAACCCCCGCCTATTTTGACGCCTATATCGAGAAGGTTTCGCTCTCCCAGGAGGAGCCGACCAAAAACATGGTCATCCGCATCACCGACCCAGATCTGCTGGAAATCTCCGGCGGCATCGTGCAGGGGATGTCCGGCAGCCCCATCATTCAGGATGGAATGCTGGTGGGTGCGGTGACCCATGTGTGAGTACGTCTACGATACCTACAAACCCCTAAATTTTAGGGAGTCTAGGATAAAGATCGATGACAATCTGTCCGTCGGCTCCCTTATAGTATTCAATTCGTTCCAATATTTCCTTTAAGAGTTCGTTTCGTTCCTGGTTGGTCATATGGTCGTAGCTTGCAAGCAACTCCTCTGTCTGAGGAATCAGGCTTGCTTTGGAGGATTGGCTTTCTTCCAGCCGCTGTACTTTCTTTTGGAGTTCTGCTTTTTGAGCTTCCATATCTTCCATCGAAAGGACAAGCTTTGCTCTTCTGTTCTGAAACACCTCGAAGGAATACACACCCTGTTCTACCAAGTCAAAGGTATTTTCCAGCTGTTTGGATAACTTTTTCAGCTCCTGCTCGATTTTCATCAGCTGTTTTCTGGTAATCTCGATATCGTCCGTATAACCGACCGTATCGATTTTAACCTTATATCCTTTCAGCCAGCTTTTCAGTGCCCCAATAATCTCCTTCTCCACCACATCAAAGTATGCGCTGCAATTATGGCAGTCCCTTGAGTTGGTGCAGCGAAGGCGCGGAGCATGATTTCTTGCTGCGGTCATGGTTGTTCGCCCGATTCGCTTGCCGCATATTGAGCAGAAAAGCAATCCTGAAAAAGGATTCATCAGCTGATATTCTTCCCGAACCGGAGCTGCTGGCTTTCGGTCCTGGCGGATTTCCTGCGCTTTCATGAAGTCCTCTTCACTGACCAGCGCCGGATGCAATCCATTATAAATATCGTAAGAGCTCATATCCTTTTTGCGTTTGATACGCTTTTTGATCTCTCCATTTTCGATACTCTTGACCTGTCTACTCCACCCTCTTCGGATCTTTCCCATATAGACGGGATTCGTAATAATTTGAGAGATGGTTGAATAGGTCCAAAGATCGCCGTGTCTGGTTGGAACTTCGCGGTCATTCAGATAGTTTGCAATCACCTTGGTTCCCTGATGATTGAGATACATCTCAAAAATTTTTTGGATAATCGGTGCTTCCTCGGGGTGTGGCTCTAAGGTATAGCCTTTTTCATTTGGAAGTTTAACCCGATTATATCCATAGGGGGCGATACTTCCAATCCATTTTCCCTCTGATGCACTGCTGTCCCGTCCGCGAATCAACCTTCGGTTGATCGTCTTATACTCCCTTCGGCTCATAAACAAGCCAAACTCGAAGTACTCCTCATCAAATTCATTGGATGGGTCATAGATCTTAGTCGGAGTAATAATCTTTGTTCCGGAAAACTGAAACACCTGGCTGATATATGCCTGATCGGCTCCGTTTCCTCTTGCCAGACGTTCAACATCGACAACAAGGACTCCGGCATAAAATCCGGCGTTCACCTCTTCCAGTAGCTTCTGAATTTCCGGTCTTGCGGCAATTGACTCACCAGAAACGACCTCATAATAGGTTTTTGCAATATAATACCCTCGCTGTGCAGCCAGCTTGTCCAGAATTGCTTCGTGGCGCTTGAGTGTTTCCTCAATGCTCAGCTCTGCATAATCTCTGTCAAAACGCGACTTGCGAAGATATTTTACATATTGCTCCATCTGGGTCCCCCTTTCTGATTTCATTATAAGGTCAAACATCTTTTCCCGTCAATGATACGGATCAAGCTAAATTCTGGAAATATCCGCAGCTTCATTGCGAGGCGGTATTTTCATTTTGAACAGCAAATGTTTCCTTTGTCATATTCCTTCTTTTGTAGTAATTGCTCACAATCTGATTGAGATGAGAGATACAGCCTTCGCTTGGAGCGTTGCAATATTCATCGTGGATGCGAACAATCGAAGATTTTGTTTTGATTTCAGTTCTAATCATAGCTTCTCCTTTCGATGAAAGAAAAAATCCTGCAATAACAGTATGAACCGCCATAAACAAAACTATTCAAATATAGGAAACAGCCACACCTTGAACCAAGATTTTGAAAATTCCGGTGTGGCTGTTTTATTCTCTTATTATGTGTATCGTATTCTTGCTCGTCCCCCGATACTGGGAATATGCAGGCTTGTCTGCGGCAACAAACACCGTGATATCAGCTTTTATGCCGATACCCCCCTTTTACCCTGCGGTACGGGATTTTACGGTCCTCTTCATCATGGAGTCATGGCGTATCCGACCTGCCGGTGTCGGAATATAAACGTTCAGGTTACCGCTCTTACCTTTGATTTGCCGGATAAGTGATTGAATCCTTTTTCCGCAGGTAGTCGTCGCGTCTGCGCTTATTTCGCTTTCTGTTTGTAATACAGCCATAATGAAGTTTATAACCTACATACTGATGTAAGCGGCCTTCTGCCACTATTTATCAAAGTACACGAGAATGAAATTCCTCTCATATACTTTCCCGTTCAGAAGGCTCATTTACAACCAAATATTGCTTTAAAACTCATAAATTTCTTTCAGAAGTTTTCTTAATTTTATCAGCACTGCCTGCTTTCTTTTGTTTACTGCTTGCTGGGAGATATGGAGCAGTATTCCTACCTCCTGTTCTGTTTTTCTTGATAAAACAGCAAGTTGATCAGCTCCCTCTCTTCTGGGTTTAAAAACGACAGTGCCTTCTTGACCATTTCTGCATCTAGGAGCTTCTCAACCTGAACCTGTACGCTTACTTCCTGAATCACAAACTGCTGGTTTGCCTCCAGCAGACGTTCATAGGAGTCTTCCCTACTTGGGAGAAAGGATGCTGTTTTCCTACTAAATTTTTCTGCTTTGAGGTCATAGGTGAAATACTCCTCTTTTCGCTCAAAGTGTTTATAAACTCGATATACTTCTTCGCTTACTGGAACTGCTTGTCCATTTATGTAGACATTGTAGTTTGCATGATTTTTACACATTTTATTTTCTCCATTTCAATTCAGTTAGTAATTCATAAATTGAAATAGAGAGGAGGCGCGCGGGATTGATATTCTATATTTTTACGGAGTAAAAATATAAGCATAATCATTTGCATATGTAAACAAATGATTATGCTTATGAATACCTAATATTCATACGATCACCTCAATGGGTGTTCTATCCTAAAAGTGTTGTTTTACGAATGCTTAAAACCGTATATCATCTCATTATCTAACTCTTAAAACAACTCAAAAATAAAACCTCCTATCAGGAGGTTTTATTTTTACTACCTTAAGTTTTTTTTCATTCCTAATATCATCATAACGGATTCCAAAACAACTGCATTGTTAACAGCA
>ERZ1643251.4016-NODE-4016-length-13119-cov-3.650643_pt1 | contig 13119 bp, 9 predicted proteins | sample MGYA00579261_ERZ1643251 | MGnify/ENA primary metagenome ERZ1643251 (study PRJEB29033, sample SAMEA4952267) | chicken gut metagenome | biome: Broiler Chicken; feature: Gastrointestinal Tract; material: Caecum | place: Ireland | collected 2018 | study: Broiler... | reverse complement strand
CGCTTCGATACCTCTCCATGCATGAATTCAAACCTCGGCAACGCCGAAATCCATCTTTTCTTTTCCTTCACAACAAGTATCTCGCGTGAAGACAATGAGTATTATAACTGCTTTATTTCCATATGTCAACCATAAATTTCATTTTTTTTCAATTTTCTGTAAAACAGAAATAATCGTTCAATCCTGTGAACCATTGCAGTCAGAAAACAGTCAGAAAACTGTGGCAGCAGAGCTGCGGGGTCGCATCATCTGCCCGTTTGCGCCCGCTGCTCTCTTTCCGTAAGATACCGGTCATATTTCTGGGTTTTCCGGCTACTCTCCGCAATTCCCAGATCCTCCGGTGATATTCTGATAGCTCCCCTCGACCATGCGCACCGTAACGCCCATCTGGCTCTCCACTACCATGGCGTCATCCGTAATCCCCGACGGATCCTTCTGCATCAGTCTGCGGAACGCCTCAGCGATCAGAGGAACCGAGAATACCTGCGGTGTCTGCGCCTGCCATACCAGACTCCGGTCAGGACTCTGGACGATATTCCCTTCCCGGTCTGTCAGTTTGATCGTATCCTTCACCGGCATTCCTGCGACACATGCCTGGTATTTTTCAACCGCCTGCCAGGTACGCCCGATGATCTCTTCCGTCAGAAACGGGCGCGCGCCGTCATGGATAAAAACATATCCGGCCCGGTTGCCGATCTCGCTGTCCTTCTGAAGGATTTCAATCGCTTTCCAGACACTCTCATACCGTTCCCTGCCTCCGACGCAGATTTTCTTTACCTTTTTCCATCCATAGTGCTGCACCAGCTCCCTCTCACAGTATTCCTGCTGGCCTTCCCCGGTCATCAGCACAATATCGTCGATCAGCGGCGACCGTTCGAAGGCTTCCAGCGCGTAGGCCGCCACCGGATGTCCTCCGATCTTCAGATACTGCTTTGCCACGGAAGTCCCCATGCGGGTCCCTTTTCCTGCCGCAAGCACAACGGCTGTACAATGTTTTTTCTCCATTTTCTCCGCTCCTCGTATCATAAGTTTATAGTTACTTTGTAATATTTAAACCAGGTCTGTACATTAGAGCGTGCAGATTGCAGGAATGAATTTTCAAACACGCTCCAGAGCGTGTTTGAAAATTACTTTCTGTTACCGCTCTCCCAGCCGCAGGTTCGGCACTGCATTGAGATCCCATCCGTGGCGTGTTCCCTTCTGGTATTCATAATACGCCGCCACTCCGATCATGGCTGCATTGTCCGTACAGTAAACCGGTGACGGATAATAGAATTTAATATCCTCTCTCCGGCATGCCTCTTCCATCGCCGCGCGCAGTCCACGGTTGGACGCAACGCCGCCTGCGATCGCCAGACGGTCCATATGATGATCCTTCGCCGCCCGGATCGCATTGTCCACCAGAACATCGATCACCGCCTGCTGGAAGGATGCCGCCACGTCCGCTTCGTTCACCGGTACGCCGCTCATCCTGCATTTATTCAGGTAATTGAGAACGGCGGATTTCAGGCCGCTGAAACTGAAGTCATACGGCGCTTCTTCGATATGCGCTCTCGGAAATTCAATGGCATGGGGATTTCCCTCTTTTGCCAGCCGGTCGATCTTCGGACCGCCCGGATAGCCAAGGCCGATGGCACGGGCAACCTTGTCGAACGCCTCGCCCGCCGCGTCGTCCCTGGTCCTTCCGAGGATCTCAAACACCCCGTAGTCCTTGACGATAACCAGATGCGTATGGCCTCCGGATATGATCTCGCATAAAAACGGGGGCTCCAGATCCGGATGTTCAATATAATTTGCCGATACATGGCCTTCAATGTGGTGAACGCCGATCAGCGGAAGTCCCGCCGCATAGGCGATCGCCTTCGCCTCCGCAACCCCCACCAGAAGTGCTCCCACCAGGCCGGGACCGTAGGTCACGCCGATCGCATCCAGATCCTGCAGCGTGACGCCTGCCTCATCCAGCGCCGCCTGCACCACCTGATTGATCTTTTCAATATGCTTCCGGGACGCGATTTCCGGCACTACGCCCCCGTACAGGGTATGGAGGGCGATCTGTGAAGAAATAATGTTGGAACGGACCGTGCGCCCGTCCTCGATCACTGCCGCGGCAGTCTCGTCACAGGAGCTCTCGATTGCAAGGATTTTACAGGTTTTCTTTTCTTCACTCATTGTTCTCTCCCTCCTGCTCCTCAAATTTCAGTTCCACCGTCTTTCCGTCTTTCCCCGCCTCGATCTTTGGAAAAATCTTCTGTGCGTCCGCAAGATACTGCTCCGGATGTACCAGCGACGGAGAAAAATGCGTCAGCCACATGGCTTTCGGCTGTGCTTTTTTTCCAAGCTGCGCCGCTTCCATGAAAGTCATATGACGGTACTCTTTCGCTTTGTCCGCTTTTTCCGGTTCTCCGTACATACCCTCGCAGATAAACAGATCGGAATCTGCCGCATGTTCGGCAATCCGTTCCACCGGCCGGGTATCCGTACAGTAAGTCACCTTGATGCCTTTCCGGTCCGGGCCAAGCACCATATCCGGCGTCAAGATGCCGTCCGGCGTCTCCACAGTTTCCCCTTTCTGCAGGGGATTCCAGTAGCGCACCGGTATCTGCTGTGCTTTCGCACGCTCCACATCAAATTTTCCTTTTCTCGGAATCTCTATGGTATAACCGTAACAGATGACGTTGTGCTGTACACGGAATGCAGTGATCTGATATCCGTTCAGCTCCACCTTCATCTCCGGTTCTGTAATCTCAAGAAAACGGATGGGAAACGGAAGTTCCGGACAGATAACGCGCAGCGCGTTGACCACACGCTCCAGCCCTTTGGGACCGATCATCGTAAGCGGCTCCCTGCGGTCCGCATTTCCCATCGTAAGAAGCAGCCCCGGAAGGCCGCTGATATGATCTGCGTGATAATGGGTAAAGCAGATGGTATCAATGGGCTTGAACGTCCAGCCGCGTTCTTTGACTGCCACCTGGGTGCCCTCTCCGCAGTCGATCAGGAGACTGCTGCCGTTGTAACGGGTCAGCAGAGAGGTCAGACGGCGTCTGGGCAGCGGCATCATGCCGCCTGTTCCCAACAAACATACATCTAACATGTTTTTCCTCTTTTCTATTCGAATATTAACGTTCCGCCGCGCGGACTGCTTCCTTCATCATCCGCGCATAGGTATAGATATGCGGCGCCGCATGGCTCCCATATCTTGCGATCAGATTCGCAAAAATGCTTCCAACGACGATCCCGTCGGAACACCGCGCCGCCAGCGTCGCCTGATCCGTCGTATGGATCCCGAAGCCGACAACCGCGGGGGTATCCGTGATCAGCCGGATCTCCCGGACCACCGCCGTAAGCTCTGTATTTTCTTTTCTCATGCCGCCCTGGTCATTTCCTGCCGAAGTCAGATAGATAAATCCATCCGCCTTTGCCGCAGTCCCATGGATATCTTCACCGACACCCGCAGGCAGCATAGGAATCCAGGACACTTCATTTTGCCGCGCCAGAATGCGCAGCCTCTCCTCCTGCTCCCCGGAAACATCCGGGATCAGGATTCCGTCGATCCCCGACCGACGACAGGCATGGAAAAATTTTTCCTCTCCATAACACCGGATCGGATCCTGACAAGTCATAAATGCCAGCGGCGTTTTCCTTCTCGCCCGGAAAGAAGCACAGATTTCAAAGACTTCTTCCATCTGTGAACTGCTCCCGTCATCCGCCTCGTTGTCGCCCGGATCCGTCCCACATCGAAAAGACGGCAGGACAAGCCCGATAATATCAGCGCCCGCCCTGTCCAGTTCCGTCATATATTCTCTCGTTCTTGCCAGACTCGGATCGCCGACAGGCAAAAACGGGATCATTGCCTTTCCGCGCGCAAATGCTTCGCTTATTCTGCTCATCTTGTCTCTTCCTTTGCTGTTTTCCGGATCAAAGCCCTGTATTTCGATGATAATCTCTTGTCCACGCCGTCAGCGCACTGTCCAGATCTTTTGGCAGCTCCACCTTCATGGCCTCCGCCATCTGGGCATCCATTTCCTTTCTCGTCTCCGCATCCACATCCAGTTCACGGGCCAGCTGCTCATAGGCTTCCCTGCCGTTGTTCATATGCACGGCAAACAGGTAACTCTTCAAGGCCGCTCTGGAATGGAGGGATTCATAAGATTTCCGGAAGCACTCCAGCGCTTCCTCCATCTGGAACAGGCTGGCGTAGGCGCAGCCCATGTTGTTATAAACACTTCCGGTAAACTGTTCCCCAAGGTTGGTGTCTTTGACATCCTCCAGGGCAGACTGATAGACCCGGATGGCGTTGATATATTTCTCATGTTCCACCAGATAGTCCCCCTTCAGTTTCCGGCGGACTGCCTCCGGCTGCTCCTCAAACTGCTTCAGCCGTTCATTCATCTCCTTGAACTGATCGTGGGACAGATAGTTGATCTCCTTGAAAATCGGAAGAATAAATTCCCCGATATTGCTGCGCTCATCCAGCCGCGGATAAAGTTTCTGGTAGAGTCTCCGCAGATGAAGCTCGTCCCGGATCCACACGCAGAGCTGCTCGTTGATGATCGTATCGTCCAGAAGATAAATGTTGTGGTACATATAATAACACAATTCCTCGATGGAATAGATGTTGGTGCTGATATTTACAATGTAATATGGAATTTTTGCCCGCTTGATCTGACAAAGAATATATCCGCTCATTTTGACGCCTCCCCCATAGTCTCATGCCAGATTTTGCCGCTCTTCGGGAACATTTCTCCAAACCCAAGATCTTCCACTGTGATCCTGCAGCTTTTCGGGGCATCGTATTCCAGTCTCAGGCGCAGGCGCGTGGTTCTGGACGGACGCTTTGGCAGTCCCGGCAGATGCATGGTATAACGGTTCTTCTTCCCACTCTCCATGTCGCTTACCACAAAGACCAGTTCCTCGGTATCGTCCAGGATCAGTTCACATTCCTTCTCCGCTTCGTACCAGTTCACGCCCGCCTGGATCATCGGATAATACGCCGGAGAACCGGAGATCACCATCTCCATGCCAACGTTATTCCGCACCAGGTCATTGCCAAGGAACAGATAGCCCTTCAGGCTGCGCTCCTCCACTTTTTCCCGGGCCGTAAAGCACGCTCCCCGCGCGAAGAGATTGTTTCCGCCGAAGACATGGCGCTGATTCCTGCACAGAAGCTTGATGGAGCCTTCCGCCCAGGAACGTTCAAAACCATCTCCCACCAGATAGATACTGGAATAAATCTCATTTTCAAAAGATTCGCTGATCAGACGGCTGAAATCCCTGTCACGGTCCTGCGCCGCCTCGTGGAGCTTCATATGCTTTCCTTCTTTTACCGTCACCGTCGCGGGTCTGGTCCTGCGGTTTACTGACAGGGAATAGAACGTCACGTCATTCCCCTCGAAGCGGAACATGCCGACCTTACGGCTCCACAGCTCCGGTTTCTGATACAGCGTATGGTAATAAAAACTTTCCGTATATTCCTGCAGGTACGCACGTCCCCGCGGAATTCCCAGCAGCTCATAGGCACATCTCAGATTTTTCACAAACGCACGGGTCAGCTTCGGGGTCGTCACTGTGATCCCCGCAATCTGAAGTCCCGGCTCTATCACGCCTGCCGCCTGGAGCGCCGCCTTCAGAAATACGGCAAGCAGCTCTCCCGGCGCATAGGCGGTATCTTCGATCATATACGGACGTTCATTCATGCAGACCTCATAGAGATGTTCCACCTCCAGAAGCTCTGCCTCCTCTCCGTCCTCCTGACTTCCTCTCACGGCTGCGTACCACTTGTCCTCGCCCGGTTTCTTGAACAGGGCCGTCGGAAACGCCTCCTCGATGGAGCCCTTCCGGATGGGTACCGACACCGCGTCCCTGTCCGCACGGTCATAACAGCAGATCTGTGATTCTTTTTCGCCAAAATCAAATCCAAGTATCAAATTTTTCAGTTCCATGTTCTGTCACCTCCTGCCGCTTATTCCAGAATGGAAAAGCATGATTTCACCAGTGCTTCTTTCTCCAGGTACTGCCTCAGCGCCTTCTTTGTCTCTTCTTCATTGCCCATCGTCTTTGCCGCCAGGATCCGGTTGAGCATCTGATAACGGCTCTTTCCGTCACTCTGGCTCTGGGTCATATGAATAGTTTTCAGCTGGGACTTTTCGGTTTTTCCCTTCTGCTCGCAGGTCAGGTAGTACTCCAGCTTTTCCCCGTAGAACAGCAGGAATTCCTTGACAAAAATTCCCTGGTACATATTGCGCATCGGCTCGCACTTCCACTCCTCCATACCGGAAAGACGGTAGTAGATCATCACCTGACTGTCCGCCGGGTATTTTTCTTCCACAAATACCCGGTCCTCCACCTGATACATCTGCGTCAGTTCCTGCGGGAATTTCTGATAGAACGCGAACCGCAGGCCCTCCTGCTGAAAACGATAGAGCAGCCGGCGTACATGCTCCGTCTGTTCTCCGGTCAGTCTGGTCTGTTCCGAATAGTATTTCAAAAGTGCAAGCGCACAGATTTCCTCCATCTCCCAGCCACGATTGAAAACCGTTTCCAGGCACTCAAAGATCCTGTCCTCCACCGGACGGTTCTCCATAAAATAGCCGATGGAAAGATAGGTCAGATATGCCGTCACCACAAGTTCCCGTCCGGTCTGGGAAATATAACTCTCCAGAATGCGGCAGCCCGCCTCCGGCCACGCGCGTACAAACATGGCGGTGGTCAGGATCCTCTCTTCCAGCCGATAGCTTTCCACCTGGAAGCCTTTTACCTTTTCCCACAGCGCACACATCGCATCGACGCTTCCGCGATACTGCTGCTCCAGATAACGCAGCACCACTTCATCATAAAGACCGCCTCGGAAAGTATGATCCGCCAGGTACACCAGACTTTCATCCGGCTGGAATTCCCTGTTCGGGATCATATGGCTCGCCAGGCGCAGCACGCAGGAATCCGAGAGCTCCTCATATCCGTATTTCTGCACCAGAGCAAAGGCTCTTTCATATTTTCCGTCCGCTGTCAGAAGTTCGATCACGGAAGATTTATTCACACAGACGTATTCTTCATCGCTGAGTTCCTGCAGCGCCTCTTCCACCGGAGCTTCTCCCAGATGCTCCCAGTAATAGTCCAGAAGCTTCTGACGGATCAGGCGGCGGTATTTTTCGGTAAAGGACGGCGAATGTGCTGCCTGCTGGTACCATCCCAGCTTCTGCTCGCAGACATCCATTTCTTCCTCTGTCTCTCCGCACAGATAAAGCAGCAATCCGGGATTGTCCACATCGAACGCTCCGCAGGCGCGCGCCAGCACCTCGTCCTCAAACAGCGGCTTGTCTTCGTAGCCGATGGTCGTGGCGAAGCGGCGCTTCTTTTCATCCTCCAGGAAGATCCTCGCTTTCTGCCCGTACACACGGATATAAGCGGCGTGATCGGACACCGGGTACGTCATCTCATGCCGCAGTGCAGGATGGCATACGACGACTCTGCGGATCTTGCTGTTTTCACAGGAAATCTTATGGGTAAACAGAACATCCGCCAGAGCTCTCGCGCTGACATTGTCCTTGGGCATCGGAAGAAATTCATCGTAGATCCGGGCATAATCCTCGTTGATCCTGCCCTTCTGCACTTCAATGCGTGCAAAGTCTTCCATCGCCTTTTTGTAACTCTGCCAGGTGTTCCCGTCTTTTTCCTTGTTTTTGATCACATTCGCATAGACGAATGCTTTTTTCTGCCCGCTGAGGGCATTGTTGTATGTGAAGTATACACGGATCACCTGCGGAAGCATTCCGTCAAATCCTGCTCCCATGGTCTCAATGTAATACTCGTAAAGCCGTGTGATGTGCAGTTCATGCTCCACCGCAAGGGCATACCACCGGAAATATTCCGGCCGCGTCGGCTGTCCCTTCATGATCAGCTGGCAGATTGCCTCCAGCACCTCGTCGGACGGGTACTGATCATAGCCTTTGGTCAAAAAGCTGTAAACGCCGGGATCAAAATTTTTCAGATGGCCGCTCAGATAAGCGGCACGTTTCAGGATTTCCTCCGTCATTATGCCGTAACGCTGTGCAAAGCGCAGCACCTGGATCATAAATCCCGACATCTTGCGAAGCTGTCCCTCCTGGCGCAGAAGCACTTTGAAAGCTTCCAGATACAGAAACGGGCTTGTGCAGCCCATCCGGTAAATCTGTTCCATGGAATACAGCTGCTTTGCCAGAGAAACACGGTAAGTGTCATCCTCACGCATCAGCAGCAGAAGCAGGATCAGGTTCTCCGGTTCCTGGCGGTAAAATCCAGCCAGCCGCGCGAGGATCGACCGATGCTCCGGCGCGATCAGATTCAGTTTCTTCTGATAGTACAGAAACAGCGCCTGCTCCTGGAGTGTTGTCAGGGGATATTTGCCGTTCTGCATTCCCCAGAGCAGTTCCATCGCCAGAGCGTTTTCTTCGTTGGTATAAAAAGATCTGGCAGAAGACCAGCATCGTGCTGTTGTCTCCGGCTTCCTGCATGGCTCTCACATGATTCCACGCGCTGTCATACCAGGTGCGGTAATCCATCTGATGGGTCTGCAGCGCCAGATATTCTTTCATCAGCGCTGCCTGATGGTGCATCAGCTCCGGATTTTTCCGACGCACCCGGGCGCCCGCCGCCGAAGCCTCCACCTCAAACACAAGGGTCTGGTGGACATTCCGGATAATAATCCTTCCGAAACGGCGGCCATTTGCCAGCCGGTCCTTATGGATAATAAAATCCAGGCCGTAAACACTGCCGATGAAATTCTCGGAGGTCACCGTCTGCTTGTCCACCTCCAGAAAGTCTCCTTCCACTTCGATTTCCATGCGGACATATCCCCATGTATTCTTATAAATATACACCGTATCCTTCACGGACTTTTCCAGATTCCAGAACTCCTTCTTCGCTTCATTCAGAGAGAGCCGGATCTGTTCTTTCTTTCCCGCCGTGACCAGAAATTCTTCCAGATGCTGATACGTAACGGGATTGCGTGACATCCCCTGGTACAGAGAACGCAGGCTGTCATCCTCCCGCTGCATCATCAGGTCAAAGGAATCTCTGGTAAATACAGAGAAAGCCTCCCGGAAATCCTTCGATGCCAGCCGGGCGAAGTCGTCCAGGGTACGGATATACCCTTTGGTGCTCCGGATCTGACGGTGTTCTATCGTTACAGTTACAGGTATTTTCTTTTCTTCTATTCCAGTGCTCAGCACGATCGTACCGCGGATTTCATCACCGCCGCCAAGGCCTTCCGTATCGATCCCGTAAACAATCGTACACGCACTCCCCGAAAAACGCTCCTGCGCCAGCACGATCCTCGGATGGTCAGATACCGCAAATCCTTTGATCCTGCGTCCATCCGCCGCGCCTGCGTGAAGCTCCCCGCGGTAATTTTTCCCCTCATCAAGCGTTAAGGTGACTTCCGGCTCCGTAACCACAAGGGGCGGTACTTCATATTCAAATCTGCCGTTCACCAGCTGTTCCATTCTTCTTTTCAACGTTTCTCACCCTATTGCCTCTTCATTTGTTAATAGATTCTCTCCCCGATTATAAACCACATTGCGTCTCATTGCAATGTACTACACCTATTTCGCAACCGTTCAGTTAACATCTCAGTTGACGAACGGTTCCTTTATTTCTCGATAATCTGTCCGCTGCGGTAGGCTGCAAGCAGCTGCATCAGCTCCCCGATGCGTTCCTTCAGTTCCCTGCCCGTATCGCTGTCCCCGACCAGCATCCTGCGCGGCGCCATCTTGACCATGATCCGGTCGGAGTGGATGTCGGTCTCCTTCTCGATCGCATCTTCCATGGAGGAAAACGGCTCGTGGGCTACCAGCATCATTCCATAAGAATTATAGATCAGCGTGTAGCCTGCGATGCCTGTCTTTGCCTGGTAGGCTTTGGAAAATCCCCCGTCGATGACCAGCACTTTTCCGTTGCATTTCACGGGGCTTTCCCCGGAAATCTGCAGCACCGGCACATGACCGTTGACGATGTGCGAATCCTCCGACAGGCCAAATTCCTTCAGGATCCTGTTCATCACCTGTTCATCGTCCAAAAAGCGGTAATACGGATTTTTCTTCTCTTTATGCACCGCACTGTCCTCGACAAAATATCGCTCAAAGGTTGTCATACGCCCCTTGCCGAACAGCGGAGAATTCCGGCTGGCCCAGATGAACCACATGATATCCCTGCCTCTCTCCCGCTCCTCTTCGTCCACCTCAAAATATGCCTTGCGCACATAGGATTCCAGCACATCGTACAGTGCTTTGCCGCTGTAAGTCTTTCCGAAGATCTCCACTTTCTGGAACTCTCCGTTCTCATCCAGCAGCACACAGCCATGGTACAGGAGATTGTTGTTGAACACCTTATACATGGAGCCTTTGTTCAGGAGAAGAAGCATATGCTGCTGCAGCCTGTCACAGTTTTCAAAAGCTCCCACCAGGCGCTCCATCACATTCTGCTCCGCCTCACTGAGCGCATAGGGATCCTTCGGATCGACCGTGGGAAAATTGCTGTCCAGCAGCGGGTAAACCGTTCCATCGATCTCGATGGTCCCCTCCTCATAATTGATCTTCTCAAGAACCCTGCGGTCGTCCGCCTGGAACCAGGGGTATTTCTGCACCAGCTGCCCCTCCAGCTTGAACTGGATGATAGAGATGGCTTTGTGCAGCTTCATGTTCAGCGCCTTCTCACTGGTATCGTATCCGTGATTTCCGCCCCGGATCCGGAATACCTCACAGTCGTCGTCCTGGTACGTCTCCAGGGCAAACGTCGCCAGCGGCAGCAGATTGATACCGTAGCCGTCCTCCAGAATATCCAGATTTCCGTAGCGGACACTGTTGCGGATCACGGTGGCAATACATGCCATCTGTCCCGCCGCAGCCCCCATCCAGACAATATCGTGATTGCCCCACTGGATGTCCAGGGAGTGATAATCCATCAGTTTATCCATGATCTTATGGGGCGCCGGTCCTCTGTCATAGATATCCCCCAATACATGGAGATGGTCGATCACCAGCCGCTGGATCAGTTCGCTGAGCGCCGCGATAAAGTTTTCTGCTCTTCCCACGGAAATAATCGTATTCACGATCGCGTCATAATATGCCTCTTTGTCCAGTACCTCCGGCTTTTCCGTGATCAGCTCCTCGATCACATAGGCAAAATCCTTCGGCAGGGCTTTCCGAACTTTGGAGCGGGTGTACTTGGAAGCCACACACTTGCACACCTCGATCAGACGGTACAGAGTGATCCGGTACCAGTCGTCCATGTGCTTTTCGCTCTTTGCCACCAGCTTCATCTTCTCTTTCGGATAATAGATCAGGGTTGCCAGCGCCTTTTTGTCCCGGTAAGACAGTGTGTGCCCGAATACGTCGTCGATCTTTTTCCGCACCGTTCCCGATCCGTTCTTCAGCACATGAGAAAACGCCTCATATTCCCCGTGGATATCCGTGATAAAATGTTCCGTTCCTTTGGGCAGATTCAGGATCGACTGGAGGTTGATGATCTCCGTCGAAGCCTTCGCGATGGTCGGATACAGTTCTGCCAGCCTTTGCAGATAATGGAGACCCAGGGTTGGTTTGCTTTTTTCCGTCATATTTCCGTTTTTCCTCCTCTTTTCTCTTTCCAGAATTTTCATCGTTGCTCTGTATCATTGAAAATCAAACAGGGAAATCTGATTCGTCTCAGGAAGATCCCCGAAAATTCCCAGATCATCCATGAAATCGATCACCGTCTTGCTGACCTTCGTTCTCTGGCGGAAATCATCCTTGGACAGGAACTTTCCATCGCGGGCCGCCAGCACAACCGCGTCCGCCGCCTTGTCCCCCAGTCCTTCGATGGTATCCAGCGCAGGCATCAGTTTTCCGTCCACGATCTGGAAGCGGTGCGCCTGAGCCTTGTACAGATCCACGGGAACAAACTCAAAGCCGCGGGCATACATTTCCTGCACGTTCTTCATATCTTTATAGGTATCCTGTTCCTTCTTGGTCAGCGTGTCGGCGCGCTTCTGATAATCCTCCATATAATACTCCAGCCTTTCCTTTCCCATGCACATCAGCTCATAGGAGAAGGCGGACGCGCGAATGGAAAAATAAGCCGCGTAATAAGCCAGCGGATAGAAAATCTTATAATAAGCGATCCGGTAAGCCATCATAACATAAGCCGCTGCATGCGCCTTCGGGAACATGTATTTGATCTTTTTACAGGACCAGATGTACCAGTCGGGAACTCCGTGGTCCGTCATTTCCTTTTCCCACTCCGGTTTCAGGCCTTTTCCTTTACGAACGCTTTCCATGATCGTAAAGGAAAGCTCACTCTCCAGCCCCTTGTCGATCAGGTAGATCATAATATCGTCACGGGTACAGATTGCCGTGGAAATGGTCGCTTTGCCTTCCTCGATCAGTGTCTGGGCATTTCCCAGCCATACGTCCGTACCATGGGACAGCCCGGAAATACGGATCAGGTCAGAGAAAGACTGCGGTTTTGTATCCAGAAGCATCTGGATAACGAAATCGGTGCCGAACTCCGGAATCCCCAGGCAGCCAAGGGGGCAGCCTCCGATATCCTCCGGCCGGATCCCCAGCGCTTCCGTACTCTTGAACAGAGACATCACCTCCGGATTGTCCAGCGGGATCGTCTGGGCGTCCAGACCGGTCAGATCTTCCAGCATACGGATCATGGTTGGATCATCGTGTCCCAGAATGTCCAGCTTCAGAAGGTTGGCGTCGATGGAATGGTAATCAAAATGTGTCGTGATAATATCCGTATTCATATCGTTGGCAGGGTGCTGCACCGGGGTAAAGGAGTTGATATCCTCTCCGATGGGAAGTACGATGATGCCGCCCGGGTGCTGTCCGGTGGTCCGGCGGATGCCGGTACAGCCTTCCACGATCCGGTCGATCTCACAGTTTCTCTTGTGCTGTCCCCGCTCTTCGTAATAATTTTTCACGTAGCCAAACGCCGTCTTGTCCGCCAGTGTACCGATGGTTCCTGCACGGAACGTCTGGCCGGCGCCGAAGATGACGTCCATGTATTTATGTGCCTTACTCTGATAATCTCCGGAAAAGTTCAGGGCGATATACGGCTCTTTGTTTCCCTTGAATCCCAGGAACGTCTCAAAAGGAATGT
>ERZ1643251.4015-NODE-4015-length-13120-cov-5.693609_pt1 | contig 13120 bp, 10 predicted proteins | sample MGYA00579261_ERZ1643251 | MGnify/ENA primary metagenome ERZ1643251 (study PRJEB29033, sample SAMEA4952267) | chicken gut metagenome | biome: Broiler Chicken; feature: Gastrointestinal Tract; material: Caecum | place: Ireland | collected 2018 | study: Broiler... | reverse complement strand
TCCGGCGAATATCGCCGCGGCTGCGGTGACGACGGTGATTATTATTGTAAACGTAGACAGCCGCATCTTCCGATTCGTAATATTTTCAGCCACCGCTGTCCCTCCTCTGTCCCTCTCGCATCTTCATCGGAGTCATTCCGTAGTATTTCTTAAAGCAATAACTGAAATAATGCTGGTCCGAATAGCCGCACTTTTCGGCGATTTCGAGAATCTTCATCTGCGTGCAGACGAGCATATCGGCAGCCGCCCTCATTCTGCGCTCGGTGACAAGTCCGGTGAAGTTGACCTTCTTGTGTTTCTTGATGAGCGAGCTCAGATAGTTCGGGCTGACATACAGCCGCTCGCTGATATCGGTGAGCGACAGCGACTCGTTCGCGTATTCCTTGTCAATGATTCCGATAACCTCGTCGCAGAGCAGCTCGGAGTTCTGCTTTTGATATCTGGAAATTATCGCGCGTGCGTTGCGGCAGAGCCGTTCGAGGTCGCTCTGCACATTCGGCTCGCTGTCATAAAAGGCTGCGCGCCCGTAGACCGGATTGTCGCGTATCAGCTCGTTCAGTGCCTCCTTGTCAGAGACGGCGCTGACCGTGCGGTATACCGTCGCGAGCACCTGTATCACAAGGTAGTTCAGATGATGCTCGCGCGTCTCGTCTCCGATGAAGCGGAGGAACTCGTCAAGCTCGTCCTCAGTGCCGACCTTCAGCAGCTGTTCGAGCTTGTAGACCGACTTTTCGACCGTGTCGAACTCGCCGACGCTCGAATGCTCCTGGTCGGTTATCGAGCGTATCGGACCGGCGCCGTCTATTGTATACCGGCGCGCGGTTATCGCCTCAAAGTACGCGCTGCCGCACTGTGACAGCTTACTAAACGGGCGGCTGATGCCGATAGTGCAGGTTTCGGAGAGCATACGCACGGCGCTCTGCACCAGCTCGCGCGACGGCAGCCGAAGCTGCTCTTTGAGACTTTCGTCGTCCGAATATACAAGCGAGACTATCCGCCCGTTGACGAGGAAGCTCTCAACGCCGAGATATTTGCCGAAAATATTGTTGACAAAGTCGATATGCGTGTGGTCGGTGATTGTGACCTTGTCGGCGTTCTTGAACTTCGCGGCGATGACGCCGTATTGGTAGCTTTTGCCGTCGGCAAAAAGTCCCAGCTCGGAGGCGCGACGGCGCAGACGCTCCTCGGTCGGCGAATCCTCGCCGTTGCCAAGCAGTATCGGCAGCAAGAACTCGGTTACGCTCATGCGCCGTTCGGTCAGGGCGGACGCTCCGTCTCCCTTGGTCTCGGCGAAATAGCGGTCCATACGCCCGCGTATCTTTTTTAATTCCTCGGTCAGCTCCGACGAGGATATCGGCTTCAGGAGATATCCTATTATATTATACTGTATCGCGGTCTGCGCGTAGCCAAAATCGTCGTAGCCGCTCAGAATCACGACCTGTGTCGCCGGCCGCAGCTCGCGCACCTGCCGCGCCAGCTCAAGACCGGACATCATCGGCATACGGATATCGGTGAGTATCAGGTCGGGCTCGAGACGTTCGGCGAGCTCGAGCGCGTCGATGCCGTTGCCGGCGTCGCCGATCACCGTGAAGCCTGACTCCTGCCAGTCTACCTTTTCAATTATCGCGCGACGAAGCTCCTCCTCGTCGTCAACTATCAACGCGGTATACATCGCTGTGATCCTTTCGCATCATACGGCGTCATCGCCGCCATTATAGGGGCTATCTAAAAATACGAAAAAAAATCCGTGGGAAAGGTAAATCGATGCCCATGGTATCGATCTGTCTTTTCCTTTATATCGTGTTTTAGAGACTGCCTATACATTATTATACCATATTATTTGTTTTTTAGCAATAAGCTGACGAAATGTAGGTGTATAATTTTCAGAGCGGTAATAAATCCTATAGATAAAATTTCGAACATTCAGAGTAATTTATTCTATTTCAATTTTTACGTGATGGGTTTATAATATATATACAAACAAAAAAGAACCACGTTTGAAATCTGATTTAACTCTAATTATGAAAGGGTAGGTAAAAACAATGAAAAGAGTTATAGCGATTTTACTGTGCGCAATGCTGATTGTCGGCGCGGCGCTCACATTCTCATCCTGCGGTTCCGCGAGCGGAGCGGGACAGATCGCGGTGTTCTACTACACCTACAGCGATACATACATCTCGACCGTCCGTACCGTAATGGACAAACTGCTTGAGGACGCCGGCTACTCGTATCAGGATTACGACGCCAACGGCAACCAGACCACCCAGACCGAACAGGTTCAGACCGCGATAACCAAGGGCGCGAAGGCTCTCATCGTAAATGTAGTCGACACCGGTTCGAACGACGCGGCTCAGAACATCGTTAACCTCGCAAAGGCCGCGAACATTCCGGTAATCTTCTTCAACCGTTCGGTTGAAGAGTCGGTCGTAACCAGCTACGACAAGTGCAGCTTCGTCGGTACCGACTATGAGATGGCAGGTCATATGCAGGGTCAGATGATCGGCGAATACCTTGTCGAAAATTACGACGCGGTCGACCTCAACGGCGACGGAGTCATCAGCTACGTAATGTTCAAGGGTCAGGAAGGCAACATGGAAGCAATCGCGAGAACCCAGTACGGGGTCGAGGACGCTAACGCGGTGCTCGCCGAGGCCGGAAAGCCCGAGCTTGAATTCTACGACGCTTCCAACTCGAGCAAGTACCTTGTCGACCAGGACGGTCTGTGGTCCTCGGCGGCGGCTACAAACTACATGAGCACTATCCTCGCACAGTACAGCGAAGCAAACGGCAACATGGTCGAGCTCGTAATCGCCAACAACGACGAAATGGCTCTCGGCGCGATCTCGGCACTGCAGGCGGCAGGCTACAACACCTCCGGCGGAACCACTATCCCGGTATTCGGCGTTGACGCTACTCCGGCGGCTCAGTCGGCAATCAGCAGCGGCTCGATGGTAGGTACTATCAAGCAGGACGCTGACGGCATGGCAAGCTCGATTGTCACAATCGCGGGCAATCTTGTTAACGGCACGGCAATGTTCGACGGAATCGTGGCAGAAAACCTTGTCGGCGAATGGCGTGTAAACATTCCGTATTCAGCATATCTCGGCTGATAATAATAGAATTGTGAAGACCAAACGAGCTTGATAGTTGAGCTTTCAAATAAAAAGACAGCGGTGAGGCTCAATGGTCATGGCGGTCAAACCGAGCGGTCGGCTGATCTATGCGATGAGTCGACCGCATTGCTAAGAAAGAGGTGTTCGGATGGAACCGAATGAAAACAGCAAACCGGCTCTTCTGCAGATGGAAAACATATGCAAGGAGTTCCCCGGCGTAAAGGCACTGGACAATGTATCGCTGACCGTCCGTGCCGGAACCGTACACGCGCTTATGGGCGAGAACGGCGCCGGTAAATCAACTCTTATGAAATGCCTGTTCGGAGTATACAACAAGGACAGCGGAAAGATATACCTCGAGGGGCAGGAGGTCAACTACAAGAACTCAAAGGAAGCGCTCGAACATGGCGTGGCGATGGTGCATCAGGAGCTGAATCAGGCGCTGAAGCGCAATGTCATGGACAATATGTGGCTCGGTCGCTTCCCGAAGGTCGCGCGCGGCGTGCCGTTCACGAGCGAGAAAAAGATGTACGACGCGACGAAGAAAGTATTCGATGAGCTCGGAATCAACGTCGACCCAAGAACGGTTATGAGCAAAATGCCGGTCTCACAGCGTCAGATGGTTGAAATCGCGAAGGCGGTCTCGTTCAACTCGAAGATAATTGTTTTCGACGAGCCGACGTCGTCGCTGACCGAGGAAGAGGTCGAGCATCTGTTCAGAATTATAAATATGCTGCGTGACCGCGGCTGTGGAATCATTTACATATCGCACAAAATGGAGGAGATCCTCCGCATATCCGACGACGTCACAGTAATGCGCGACGGCAAGTGGATCGCTACCCGTCCGGCGTCCGAGCTGACAATGGACGAGATAATCCGGCTGATGGTCGGTCGTGAGCTCACGAACCGCTATCCGCCGAAGAACAACAAGATCGGAGACGAGCTGCTGCGGGTCGAGGGGCTGTCGGGCGAATATTCGCACCTGCGCGATGTGAGCTTCGTCGCGCACAAGGGTGAGGTGCTCGGTATCGCGGGACTCGACGGCTCGGGCCGCACCGAGGTGCTCGAAACCCTGTTCGGCGTAGCTACCCGCCGCAGCGGCGAGATAACGCTGAACGGCAAGAAGATCAAGAACGCGAACGCGCGCGACTCGATAAAGAACGGCTTCGCGCTGCTCACCGAGGAGAGACGCGCGACCGGCATATTCGGAATCCTCAATATCCGTGAGAACACGGTTATATCAAGCTTCAAGAAATATCTCGTCGGTCCTTTCCTCAGCAAAAAGAAGATGATTGAGGCGACCAACTGGTGCATATCGTCAATGCGCGTAAAGACGCCGAATCAGGAGACGAAGATACGCTCGCTGTCCGGCGGCAACCAGCAAAAGGTCATACTCGGACGCTGGCTACTGTGTGACCCGACGGTGCTGCTATTGGACGAGCCGACCCGCGGTATCGACGTCGGCGCGAAGTATGAAATATATCAGCTTATACTGAATCTCGCCAACGAGGGCAAGACGGTTATAATGGTATCGTCCGAAATGCCCGAGCTGCTCGGTGTATGCGACCGGATACTCGTAATGTCGGGCGGAAAGCTCGCGGGCGAGGTCGACGCCAAGACGACGACTCAGGAAGAGATAATGACGCTCGCGGCGAAGTACGCGTGAGCAACAAACGCGGGTGCTGCAAAGACAGCTATAATACACCCGACAATACGCAGAAAGGAATGTAAATAGAAATGTCAAATATAATCGTCTCACGCGTTCAGGGACTGAGACAGAAGCTGAGTGACAATATAAGCGAGTTCCGCGGGATGTCGAAGCGCGACAAAATGCGCACGATATCCGACCTGTTCTTCAACAACGCGATGATCATCATCATCCTGCTCGCGGTCATCATCATCGCGATATTGCAGCCGGCGTTCCTGTCGCTTTCGTCGATAATCAACATAATCTCGCTGACGGCGGCAAAGCTGCCTATCGCGCTCGGTATCGCCGGATGTATCGTACTTACCGGTACTGATATTTCCGCCGGACGCTGTGTCGGTCTGACCGCTTGTATCGCGGCGTCGCTCCTTCAGGTCAGCGATTACGCAAGCAAGATGTTCCCCGAAATCGGTCCGATGCCGCTGTGGTTCGTTTTGCTCGTAGTCGTATTAGTCGGCGCGGTAGTCGGTCTGGTAAACGGCTTCTTCGTAGCTAAATTCAAGCTGCATCCGTTTATAGTCACGCTGTCCACGCAGCTGATCGTATTCGGTACCGTGCTGCTCTACTTAATGATCGGCGGCAACAACGGTCAGACGCTTTCGGGTCTTGACCAAGGCTACCTCGATTTCGTCAAGGGTACTCTCTTTACAATCGGCGGAGTCGCTGTTCCAAATTTTGTGCTTTATGCGATAATCCTCACCGCCATCATGTGGGTTGTCTGGAACAAGACCACATTCGGCAAAAATATGTTCGCGGTCGGTTCTAATGAAGAGGCCGCAAACGTATCGGGCGTCAACGTATTCTGGACCATCGTCGGCGTGTTCATCCTTGCCGGCGCAATGTACGGCATCACCGGATTCATCGAGGGCGCGCGTATCGCTTCCTGCTCGGCTAACACCGGACTCAACTACGAGTGCGACGCTATCGCGGCCTGTGTAATCGGCGGCGTATCGTTTGTCGGCGGTACCGGTAAAATAAGCGGAATCGTCGTCGGCGTACTGCTGCTGCAGATTATATTCACCGGTCTTACCTTCCTGTCGATCTCGCAGAATATGCTGTATATAATCAAGGGTCTTATAATCCTTGCCGCCTGCGCTATCGATATGCGCAAATATCTGGTCCGCAAATAAGAAAAGGAAAGCATCCCAACGAGGTGACATTTATGGCTGCAAACGGCTCACAAAATCAGGACGCGCCGAATCAGGGCGGGCTTTATAAGCACGTGAAGATGTCGGTGCGGTCGGCGAACATACTCGTCGGCGTACTGCTCGCCGCGCTGGTCATTGTGATTGTGTTTGTGGCGATAAACAATGGATTTACCGTGTCGTTTGATACTGACGGCGGTTCGCGGGTAGACGCGGTCGAGGCGATGTACGGCGATCTGCTCGTCGAGCCCGAGACTCCGGTAAAAGAAGGGTATGTCTTTACCGGTTGGTACCGCGATATCGACTGCACGGTTGAGTGGGACTTCGCGACCGACAAGGTGGAGGGCGATCTAACGCTGTATGCCGGTTGGGATGAGAAAAACGAATAGACTGATATATAAGCAAAAGAAAAGAAGAGAGTAGAAAGCCCCCGACTTGGACGTTTCGTCCGAGTCGGGGATTTGTATTTATACATTCTTGTGAATGCGTTGGGTTCTCACAGCTCGATGAACCTGTGCTCCCTCGCCGAGTCGCGCGCCGCGAGACAGAGCCGCGCGCTCGCGATCCCGTCGGCGAGCGTCGTCAGCGATTTCTCCTCGCCGCGAACGACTCCGGCGAAATTCTCGCAGAGCCGCGCGTCGCCGCCCGAATGTCCGCCGCCCGAGCCGACGTCGATGGTGTAGTGCCTGCCCTCGAAGTGCTTCCAGACCTCGATTCTGTTTGTGTTGAAGTCGAATTCGAGCGTTCCGCGATAGCCCATCAGACGCGCGCCGCGGCTGCCCGCGCCCTTGCGGACAAAGAAATTCTGCGAATATACCACGTGCATACCCGTGTCGTATTCGATTATCACACTTCCGCTGTCCTGATTTCCGGTGTCGAGCGCGAAGCAGCAGTATTCGCCGTTCGGCGGCTCACCGGCGCGCTCGAGATTTTTCGGACTCTCGGGACATTCGCGCTGACGCGTGCAGTCGGCGCACCTCTGACCCGCCGGCATATCTCCCTTGTAAATCTGCTTAGATTCGACCGCGCAGAGCCGCACCGGCTTCCTGTCTCCGAGCAGATAGCTGATATAGTCGAAGTCGTGCGTAGTCTTTTGTAGGAACAACCCACCGGTCTCGCTGTCGTCGCGGTACCATTTCTTGTAGTAGCCGCGGCCGTAGAATACGTTGTTCCACGCCTGTATGTGCTCGATTTCGCCAAGCTCGCCCGAGTCGACTATCTGCTTTACCGTCTCGGCTATAGCCGAGCGGCGCAGCGGGAACGACACGACTATCGAATCGCTCGACGGCAGCAGCTCCGACAGGGCTTTGAGCTGCTCCCAGCTCGTTGACACCGGCTTTTCTAAAAAGATCGGTATACCGCGCCATGCGGCGAGCAGCGCCATCGGCGTGTGCAGCGAGCAGCGCGTGCCGATGCAAATTCCGTCGAGACGCTCGGAGGCGAGCATCGACTCGGCGTCGGGGTAGAGCGCGACCAGCTGCGAGTCGTGTTCAGTCGAGTCCGAGCTGCACACGACTGCAGCCGCTCCGAATTTTTCCTGCATATCGCCGACGCGCGGGTCGGCGACCGCGGCTATAGTCAGCCCCTCATGTCTGAAGTGCGGCAGAAGTCCGCTCATGCGGCTGCCGCAGCCAATGATTCCCAATCTATACATAATACTTCCGTCTCTCCTTGCAACAGCTTGCAGAGCCGTTGATTTCAGTGAACGACCTGACAGCGCTTACTGTATCAGCAAAGCAATCAGCTTCTCGCGCAGCCGCCAGAGCGAATTTCCGTCGGGTATCAGCTTGCAGCCGATTTTCCCGCCCAGCTCCGACTCAATTATACCGAGCAGCTTCTCTCGACCGAGCCTTTCCTCAAGCAGCCTTAATAGCCGCAGGTCGTCGAAAACCTCGCGCATATGCTCCTCGCGCAGCGACGGCGCCGCTCCCGATTGTATCGGATACGCGAGCCAGCTGCATCCGGGCAGCAGCTTATAGCCGCAGGGATTTTCCTTCGGGTCGAAGCGCGCCGACGTCATGCGGTCGTAGTAGTAGTTGTAGCCCCAGTGCAGAAAGCCGACGGCTTTGTAGTAGTAGAGCTGCAGGCCGAGCACGCGGGTGCGCGCGGCGGTGTTGGTGATGAGCCGGTTCGAGCATTCGCGCAGGTAGGTCCCGCAGGTGTAGTAGAGCCAGAAGCGCGGGCAGACCTCGGCGAACCTGTCGGCGTTCGAGATCACCGCGACCGGAGTCCGGACAAGTCGGGTCTTGTAAAATTCGGCGTCGGACAAAGCGTCTATCACGTCATAATCGCTAAGCAGATCGGCGACCGTCTCATACGCGCGTCGGTAGCCGTCGATCTGCTTGTCGGTCGGCTCGTCCGAGATGTGGAAGAGCAGATTCTCGCGCCCGAGCCGCTCGCTCGCGGCGAATTCGAGGAATGCCTTGAGGTAGGCGCGCACAAAGCCGCGGTATTCATACGACGAAACGTCGGACGACGCGTCGGTCTCCCAGCCGAACAGCCGCTTTCCCGAGACGTCGTATATATTCGGCGCGCTCGCGGCTCCCCACTGCGAAAACAGGTGGCAGTGCTCGAACACGCTGATTCCGCAGTCGCGCGCGGTGCGGACAAACCGGCGCATACGCTCGAAGCCGAAACGCCAGCCATCGCCGACGCGTTCAATGTCGACGAGCTGAACGCGTCGCCGTTCCGAGCCGCGCGGCGTGTCGAGCGCGGGCGTGAAAGCTGGCAGCAGCAGTGTGTTCATGCGGTGCCGGACAGCGTTTCGGACGAAGCTTTCGAACAGCGCGTAGAATTCGTCGGTATACGGCTCGACATTGTAATAGTCGCAGAGCGAGTCGACATGAAACCAGTTCGTGTAGTAATACTCAATGTCAGGTAGCAGCGCGTCGACTATTGTGAGACTGAAAGTACATTCGGTCGTCTCGTTCGGGTTCGCGAGAGAGGTTATTTTGAAGCTGACCACATATTCGCCGGCAGCGACCGTATTGCTGTCTGGGTTCAGCGTCACGAACAGCGCGGTATAGCTGTCACGATTCAGGTTGAGCAGGTACTCGGTGTCCTTTTCGTAATACAGCCCGCCGCGCTCGACTATTTTGGGTTTAGCCGGTCGGGACAGCAGCAGGTCGGCGTACAGCCCGGGCGCGTCGCCGGTGTAGCCGCGCTCGCCGTAGTCGTTCGCCGCGTTCGTGACCGCGACGCAGTCGAGCCGATAGACCTTGACCGGCAGCTCGCAGTCGACCGCGACGCTGACCGGACGGCAGAGGCTGTCCGGCGCGCGCAGCAGCAGCTGAATCGAATAGGGCTCGTTGCGCAGTGCCAGACCGCGCGAGATAGTATATTCGGCGATTTCGCTTTCGTCCTGCGGCAGCTTGTGCTTGTACTGCGACGAGACGATGATATAATCTTGCGGCATAATATAATCCTCCGTGTATCAGACGACACGCTTGCCGTCGATGAATACGGCATTTGTGCGGTAGTCCTTGCCGAGCAGAACGATGTCGGCGTGGTAGCCGGCGCGAAGCTGACCGCGACCGGTGAGACCGAGCAGCGCGGCGGGAGTCGCGCTCATCATGCGCGAGACGGTCACGAGGTCAAGCCCGTAATTTTGGCAGAGCGACTCGACCATGCTGTCTCCGACGGCAAGGCTTCCGGCGAAGCTCGTGCGGTCGGGCAGCTTCGCGACGCCGTCCTCGAGTATCACGCGGTTCTCGGGCAGAATCTCGCCGAGGTAGCTCTCGCCGGTCGATGTGGTGTTGAGGTTGGAATACGCGTTAGGCGCGTTGTTGAGATTGGGGCACGCGTTCGACACCGTGTTGAGGTTGGGGCACGCGTTCGGCGCGGCGTTGAAGCTGGGGTGCGCGTTCGACACCGTGTTGAGGTTGGGGCACGTGTTCGACACCGTGTTTAGATTAGGGTACGCGTTCGGCGTGGGGACGGTATTTTCACAACCGTTCCTGCCGGACGAGACAGCGTTTTCGCGGCAGTCGGTACTGTCGGGCTTCACGACCTCAAACGCCGCGCGCATCGCGTCCGAGACGACGCATATTTTGTCTACGCCGCGGCATTTCAGCGCGAGTCTGAAGCTCTCGGGGCTGACATGATGTCCGTCGCCGATGAGCTCGATGTAACAGTCGTCGTCGAGCAAAGCGGCTTCGATGATGCCGCCGCGGACGAAGCCGCCGTATTTCGTGCGCCCCGACGTCGAGCAGAACAGGTGCGTCACCGAGTCGAAGCCGAGCCTGAGGGCGCGTCGTGCTGTCTCAGCGTCGGCAGCGCTGTGACCTATCGACATCGACACTCCGGCGCGCAGCATACGGCGCGCGAGTGTGTCGACGCCGTCGAGCTCAGGCGCGGCGGTTATACGGGCGATAATGTCCTTGTAGTATTCGAGCCGCTCGATTATGCGCTCGTCTGGCAACAGCAGCCGCGAGCGGTTCTGCGCGCCCGACATCGCCGGAGACAGGAACGGTCCCTCGAGGTGGACTCCGGCAAAGCCGGCGCGGTCGGACAGTCTCGACGCGAGAGACAGAAATTCAAACATACTCTCCTCGCCGCAGGCACAGAGGGTAGGGCAGAGCTGTGTCACGCCATGCGCGCGGTGCAGCTTGAATATTTCGTCGAACGCTGTCTCGGTGTTGTCGATGAAGTCATAGCCACCGCCGCCGTGCGCGTGCGGCTCAATGAAGCCGGGCAGGACATAGCAGCCGTCGGCGTCGACGAGCTCGGTGTCGTCGGGGGTATCGCCCGTATAGCCGACGTCGGAGATGATTCCATTCTCACAGAGCAGACCGCCGCCGGCAATTGTATCGCGCAGTACGAGCTTTCCGTTTGTGATAAGCAATCGCTTCATTATTATATCAGTTGAATTATATCAGTTGGAATAATTATAATATCAGTTTGTATATTGTCAAATTGCAACATTGCGTACCTGCCGAAGCCGCGATTCGGCTGACCGCGGCTTCGGTACGACCGCGGTTGACAATGCCTTATTTGTTGTAAATGCGGATCTCGGGCACGGGTGAGGTCAAAGCTACGCGAGCGGCGTACAGCACCGCGTCGGGGTGGCGGTTGAACAGCGAGCAGGGAACCGCCGGAGTCTCGCCGCCGTGCAAAACCTTGCGCAGCGCGCCCGCGTTCCAGTCGCGCGGCATACACATTCTGACCCGTCTCGCGCCGAAAATCTCGCGCATACCGACGGTTATGCAATACTTCGGGATTCCGTCGAGGTCGCCGCCGCAGTTCATGTAGGCGTTTATCGTCTTGGTCTCACGCGATATCGCGAGGACGCGGGTCGGTCGGTCGAGGAACTCGTCGGCCGTGACGACCTCGCCCGGCTCCGGCGGCTCGTTGAACGCGAAGTGTCCGTTGATGCCGACGCCGCCCCACGCCATGTCGAGCTTGCCGGCTTTCTTTATCAGCTCGGCGACGCGGTACTCCTCGCCCGGAATCGGGAAGTGACGGTTTTCGGGCAGCAGATTCAGCTCGTCGTCTATCTGACTGTAGAATATCCGGTCCATGCCGCCGCGGAAGGACAGCGGGTCGCTCTTGTCGAGGTACTGCTTGTCGTCGGTCAGGTACTCGTCCATGTTGATGAAGGTGCAGCGTTTCAGGCTGATTCGGTAGGTGTTTACGAGGTAGACGAGTCGGCTATACGGTCCGAGCGGACCATAGGGGACTATCATTATCGTGTCCTCGTCCGCGTCGTTGTTTTTCTTGATCAGCTCGGCGACCTCAATCGCCATGCGCCAGTAGAGGTCGTGCTCGGTGTCGCAGACCGCGAGACGGATTCCGCTGCCGACTCCGAGCTGATCCTCGGGTATCAGGTTGATATTTTCCATGATTCTATCCTTTCGTGCTTATACGGCAGTAAAGCCGTGATTCTTGCCACAATGTGACAGCCTTGCAATGATATTATAACACTTGCCGCGCATATTGTATATGGATTGTTCTGCCGATAATTAGCACAAAATCGCTATTGACAATCGCGGAAATGAATGATATAATTTTTGATGGTATGAAAATTGTTTTCATTAGTGAGTGCTATGTGTATCAAATACGAAACGAAAGCTAAAATTTACTTTGAGGTTGTGTAGTTATGATTATCGACGACGACTACAGCGTCTCCACCGAACGCGTGTCGGACGAATACCTGACGCTCAACAGCTGCGGTATACAGCGGTTGGGTGTAATCGACCGCGGCAGCCGGCGCGTGAACGGTCGGCTCGACTACCACATACTGTATATCGAACAGGGCTGCTGCCGCCTCACGCTCGAGGGGCAGGAGGTGTGTGTCAGCGCGGGCGGAGTGATACTCTTCCGACCGCGCGAGCCGCAGATATACAGCTTCCGAGCTAACGACAACTCGGTGTCGCACTACATACATTTCACCGGCTCGGGCTGTGCGGAGCTGCTCGGACGTCTCGGTATATCCGACCTATGCGTGTTCGACATGGGCACAAGCCGAAGCTATGAGGAGATTTCGGCTAAAATGGCGCGCGAATATACGATGAAGCGTCCGATGTGGGAGAGCTGGTGCGCGGCGTATCTATACGAGCTGCTGAATATAATCGCCCGAAAGTATATGCTGCGGCACAACAAAATAAGCCGCTCGGGCGAGACGAGAATCAATGCCGCCTGTCGCCGTATTTATGACAATTTAGCCGAGCCGCCGGACGCGGGAGCGCTCGCCGCCGAATGCTGTCTATCCGAAAGCAGGTTTTGTCATTTGTTCCGCGAGGTCACCGGCAAGTCGGTGAAAAAATTCATTCTGTCGATAAAAATCGACCGTGCGATGGAGCTGCTGCGCGAGACCGATATGCCGGTGCGCGAAATTGCCGAAGCGGTCGGTTATTCCGACCAGAATTATTTTTCGCGGATGTTCCGCCGCGAGGTCGGCGTATCGCCGAGCAAATACCGGCGTCGTGAAGGCTGACAGCGATGCAGCGGTCGGATTTGTGACGAATATTGTCCAGCGGTCGGTTATTGTGCCGCGCGGCAGAAACTGACCGAATATGCTTTTTTGTGTGAACCAATGAAAAATTTGCTGTAAAAACACGAAAAAAGAATTGCATAATGACATTGCCGTATGTTATAATAATATCGCAAATTGCAATAGCAAGTTGCAATAGTTTTCAAAAAGGTAACAATTCATAATA
>ERZ1643251.4014-NODE-4014-length-13125-cov-4.571614_pt1 | contig 13125 bp, 10 predicted proteins | sample MGYA00579261_ERZ1643251 | MGnify/ENA primary metagenome ERZ1643251 (study PRJEB29033, sample SAMEA4952267) | chicken gut metagenome | biome: Broiler Chicken; feature: Gastrointestinal Tract; material: Caecum | place: Ireland | collected 2018 | study: Broiler... | reverse complement strand
GGAAAAGGCAGAACTGAACAAAGTATTTTTTAATGCCTGGCTGTTTCCGCAGCTTACCTGTCTGGTTATTAACGGATTTCCGGCTTTCCTTCTGATGTTCCTTGGGCAGAGCTTTTTTACAGACCTGCTTGGGAAAATCCCGGAATCTTTTGTCAACGCACTGAGCGTAACCGGAGGTCTGCTCCCGGCAGTTGGTGTAGCCATGCTTCTAAATTATCTCGGAAAGAAACGGATGATTCCTTATTTTGTAATCGGTTTCTTTGCCGCTGCCTATCTGGGCCTTGGCACAATGCCAATCGCGATTTTCGGCGCAGCCATGGCTGTTATCAGCTACTACAGCGGAAGAGAGGAAAACACGGCGGATGCTGCTTCCTACGATGAGGAGCCCCAGGAAGGAAAAGAGGAACTTCAGATTCGTCTGAAGCGTTCCGACCTGCTGAAGCACTGGCTGATTGGTCTGGGAGCAGAAGTGGGCTACAATTATGAACGTATGCAGGCCTCCGGCAATATTCTGGCCATGGTACCGATTATCCGGCGGCTTTATAAAGACCCGAAGGACATCAGCGACGCCATGAAGCGGTATCTTGTTTTCTTTAATACGGAGCCTTCCTTTATCGGAAACGTGATTCCCGGAATCTGTGCTTCTCTGGAAGAGCAGAGAGCCAATGGCGCGGATATATCCGATGAGATGATTAACGGTCTCAGAACCGGACTTATGGGTCCGCTGGCCGGTATCGGCGACAGCCTGGCCGGCGGCGTCATTTATCCCATCGGAGTATCTCTGGGGTGTACACTGGCGCTGGACGGCAATTTCAGCGGTCCGGTTATTTTCTTCCTTATTTTTACCGGAATCATGCTGGCAGTAGGCTATAATCTCTATTTTATGGGATACCGGAAGGGAAGCAGCGCTGTCATGTCCCTCCTGGGAGAAGGAAGCGGTTCTCTGACGAGACTGACGGATGCCTTTGGAATACTGGGTCTGATGGTGGTTGGCGCCATGGGAGCGCAGAATGTCCTGGTAAATCTGTCTGCTGTGATTCATGTGGGCGAAACTCAGGTCGTGCTTCAGGAAGTGCTGGATGGACTGATTATGAATCTCCTTCCTTTCGGTCTGATAATCGGCACCTGGATGCTGCTGAAGAAAAAAGTATCCCCGGTTATTGTTGTACTGCTTCTGATGGTAGTCGGAATCGGAGGATATTATCTGGGAATTCTGGGGCTGGCTTCTTAAAGTTTTTAAATATTTGCTTTTGTTTCTGAATTGCAGTCGGGGACGGGTACGGGCCAGCCCGTACCCGTCCCCGACGACAGCTTACAGTTTCTTTTTCAGCATCTCCGGATTTGTGGCATAGGATACCGCTGTCTCTGCGGTGATTTTTCCCTGTTTATACAGATTCAGAAGGCTTGCGTCCAGGGAAATCATGTCTTCCCGGTTGGCGGAATAAACGATACCGTCAATCTGGGGCACTTTGTTTTCCCGAATCATATTCAGGATAGCCGGAGTTACGGTCATAATTTCAAAAGCAGGAACTACCGAGCCATCCACAGCAGGAACGAGCTGCTGGGAAACTACTGCCTGGAGAACCATGGACAGCTGAACACATATCTGCCTCTGCTGGTTCGCCGGGAAAACGTCGATAATCCGGTCAATCGTATTGGCAGCACCGATAGTGTGCAGGGTAGAGAGAATCAGATGACCGGTTTCGGCAGCCGTCATGGCCACGCCGATAGTCTCATAATCCCGCATTTCCCCCAGAAGAATCACATCCGGACTCTGTCTCAGGGAAGCTCTGAGCGCAGTGACATAGCTTTCGGTATCCACACTGATTTCTCTCTGGCTGACAATGCTTTTCTGGTGGCTGTGCAGAAATTCAATCGGGTCTTCCAGGGTGATAATGTGTTTTTCCATATTCTGATTGATGGCGTCTACAATACAGGCCAGAGTGGTGGATTTTCCGCTCCCAGCAGGTCCGGTTACCAGCACCCGCCCTTTGGAAAGCCTGGAAAAACCGGTAATCTGAGGCAGAATTCCCAGTTTTTCCGGGGAGGGGAGCTCAAAGGTGATTATCCGTACCACCGCGGAGAGCGTGCCTCTCTGTTTATAAGCGCTGACCCGGAAGCGGGAAAGTCCCTTTACGGCAAAGGAAAAATCATCGTCTCCTTCTTTTAAAAGTTTTGTCATATCCCGGTCGCCGGCCAGATGATAGATTTCCTCTACCAGAGCCTGGGTCTGGGGCGGCATCAGTTTTTCCTCGTATTCCCGGATAATGACACCGTTACTGCGGCAGGAAGCGGGAAGTCCGGCTACGATAAACACATCGGACGCTTTTTCCGTCACGGCTTTCTCTAAAAGTTCTACAATCGTCATATTGTCCTCCTCCTTATTCACTGCCAAGTACGGGCAGGGAATCGTCTCCCTCCCATGTTTCCGTTGTAATTTCCTCCCAGGTCTCTGTCTGCCACATTCCCTGTTCCAGAGAACGGTTTCTGGAAAGAAGAAGGGAAACCTGCAGAGCCTGCTTATCATTTACCGGTATCTGATACTGGACACGAAAAGTTTCTGTTTCTTTCGAAACAACAGAACAGTCAGTTCCGGTTTCTTCGGACAGAGTCCGGCACAGTTCATCCGCTCCCAGGTTTTCTTCCCTCAGAGAAGAAAATGTTTCCAGAACCCGGGAGAGCTGTCTGGTGGCTTCTGTATCCGCCTCGTAATAGGCGGTGTCCTTTTCTGCCTCTTTTTCCGCATAAGAAGAATCCCGAAGGGCGCTGGAAAGAGACAGCGTGGCCAGAATGACCAGCGACAGAATAATAAATATTACAAGCAGGAGAGAAGCTCCTGCATGAAAAGCCGGAAAGGCACGCTGCTTTTTATTCATCTGCAATTCCCTCCCCGCTGTATTTTTCTGTATGAAGCGTATAGAGCGTTCCGCTTTCTGCCCCGGTCTTTTCCAGGCTGAGGGCTCTCATGTCACAGACAGCCAGATTTCCTTCCCGGGAAAGCTGAATTTCTACAGAGTAGACAGCCTCTTCTTCTGTACTGTACTGCCAGTCCTGGTCGTAATATACCGTAAACCGGCCGTCTCCGGTCCGGGCCAGGGGGCAGGCGTCCAGCAGGGCGGATTCAAAGTCACTGCTTCCTTTAAACAGTTCGGCAAAGCCGGAAAGCTGTCGTACGGACATAGTCAGGTTTTCGGAACTGCGGCTGACCTCCCTTGCCTGGGCAAAGAGGCGTACGCAGAAAGCGGAGCAGAGACAGAAAAACAGGATGGCCAGCGTCAGCTCCATAAGAAACAGACTGGAGCGGCGGGCAGGTCTGGAATCTGTATGCATCACTGACTCCCTCCTTCCCCGGAATGGTCTCCGGAAGCACTGCGTAAAGCCGCCCAGGAAGAAATCTCTTCTCCCGAACCGGTCGTGCAGCTGATCCGGAAAAGCCCGTCCTCCGGTTCCGACACACGGAAATCCTGAATCGGGAGTATCTCTGTCCCGTCATCGGCGTTCACGGTGACACCTTCCTGGACAAACAGCTCTTTCAGCATGCCGTCGTGGGCATAAATCATGGTGAGATAGGCAGTATTCCCATATGTTTCCCGAATGGTCAGGCAGGGAAGACCGTCAATCGTACCGGCAGAGACAGAACCGGAGCTGTCGCTCTGGCGGATTTTTTCTGTCACATAGTCCAGAGAGGTTCTGGACTCGTAGCTTCGTTCCGCGGAAGCCGCTGTTTTTTCGTATACCGAAGCCGCCATCAGGACGACTGCCAGGGCACTGGCCGCGAAAACAAAAAACAGTGCAATGGGGAAAAGAAAATCTATGATATGCTGTTTTTCTCTCTGAACCTTCATAGTTCCTCCTTTCCTACCGTTCAATCACAGTAATATCCGGCATCAGGTTACTTCCCAGTACCTGGTAATCTACAAAAAAGCGGGACTTGTCATAGGTAATTCCATATACAGTTTCCAGGTATTCCAGACTTTCCGGATAGGTCCCCTCGATGGAATAGCAGTATACGGCAGCCCGGTGGAGCGCCGTTTCCAGTGTTTCCTTCTGCTCCGACACCGTCCGTTCCGAAAGAGAAGTAACACCGGAATAGAAAAGCGCGATGACGAGGGCAAAAAGAGCAAGAGAAACGAAGAGATTCCCGAAAAGATTTTTTTGTTTCTTTCTCTCAAACCGTTTCATAATTTCCTCCTACAGTTTCTACAGCGCTGACATAATACCAAGCAAAGGCAGCATGACCGAAAACAGAATCACGCCTACAATGACGGAAAGAATAATGACCAGGGTAGGTTCCAGCCGGGAAATCAGACCGGTAATCTGTTCCTCCATGTCCTCCTCGTACTGTCCGGCAATCTGGTTCATGGCTTCGTCCATGGCGCCTGCCCGGTTGGCCACTGCTGTCAGCCGTGCGTAAACACCGGTAAATATTTTTGTTTCCCGGAGCGCATTAGACAAATCCATGCCGTTTTCCATCAGTTCTTTGCAAGAAATAATTTTATTTCTAAAGTAAATATTATCGATTAGTTTCGATGATAGTTCCAGCGCTTTCTCCGGATTGATTCCGCTTTTCAGTCCCAGATACATGCCGCCGGCAAAGCGGCAGGCAGCCTGTTTTTCATAAATATTCCGGATATAGGTAAACCGGTATCCGGCCCGAAGAAGAAGATTTCGTCCAGATTCCGTTTTAAATATGTAAATTAGAAATAATATAATTGCTATAAAAATAATTATAAAGACAACCGCGTAATTGGTCATTGTATTTCCCATAGCGAGAACTGCCCTGGAAAATCCTGTCATTTCCCGGCCAAGCTGACGGAACACCTGCTGAAACACCGGCATGACCCGGGTCATCAGAATTACAATAATCAGAATCATCATGCCTGTCATTACAAGGGGATAGGTCATGGCACTGCGGATGCTGCGGGAAATGGTATCCTCCCGCTGATAATGTGTCTGAAGCGCGTTCATTACTTCGTCCAGAGTACCGGTATCCTCGCCCAGTTCCGTCATGTGAATCAGATATTCCGGAAAGACGCCGGCCTTTCTCAGAGCAGGCGTCAGCAGACCGTCCCGCGTAATTTCTTCATTCATTACTTCCAGAATTTTCCGTTCTGCCTCATTCTGAGAATCTTCCAGCAGAATGGATACCCCTTCCATGGCGGAAATACCGGATTTTAAAATCATGTACATCTGTCCGCAGAAAGCCGCGGCCTCTGAGCTGGACAGAAGTTTCTGTTTTGTTCCCACAGCCATAAAAACTCCTTTCCCTACGGAGTAAAATCCGTTACAAAATCCTTAATAAGTATATTTTACTGTATAGTTGCTTCCGTCTCCAACATACTCTTTTACCGCTGAACTGTCGTTGTTTGCGGCCAGTGTGGGGTCCATAAGAGACCAGTGTTCCCCGTCAAACTGGATGATATTGTCTACCCAGCCGATTTCGTCCACGTAACAGCTAATCCAGGCATGATAGACGTCGCCGGAATATCCGACCTCCAGTTTGGAGGGGATCCGCTGTGACCGAAGCATGGCGCTCATGAGGGAGGCATAGTCAAAACAGATGCCGTTTCCTGCTTCCAGCGTTGCATCCGGGTCAGGTGTATAGCCATAGGAGACATTTTCCGCTTTCTCGTGGTCATAAGAAATATTTTTGATTACATAGTTATAAATATTTGTCACTACATCCAAATCAGAATAGCAGTTGCCTGCCAGTTCCTTTCCCTTTTCCACGCAGGCTGATGCCTCTGTAAAAGCGACATAGCAGTTAGGCGTCAGAAAAGGGGCAAATTCGCTGCTCAGGGTTACCGGAATATCTTCTGTATAGGCGATGGCGTACAGGTCCTCTTCTATAGAAACTGATTCCAGCACAGATACTGAGTAGGTGCCGTTTCCTCCGGAGAGGGGATAGACAAGAGGTTCGCCCCGGGCTGTAACCAGGTACGTGCAGGTAACGCCATCGGGCATTTTCAGCTGGAGTTTCACCTTTTCATTGGTTCCGGTGTAGACAAGAACCACGTATCCATCCGATACGCAGGAAGAATCTATCCGTATGGTATCCGTTCCGCCCACGACAGTTCCGGGAGCCTGTGGTGCCAGGACCTGCGGAGTAACGTCACGGGGAGGACCGGATGGTTTCTTTTCTTCTTTTTTTTCTCCGGAAGAATCTGAGCAGCCTTCCGCAAAGAGCAAAAAAAGGAGCAGCAGAATAAGAAGGGGGACACAGTGCCGGGAAAACCGGGTACAGCGCCTCATATTTTTCACCTTCCTTTATCTGTATGATACTGGTGCAAATTTCTATAATCCAGTATAGCAGAAAAACAGTGGGCCTGAAAGCCTGCAGTTTGTCAAAATATCTTTTGATTCTTTCATCATTTCATAAGAAAATATAGAGAAAAGTAAAATACGGGAATTGGCAAGATGCTTTTCATATGTTAAAATAAAGGCAAATTTATGTAAAGCTAACGTAAATTGCACGGGAGGAACAGCCTTATGGGAGAAATACCGGGAAAAGAAGATGTTTTCTTATGCGTTTTCACAGGGCTGTTTTTTATGTGCGCAGAATGACTGCGCAGAAGACGCAGTCTTTTTTGTATGTGGAAAATTGTGTGTAAAAAACAAAAGAAAATGGAGAGAGTACAGAGATGAAGATTACAGACATTTTAACGCTCCTCGGCGGACTCGCACTGTTTCTTTATGGAATGCAGATGATGAGTAATGGTCTGGAGACCGCAGCCGGGAACAGAATGAAGCAGATTCTGGAAAAACTGACTTCCAACCGGGTGAAAGGCGTACTGGTGGGAGCAATTATTACCGCAGTGATTCAGTCTTCTTCCGCTACCACAGTCATGGTAGTCGGGTTTGTCAATTCGGGTCTGATGACTCTGAATCAGGCTGTCTGGGTTATCATGGGGGCTAATATCGGTACGACAATTACCGGTCAGCTTATCGCCCTGGACATTGGCGCCATAGCACCGCTGATTGCATTTCTCGGTGTTGCTGCAATTATGTTTGTAAAAAATGAAAAGATAAAACATATCAGCGAAATTTTTGCAGGTCTTGGTGTCCTGTTCATCGGAATGGACATGATGGGGAATGCCATGGTGCCGCTTCAGGATTCTCCGGCTTTTCTTCATTTTATGACAACGGTGGAAAATCCGCTGATTGGCATTCTGCTGGGAGCAGGATTTACAGCCCTGATTCAGTCCTCTTCTGCGTCCGTAGGCATTCTGCAGGCGCTCGCAAGTACAGGAATGATTCCACTGTCCAGTGCTGTATACATTCTGTTCGGACAGAATATCGGAACCTGTATTACAGCCGTGCTGGCTTCTATCGGTACAAAAGTAAACGCCAAACGTACAACCGTTATTCACCTGATGTTTAATATTATTGGTACAGTTGTATTTACTATTGTCTGTCTTGTGACTCCGTTTGCCGCCTTTATGGAGTCTCTGACTCCGGGAGACCCGGTAGCCCAGATTGCAAACGTACATACAACCTTTAATGTAGTAACGACGCTGCTTCTTCTGCCTTTTGGCAATTATATGGCAAAAGCGGCTCATATCATTCTGCCGGGGGGCAAGGAGAGTGAAGAGGATGAGATGCATCTGGAATTTATCAAACCCTTTGAAACAAAATATGTAGTAGGGCACGGCGCACTGGTACTGGGGCAGGTAGAACAGGAAGTTGACCGGATGAGAAAAATGGTCTGCGAGACTGTAGGCGGAAGTTTTGATGCAGTACTTGGAAAGCACGATAAACTGAAGGAAGAGCTGGAGGAAAAGGAAGAATACGTGGACTTTCTGAATGCAAAAATATCCGGTTATATTGTTTCCATGATGTCAGCAGAAATGTCTTCCCAGGACGCAGTAAAGCTTAACGGATATTACAGAATTCTGGGAAATCTGGAACGAATCAGCGATCATGCCATGAACGTACTGGGATATGCCGGCGACCTGAAGAAACGGAATGTTTCCTTTACAGAAGAGGCACAGGGAGAAATCCGGGAAATGAAAAAAGTAAGTCTTGGTATTCTGGATGACATAGAACTTCTCTCCCGGCCGGATGCAAAAACAGTACTTGAGAATACAGCCAAAGAAGAACAGCGCATCGATGATATGAGAGACCGGTATCAGCAGCACCAGCTCAAAAGAATGAGCGAAGGCCGGTGCAGCACAGATGCCAGCCTGCTGTTCTCCGAAATGCTGACCGACTTCGAACGAATCGGCGACCACGCCCTCAACGTAGCCGAACAGTACTATGAGATGATGTAGTACACCAGTTCAGCAATACAAGGAACCCCTCTGAAATATGCTCGCATAATTTCAGAGGGGTTTTTGTATGGGCGGAGCGCCTCTCTATGAGCAAAACAGGCACCGAAGGTGCCAGTAAGCACGGAGTGCGGTTTTGCGAATGGCGCGCCTGAACGAGGTTATGCAGTTTTCAAAAGGTTACAGTTCACACCTTGCGCAAGCCCCTTTCGTCTGATAAAATAAACCTAGTGCAGTAAGTACAGTTTTGAGGAAGGAAGGGTTAGCGATGGACAAATTAACATTCGATTATTCCAAGGCATGTACCTTTATCCGGGAACATGAGATGGAGTACATGAGCAAACTGGCAGAGGCCGCCAGGGAAACGCTTGTTTCCAAAAGCGGGGCCGGAAATGATTATGTAGGCTGGATTGATTTGCCGGTGGACTATGACAAGGAAGAATTCACTAGAATTCAGAAAGCGGCAGAGAAGATTCAGCAGGATTCAGAGGTGCTTGTGGTAATCGGAATCGGTGGTTCTTATCTGGGAGCCCGTGCAGCAGTAGAATTTCTGAGACACAGTTTTTACAACAGTGTGTCCCGTGAGATTCGGAAAACTCCGGAAATCTATTTTGCCGGAAACAGTATCAGCAGTTCCTATCTGCATGACTTAATCGAAGTAATTGGAGACCGGGATTTTTCAGTAAATGTAATTTCCAAATCCGGCACTACAACAGAACCGGCCATTGCATTCCGTATTTTTAAGGAAATGCTGGAGAAAAAATATGGAAAAGAAGAGGCGGCAAAGAGAATTTACGCCACAACAGATAAAGCAAGAGGAGCTTTGAAAAACCTTGCCACAGAAGAAGGATATGAAACTTTCGTAGTTCCGGATGATGTAGGCGGACGCTACTCTGTACTGACTGCTGTAGGCCTGCTTCCTATTGCTGTGAGCGGCGCCGATATTGAAAAGCTTATGGAAGGAGCCCGGGAAGCCAGAAAAGACGCGCTGGAACAGCCTTTTGAAAGCAACGCGGCCATGCAGTATGCGGCAGTAAGAAACATTCTTCTGCGCAAGGGCAAGACCGTAGAGGTTCTGGCAAACTATGAACCATGTCTTCATTATGTAAATGAATGGTGGAAGCAGCTTTACGGAGAAAGCGAAGGAAAAGACCAGAAGGGTATCTTTCCGGCAGCTGTGGATCTGACCACGGACCTGCATTCCATGGGACAGTTTATTCAGGACGGAAACCGCATTCTTTTTGAAACCGTAATGAGTATCGAGAAATCCCGTGCGGAAATTACGATTCAGGAAGAACCGGTGGATCTGGACGGACTGAATTATCTGGCTGGAAAGAACATGGATTTTGTAAACAAAAATGCCATGAACGGTACCATCCTGGCGCACACAGACGGTGATGTTCCGAATCTTCGGGTAAACATCCCGGCTCAGGACGAGTACAGCCTGGGACAGCTTTTCTATTTCTTTGAGTTTGCCTGTGGAGTCAGCGGATATATCCTTGGAGTAAATCCGTTTAACCAGCCGGGTGTGGAAAGTTATAAGAAAAACATGTTCGCGCTGCTTGGAAAACCCGGATATGAAGCAGAGCGGGAAGAATTACTGAAGAGGCTTTAATTTCATATCTATAAAAACAGGAAAGGGGCCGGTAGAAACGGCCCCTTGCTGTTTTAAAACGCCGTTATGCGGGACGGCGTGGATTAGTCAGGGAGGATGAAAACCATGTTATCCAATCAGATTCTACAGAGAACGATACATGAAATAGCAAAAATCGTGCAGTGCCACTGCTCTGTCTGGAGCATGGAGGGGGGACTTCTGGGCAGTTCCGGAGAGCCGGGGGAAGAACTGCGAAAGGAAGTGCCGGCATTTCTTTCCGGACTGGGTGAAACCGGTGCGGAAGAAGAGAAAATTCAGGAGGACCGGGCTTTTTTTATTATCTGTGACGAGCTGGAGCCGGTCTACGTGCTGGTACTGGCAAATCCGGAGGGACCGGTAGATTTTTCCATCACCGGACACCTCTGCGTCAGCCAGATTGAAAGCCTGATTCGGGTCAGCAGGGAGCGGATGGATAAAAACCGTTTTATGCAGAACCTGATACTGGACAATCTGCTGCTGGTGGATATTTATAATCAGGCGAAAAAACTGAGCATTCCGGTAGAACAGCGAAGAGTCGTCATCCTGGTGGAGCCGAAAAATCCGGAGGACAGCATGGTGCTGGATATGATTCGGGGAATCTACTCTACCGGTACGGGGGATTTTGTTACCGCAGTAGACGAGCGCCATGTCATTCTGATTAAGGCCCTGGAGGACACGGAAGAATACAGGGAGATAAACAATATGGCCCACATGCTGGTGGACGCAGTGAATACAGAGGCCATGGCCAATGTACGGGTGTCCTACGGCACGATTATCGAGGAGCTCAAAGATGTCTCTCAGTCTTACCGGGAAGCGGCCATGGCTCTGGATGTGGGCAGGATTTTTTACACAGAACGCAATGTGTTTTCCTACAGAGAACTGGGAATCGGACGTCTGATACACCAGCTGCCGGTTTCTCTGTGCGAGATGTTCCTGGAAGAGGTATTTTCCGGAAAAGCGGTGGAACAGTTCGATGAGGAGACACTTTCCACAGTGGATAAATTTTTTGAAAACAGCCTGAACATTTCCGAAACGGCAAGACAGCTTTTTGTACACCGCAATACGCTGGTTTACCGTCTGGAAAAGATACAGAAACAGACAGGGCTGGACGTGCGTGTGTTTGAGGACGCGCTGACGTTTAAAATTGCCCTGATGGTGGCAGACCATCTGAAGTTTTTGCAGGAAGAGGACAAAACCTGGGATTAAGGAGGCAGAAATATGACGGTAAAACTGTATGATACCGGGGTTTACCTGGTTCGCGGCAGGGAAGTGACAGCCGATGGACCGGAGGCCCTGCAGAAAATTAAGGCAGAGACGGGAAAGGAAACCAGCCGGGAGGAAGCCCTCCGGGAGACTATGGCATACAGAATTCTGGAAAGCCACAATGTTTCCGGAAATATGGAGCAGCTGCAGATTAAGTTTGACAGGCTGACTTCCCATGACATCACTTTTGTAGGCATCATTCAGACGGCCAGGGCGTCCGGACTCGAGAAGTTTCCGGTTCCCTACGTGCTGACCAACTGTCACAACAGTCTCTGTGCGGTAGGCGGAACGATTAACGAGGATGACCATATGTTTGGCCTGACCTGCGCGAAGAAATACGGCGGAGTGTACGTGCCGCCTCACCAGGCAGTCATCCATCAGTTTGCCCGGGAGATGCTGGCAGGCGGCGGAAAAATGATTCTCGGCTCGGACAGTCATACCCGGTATGGGGCTCTTGGAACCATGGCCATGGGCGAGGGAGGACCGGAACTGGTAAAACAGCTTCTGGGCAGAACCTATGATATTAAGCGTCCGGAAGTCATCGCCATCTATCTGGACGGGGAACCGGCAAAAGGGGTAGGTCCCCAGGACGTGGCGCTGGCCATTATCGGAGCCACTTTTGGAAACGGTTATGTCAACAATAAAGTGATGGAATTTGTAGGTCCCGGTGTGGAGAAGCTGAGTGCGGATTTCCGGATAGGCATTGATGTTATGACCACGGAAACGACCTGCCTTTCCTCTATCTGGCAGACAGACGACAGAATCCGTGAATTCTATCAGATTCACGGAAGAGAGGAGGATTTTGCCCTCCTGAATCCGGGAGAAGTGGCCTACTATGACGGCATGGTTTCCGTAAACCTGAGTGAGATTAAGCCGATGATTGCCATGCCCTTCCACCCCAGCAATGTGTATACGATTGAAGAAGTGAATGCCAACTTAAAAGATGTGCTTCACGATGTGGAACAGCGGGCGCTGGTCAGCCTGGACGGGGCAGTGGAGTACTCTCTTCAGGACAAGATTGTGGACGGAAAACTTTATGTGGACCAGGGAATCATCGCCGGCTGTGCGGGCGGAGGCTTTGAAAATATCTGCGCGGCGGCGGACATTATTCGCGGAAAATATATCGGCTCTGATGAGTTTACCTTCAGTGTTTACCCGGCCAGTACCCCTGTCTATATGGAACTGGTGAAAAACGGGGCGGTAGCAGACCTGATGGAAGCGGGAACGATTGTGAAGACAGCCTTCTGCGGGCCCTGCTTTGGCGCGGGAGACACGCCGGCAAACGGTGCGTTTTCCATTCGTCACTCTACCCGGAACTTCCCCAACAGAGAGGGTTCCAAACTGCAGAGCGGACAGATTGCGTCCGTGGCTCTGATGGACGCCCGTTCCATTGCGGCTACAGCGGCGAACAAAGGATTTTTAACCCCGGCCACGGATATGGATGTGCAGTACAAAAATCCGGTGTATCATTTTGACAGCAACATTTACGCCAACCGGGTATTTGACAGCCACGGTGTCGCGGACCCGTCGGTGGAGATTAAGTTCGGCCCCAACATCAAGGACTGGCCGGCCATGAGCGCTCTGCCGGAAAACCTGGTGCTGAAAGTGGTTTCTGAGATTCACGACCCGGTGACGACCACCGATGAGCTGATTCCTTCCGGGGAGACCTCTTCCTACCGTTCCAATCCTCTGGGGCTTGCGGAGTTTGCACTTTCCCGGAAAGACCCGGCCTATGTGGGGCGGGCAAAAGAAGTGCAGAAGGCCCAGAAGGCCATTGAGGCGGGAACCTGTCCGCTGGATGCACTGGAAGAGCTGCGGCCGGTGATGGCAAAAATCCAGGAGCATTTCCCGGAGGCAGGAAAAGGAAACATCGGTGTTGGCAGTACGATTTTTGCCGTAAAGCCGGGAGACGGTTCTGCCAGAGAGCAGGCGGCTTCCTGCCAGAAGGTACTAGGAGGATGG
>ERZ1643251.4012-NODE-4012-length-13125-cov-9.384698_pt1 | contig 13125 bp, 4 predicted proteins | sample MGYA00579261_ERZ1643251 | MGnify/ENA primary metagenome ERZ1643251 (study PRJEB29033, sample SAMEA4952267) | chicken gut metagenome | biome: Broiler Chicken; feature: Gastrointestinal Tract; material: Caecum | place: Ireland | collected 2018 | study: Broiler... | reverse complement strand
GAGTTCGCGGCAGAGACGCCGTATTACTACTCTGTATACGGAAGCGAGAACGAGGTGGAGGAGACTTCCGGAAAGAAGAAGGTGCTCGTCCTCGGCTCCGGACCGATCCGCATCGGACAGGGGATCGAGTTCGACTTCTGTTCCGTACACTGTACCTGGGCGTTCTCAAAAGAAGGGTACGAGACGATCATCGTCAACAACAACCCGGAGACCGTAAGTACGGACTTCGACATTGCGGACAAGCTGTATTTCGAGCCTCTCACGCCGGAAGACGTGGAGAGCATCGTTGACATCGAGAAGCCGGACGGCGCTGTGGTACAGTTCGGCGGACAGACAGCGATCAAGTTGACTGAGGCGCTCATGAAGATGGGAGTGCCGATCCTCGGAACATCTGCGGAGAACGTGGACAAGGCAGAGGACCGAGAGCTCTTCGACGAGATCCTGGAAGAGTGCGAGATCCCGCGCCCGACAGGTGGAACCGTATTTACCGCAGAGGAAGCGAAGGAAGTGGCGAACCGCCTGGGCTATCCGGTGCTGGTACGCCCGTCCTACGTGCTGGGCGGACAGGGCATGCAGATCGCCATCAATGACAATGACATCGACCAGTTCATCGGCATCATCAACCGGATCGCACAGGATCACCCGATCCTGGTAGACAAGTACCTGCAGGGCAAGGAGATCGAGGTGGATGCGGTGTGCGACGGAACGGATATACTGATCCCGGGTATCATGGAGCACATCGAGCGCGCGGGAATCCATTCCGGAGACAGTATCTCCGTTTACCCGGCGCAGAGCCTGACAGAGGGCGCGAAGGCGAAGATCGCAGAGTACACAAGACGCCTTGCAAAATCCCTTCATGTCATCGGTATGATCAACATTCAGTTCATCGTATGCGGCGAGGAGGATGTGTATGTGATCGAGGTCAACCCGCGTTCCAGCCGTACCGTGCCGTACATCAGCAAGGTGACAGGCATCCCGATCGTGCCGCTGGCGACACAGGTCATCATCGGAAAGAAGATCAGGGAACTGGGATACACACCGGGACTTCAGCCGGAGGCAGACTATGTGGCAGTCAAGATGCCGGTATTCTCCTTTGAGAAGATCCGCGGCGCTGATATCAGCCTTGGGCCAGAGATGAAGTCCACGGGAGAGTGCCTTGGCATTGCCAAGACCTTTGACGAGGCGCTCTACAAAGCGTTCCTGGGCGCAGGCATCAAGCTGCCCAAGTTCAAGAACATGATCATGACAGTCCGCGACGAGGATCAGCCGGAGGCAGTTGAGATCGGACGCAGGTTCGAGGCCATCGGCTATCACATCTTCGCAACCAGCGGAACAGCGCGCGCGCTGAACGCGGCGGGCGTGAAGGCAACCCCGGTCCGCAAGATCGAGCAGGAGTCGCCGAACCTTCTGGACCTGATCCTGGGACACAAGATCGACCTTGTCATCGACATCCCGGCACAGGGAGCAGAGCACTCCAAGGACGGATTCGTCATCCGCAGAAATGCCATCGAGACAGGCGTGAACGTGCTGACTGCCATTGATACGGCAGAGGCGCTTATCACAAGTCTTGAAAATACAGATATAAAGAAACTCACACTGATCGATATCGCGACGGTGTAGTGAGAAAATAGTCCGCAGGGACCAGTATGTCTTTCGAGAGCGCGCTTGCGCTCGGGCCGCAGCATAGCGGTACATAGGGCTGCAAAGGGCGCAGCCCAAGTGCCGATGCTGCTCTACGGCTCAGGAGAGACATACTGGTCCCTGCTGCTTTTTTCTCAGCCGGAAGAAAGTGAGCAGGGGGAGTTCCCTTTGATCAGATTTATCCCGTATTTTATAGGAACAGAGATATCAGGGACCGTGATAAGATGAAAATATCTATTATTATTTCTGAAAAAGATAAGGGAGAAAAAGTATGATCAGAAAACAGAGAAAAAGAAAACGGATTCTGGCAGGGGGACTTGCCGTTATGATGCTGTACGGCATTCTGCCGGCCTCGCTGCTGTCCGCAGAAGAAAACGGCAGACCGTCAGGGGAAGGAACCCAGGAAGCTCCGTATGTGATCACCGATCAGCAGGAACTTGCGTGGATCGAGAATGATGCGGATGCATATTATGTCCTGGACAGGGACATTGAGCTTTCGGGAGACTGGGAGCCTTTATTTCATAACGTTTTTAGTTACAATGCGTTCAGCGGCACTCTGGACGGTCAGGGGCATGTGATCAGCGGTCTGAACGTGCCTGAAGAGAAGGGATACAAAGACGCGGGACTGTTCGGAAATATTATGTCGGGCGAGATTAAAAACCTCGGGATCCAGATATTGGAAGGCGGAGAGGTGGCAGGTACGGAATATGCCGGCGCGCTGGCAGGGCATGTATATTCCTTCAGTGATAAAAAGGTCAGGATCACTAACTGCTACTCGGAAGGCGGCCAGGTGACCGGGATCGGCGGGTCGCGCACCGGCGGGCTGATCGGAACAGCCAACAGATATGTGATAGAAGACTGTTATTCGACCTGTGCGGTTGTAGAAACAGAAGAAGAACATCCGGTGGCATCTATGCGCCTGGATCAGGATGAATATCAGGTCGTTCTGGAGGATAAAAACGGTTATTTTCGCGGATCAGTGGATATAGCGGCTGAGTATGCGCCGGAGAACGCTGTATCTCCTGAAGGATGGGAGGCGTCCGGCGAGGCGGCGGACGAGGGGAAGATCAACATCGGGGGAGGACCGTCTGAATTCTGGGTATATATTTATGATCCGGGGATTTATCAGATTGATTTTGTAATAGATGGTAAATCCATTGCGCAGACAACAGTCACTGCAGCGCTGGAGAATGAGGAGCCGGAGACAGTCTACACAGTGACCTGCGAGGGATTCGGCGGCATTTCACCGGACGGCAGAGAAAGCGGCGGGCGCTTTGGCGGTCTTGTCGGTCAGGCAGGATCCGGAGAGATCACTTCCTGTTATGCTGCAGGGGAAGTGCGTGTGCAGAGAGTCTATTCTCCGGAGGCTATATCCCGCGCGACGCCGTATGCAGTCGGAGGGCTTGTCGGATATGGAGGTGGAAGGTATGACGAAAATACGAAAATAGAGAACTGTTACTTCCGGGGAGCGATTTCTGTGGAGCTGCCGGAAGGTTCATACTACGGCAGTATGTCCGCCAATGTGGGAGGACTTGTCGGCGAGAACGAATTGAACGCATTTGACATAAGCGAGAGCTTTGCACAGGCGGACATCTCGGTTACAGGAGAGGATGTGAATGCGGGCGGATTTGCGGGATACATCGGAGGGTCTGTCGACGATTGCTTTGCAAATGGGATGATCGTACATACCCCATATCATCCTGACCGTGAGTTCCTGTATGTGGGAGGATTTGCAGGTGTATACAGTGGTATGGGGAGTATCGGCAGCAGTTATGCCGCTGTCTCTGTAAGCAGCAGTGTGCCTGCAGAAAGAATTGGCGGTTTTGCGGGATTGGCGGAACGTTATTACAATGATCCGGGAGCTGGTGAGATCATCACAGACTGTTATTATGATATGGATAAAAGCGGATGCTCTGATGAGGGAAAAGGGCAGGGACTCGGCACTGCGCAGATGAAATCGGAAGGAGGAATGGAAGGTCTGGACTATGCCAATGTGTGGGAACTGCGTTCCGGCGAGAACGACGGATACCCTGTGTTAAGATCCATGGGTGAAACTCAGGGCGCCATTGAGTCAACGGCGCTGTCTGTACAGGTTCCGGACCCGGCGCAGTACAAAGGCTGCCTGATGCGGCTGACAAATGAAGAGACAGGCGGGCTGACAGAGAGATATATGACAGGGCAGGATATCGTGCGGTTTCTCTTTCTTGAGCCGGGAGACGCCTACCGGCTGCAGGTATCTCTTGACGACGGGACCGTGCTCGGAGAGTGGACCGGCATTACGATAGAAGAAAATAAAGACAATCTTTTTACGGCGGACGGTCTGAAACTGCTCAGAAGCGTATCAGTCGAGATCCTGAGGCCTGACGGGACTGTGGAAGAGGGAGCGTCTGTCTACTGGTATGATGCGGAGACAGGAGAGTATCTTTTGAATGGGAATACGATCACCAGCCAGCTTCCGGGGACAAGACTTGCATACCGGGTCATCCTGAATGACAGGGCAAGTATGGAATACAGGATTCCTGAGCAGCAGGAGATCACAGTGGGCGAGGATAAGGAACAGCGTGTCACAGTTACTCTGAGAGACTATGCGACTGTGACTGTTTCCGGGACAGTGGAGTGTGAGGATGAGCCTGCCCCGTACGTACAGGTGATATTCAGCACGGAACTCCCGGACGGGGCTGGAGAGCGCAGCGTCAGCGTATATACAGACGAAGAAGGGGGCTATGAAACGGTCGTTACATCGGGGAAGATCAGGGCAAGTGTGCGAGACAGTTCATACTGGCTTTATGAAGAAGAAAGGGATATTGCAAGAGACGCAGAGTGGGATATGGAACTGGAGTCTCTTGACGATACCGGTATCTTCCTTGATATTACCAGAGTGGATGCGGCGGAAGGCGAAAGCAGCGGAAAATCTTACAAGGCGGATGGCTCGAGGGAGATCATAAACATATATAACGAGACGTCAGAATGCCGGCTGGAAAACTATATGGTAAAATATCCCGACGTCTTCCTGCTTGATCCGGAAGAAGTGAACGACGGGGATACGCTGCGCGTTGAAATAGCAGATAAGGAAAACAGATGTGATACACAGGAAATAACATTTCAGCTTGAAAAGGGGACGAAGGAATCCATCGAGGCTGTACTGACTCAGCGGGGGAATATCCGCATGCAGCTGAAGGAGCGCTATCCGGAAAATGTAACGGCAGCCCTCTACGGCAGTGACGGCAGACTGGCGGCATGGACAGATGTGTACATGGGGGAAGCTGCCTTTCGGTCTCAGGAAAAGGGAGAGTACAAGGTAGTTTTGATCCGCAGGGCAGATAAGGGGTATCCGCCGTCATCTCTGGAAGAATTGTCCGGTCTGGGGCTGGAAGCGGGAGAGGATTATCTGGCGATGGATGCAGATGTGTCGGACGGAGAAGTCCTGCTGCTTCAGGACCTGGAGGTGCCGCTGGCGCAGGATGAGGCTGCCCTTCATCTGGACATGGACCAGAGCAGTTATACGGCATTAGATTCTGCGGCAACTTTTGGCATGAAATTTTATGCTTCATATGAATTTAAAGAAGAATACAGGGATAAGGCGGAAGGGATCACTCTGGAAGTATCTGCCCCGGAAGAAATGGAACTGGAGGGATGCAGCGAGGTATCAGAAGGAGTATGGGACTGTCATGCAGCCGGGAGCATATATTCGTACAGCTTCTATGCAGACAAGCCGGACGGAAACGGTCCGTATTATTCCAGCGCTTATGTTGCATATACGCTTGACGGAGAAAAATACAGACAGTGCATCGGGACTGTGGAAATACCCGGGATGAGCGGAGAAATACAGATGTATGTGCCGCAGAAGATCTCAGACCGCAAAGTCACAGTGTCGGTTCACGCTCCGGGGTATTTCGGTCAGGAAATCCTGATCTATGATAATGGGGTGCAGATGGGGGCTCTGAATACGGGAACCGGAGAAGTGACTTTTGAAATTCCGGATACAGGGACCTATTCTGTACATGAAATCCGGGCTTGCACAGCAGGGGAAAAAGGGGAAGCATTTTCGGATACCCATACTCTGATATATTCGGAGGGAAGCGTGGCGGTGGAACAGATAGGCTTATTCGAGAAATACGAAGGTATCTCTGCCGCAGATGTCTTGTGGTCTAATGAGCAGAAAGCATACATATCGGGGTATGCGACGTTAACTAGCTTGCCGACAGAGGTCGTATTCATGGCTGATTTTACCGACAGATCGGAAGAAGCGGTAAAAAATGTGGAGTTTATCGTGCAGGATACCAATGGAAAGATCCATATCCTTCCCGGAACATATGACGCGGAACGGCAGTCCTGGCTGGCGCCTATGGAGATTGACTATAATTGCATCCCGACGGAAGTGGGAGTCTCCTATCTTGATAACAGCGGTACAGACGGGATGAGCCCGGAAGAAGTAAACAGCATCTTCAATCAGTGGATGGCAGCGGAATTTGACACAGAGGTTCCCATGGATGTTTCCCTGGACGGCGTTGTGGCTGACCCGGAGCTGGAAAGCATCATAGATGATATGGCGGCAGATATGGGGATGGAGATCACCAGCGAAAACGAGGACGGATGCGAGATCAGCCTGCCGGATGGAACAGGGACGGCAGAGGTCAGGGTGGAGCCGTACCAGGGCAGCGAGGAAGAACTTCTTGCGGAGGGATTCCAGAAATTGCCGTATACAGATCCCTATGAAACGGCGTCGGCAAGATCCAGAACAGTTTCCTATGTTTATATGCGCCAGGAAGAAGGCGTGGTAGAATATGTCGATAAAGATTTAAGCGAGATAACGATAGTGGACGTTACTCTGGATATGAAAAGCATGGATCCGGGAGTTGAGCCGGGGTGGGAGACCGCCGGGATTCTGAAAGATACCGCAGGAAAGATGATGGAGAGCTTTGATGAGAATGTCATGAAAGAAAAAGCTCTGGAACTGGAAAAGTACGTGGGAGACCAGATGCAGAAGGCTGTGTCAGCTCTGCCGGACAGCGCTGCAAAAAGGGCATATGAGCAGGCGGCGAAGCTGGGACAGAATGCCCTGAATAAAATCAAGGCGGCATATCCCACGATAAGCAAGTGGATGGATGTCTACGGAGGACTTGCAAATCTCTGGGACTGGGGCAGCCGCTGGCACAGGATCTTCAGCAATCTGGGCTGGCTCATAGATGTGGAAGCAAGTGTGCCTGATCCCGCACAGTGTCCCATCGCCGCGCCTGAGATCGCAACCGTGCGGGATGACCTGAACAGGCAGAGACGATCCCTCGAGAATCAGATGTATCTGCTCGTTGCGGACCAGGCGATAGCAATGTCCGCAAAAAATGGAAAGGTTTCTCCGGCATTGCTTCCGGTTTCCATGCTCACATGGATGACGGACACATTTTTGGACAACCAGTTCCAGGCACAGCTCACCGAGATCGATTATGACATCTATCAGATCCGGATCCTCTGCGGAGAAATGCCTGACCCGAATCTGAGAATAACGGTTCAGGATACAAAGAGAGTCGAATTTGAGGTGCTTATTGATCCTTCCGGTTACGTATATGAGGCGGTTCCGGAGAACCGGGTAGAAGGCGTCACAGCGACCGTTTTCTATCGGGAAGAGAAGGATAAGGGGGATCCTGTTTTGTGGGAAGCATGGAAGTACGAGCAGGAAAATCCCCAGCTCACGGACAGGGAAGGAAGGTATGCATGGGATGTGCCGGCAGGCTGGTGGCAGGTCCGGTATGAAAAAGAGGGCTACATAACGTCATACAGCGACTGGCTTCCCGTGCCGCCGCCGCAGACCGAGGTGAATATCCCGCTGGTATCCATGGAGGCTCCGGCTGTGGAAGGCGTCCGGTTCTATACAGACGGGATCGACATCTGGTTTACTCAGTACATGGACCTGTCCGCCGCTGACAGCGAAGTCCTGAAAATTACAAAAGGCGGAAATCCGGTACAGGGGAGCTGGGAGCCGATCGAACAGAAACAGAGCGGAACCGATCCGGAAGTCAGCTATGCCAGAGGATTCCGGTTCATTCCGGCGTCGGGAGAATTGTCCGGAGAATATAGAGCGGACATAGGTCCTGCCAGAAATTATGCGGGCACTCTTGCAGACAGTATGTATTCGCAGAGCGGAACAGCAGTTCCGCGGCCGGAAGAAATAAAAGTAACAGCAGGAGAAACTCTTGCAAACGGCGGCACAGCGGATGTAACGGTGCAGATCCTTCCGGAGGGGTCTGGAGCAGGACAGAAATTATATATTACAGAAAAGACCTCCGGGATTGCAGCGGCATCTGCGCAGGAAATTACTACGGATGAAAATGGGCAGGCAGTATTTCAGGTGTCAGCAGGACTGCCGGGGACGGCGGAGTTTGAGCTTTCGCTGGAATGCTCGGAGATCACCGCAGCGTTCGAGGTGACAGTCGAGACTCCTTCGCCCCGGGTGGCTGCGGTCGAGGCGCATCCGGCAGGAGGAACACAGCCGTATGGCACAGAAGTGACGTTGAATACAGATACACCGGGAGCAAGGATTTATTATACGCTTGACGGGACCTGCCCATGTATCGTTGACAGCCCGTCCAGGCTCCTGTATGAAGAGCCCATAGTGCTTACAGAAGACACAACGCTGATCGCTTATGCGGTTCTGGAAGGGTACAGGGACAGCGCCACCTCCAGATATGTTTACACAGTGACAGGGGATGAGGGGCAGGAGACTGCCGTAAATGGTCCGGATGATATTCATTTATATGCGAATGACCCGGTCAATCAGTCAAATGAAGAGCTGAAAAAATATCTGGATGAAAATGTCACGGTTGAGCTGATTTACGGGGATGGAAGCACTGAAGAGAAAAATGCAGCCTGGACAATGATAGAAGGCGAGTGGAATAGCAAAGGCGGAACTTATGTTTATGAGGCTGAAGTCGGAGAGCATATTGTGCAGGTGTCAGTTGAAGTCGCTCCGGTATATGCGGATGTGATAATGCCTGACCCGATCAGGATCCCGGTCAGAGCAGGAGGATATCATACGGTGAGCGAACTGGGGCTTCCCGAGTCTGTACCGGTCATATATTCGGCGGAGGGCATGCAGAAATTTGAAGAGCCTTGCGCGGTTAGTTGGGCGGAACTTCCGGGAACAGCGGGTGAAAGCATAACAGCCGAAGACAGTCCCTATATTGTGACAGGGACGCCGGAACTCCCGCAATGGGCGACTGCCGGAGAAACGAGCGAAGCTGTACAGAAGATCCATTTCTATTCAGAGGAAAGTGAGCCGGGAAATCAGCCGGAAGATCCTTCCGGGGAGACTCCGGACGGAAACGGCGAAGGGTCTGGCCAGAATGAGAATGACGGGGCTGCTGCGCCGGAAAACGATAATAAAAATGACAATATGGCTGCTGATACCGGAGATGAAAAGCAGTTATTCCTGCTCTGGTGTTCAGTAATGACCGGAGCAGCCGTATTGGCCGTCTTCATCAGAAAGAAACAGTGTGATGGCAGGGCGAAGGGGTAGAACCTCAAGGTCCATATCACCAGACGCCGCAAATGCCTGTTTATAATTCTGAAAACAATATAAATAAAACAGGCGGCGAATAAAAAAGAAAAGTGGATAAAAAGGAAGGACAGATCAAAATGAGATTTCAATCTGCCCTTCTTTTTTATAGATTAATGATTATTCTGGTTCTTTAGTTCCTGCATTTTCATGGCGCGCACCTTCAGCGGCAGTCCGAAAAGGTTGATGAATCCGTCTGCGTCGTGGTGGTCATAGAGGTCGCCTGTCGTGAAGCTTGCCAGAGACTCGCTGTACAGTGAGTACGGGGAAGTCTCGCCTGCGCGGATGATGTTTCCTTTGTACAGTTTGAACTTCACTTCGCCGGTCACATACTGCTGTGTCACGTCCATAAATGCCTGGATCGCCTCGCGCAGTGGTGTGAACCATTTTCCTTCATACACGATCTGCGCGAATTTATTTCCAAGGTCTTTCTTTACTTCATATGTCGCGCGGTCGAGCACCAGCTCTTCCAGCTGCTGATGCGCTTCCATCAGGATCGTTCCGCCCGGTGTCTCGTACACGCCGCGGGATTTCATGCCTACGACACGGTTTTCCACGATATCAATGATGCCGATGCCGTGCTTTCCGCCAAGGGCGTTCAGCTCTTTGATGATGTCGGATACTTTCATTTCTTTGCCGTTTACACTCTTCGGCACACCTGCCTCGAATGTCATGGTCACATATTCCCCTTTATCCGGTGCTTTTTCCGGTGTCACACCGAGCACGAGCAGGTCGTCGTAATTCGGCTCGTTTGCCGGATCCTCCAGCTCCAGGCCCTCGTGGCTGATGTGCCACAGATTGCGGTCGCGGCTGTAGCTGTGCTGTGCGTCGAACGGAAGGTCAATGCCGTGCTGGCGGCAGTATTCGATCTCATCCTCGCGGGACTGCATGGTCCACACGTCTGTCATCCTCCAGGGAGCGATGATCTTGATATCCGGAGCGAGCGCTTTGATGCCCAGCTCAAAGCGGATCTGGTCATTTCCCTTTCCTGTCGCGCCGTGGCAGATCGCGACAGCACCTTCCTTGCGGGCAATCTCAACCAGCTTCTTTGCGATGGCCGGACGCGCCATGGATGTGCCGAGAAGGTATTTGTTCTCATAGACAGCCCCTGCCTTGACACACGGTACGATGTAGTTGTCGCAGAAATCATCCACGATATTTTCGATATATAATTTGGAAGCTCCTGAAAGTTTTGCCCTTTCATCAAGGCCGTCCAGTTCCTCCCCCTGTCCGCAGTCGATGCAGCAGCATACAACATCATAGCCGAATGTCTCTTTCAGCCACGGGATAATGGCAGTTGTGTCAAGACCGCCTGAATACGCTAATACCACTTTTTCTTTACTCATATCAAATGCCTCCTGAATGTATTTTTATTCGCTTTTCAGTCCCGCCGGGCGGGGCTGAAAACATATGTCACTGCCGTTTTTCACAAGCTAGAACATACTATACACCAAAATTTATAATTATGCAAGAGAAAACTGATAAAAAAGAATAGTATGCATAATATCACATAAAAATGCATAAAAAATCATTTTTCCTGTAAGAAAATGCATAAAATTTCAATGGGGGATCAGCGGAATACCGGGAAAGAACACCGGGAAGCTGCGCCACATAGACTGATATCAGAGCAGGGGAACAATAGCCGGCCTGCTGAAAAATCGAAACAAAGATCAGGAAGGGAAAGAATGGAATGATATCAGTCAGTCTTTGTATGATCGTCAGGGATGAAGAAGAAGTGCTTGGGCGCTGCCTGGAAAGCGTAAAAAGCACTGCTGATGAAATGATCATCGTGGATACCGGTTCGCAGGACAGGACGAAAGAGGTCGCAGCGCAGTATACGGATAAGATCTATGACTTTGAATGGAAGGAAGATTTTTCGGCAGCGAGGAATTTTTCTCTGTCAAAAGGAACAAAGGATTACCTGATGTGGCTTGATGCAGATGATATCCTGCCCGAAGAGAGTGCGGCGGCGATGTTGGAACTTAAACAGAAACTGCCGTGCGATACGGATGTTGTTATGATGCCATATGCTGTAGCGTTTGATGCCAGCGGAAAAAGCACATTCACATATGACAGAGAGCGGCTTGTGAAAAACAATGGCGCCTTTCTCTTCCGGGGACGCGTCCATGAAGTGATCCCGCCTGCCGGGAATATATATTATTCGGATGTGCTGATCGAGCACAGAAAGATCGGGTCCGGGGATGGGGACAGGAACCTTCGGATCTATCAGGACATGGAGAAAAAAGGAGAATACTTTGACAGCCGTTCCCTCTATTATTATGGAAGAGAACTTTTGTCCCACAGAGAATATGAAAAAGGCGCACAGGTACTACGGTCATTTTTGGACCGCCCGGACGGATGGGTGGAAAATCAGATCGATGCGACCCGGCAGATGGCATACTGCTTTTACGGAACAGGAGAGGAGGGCAGAGCGCTCGGTGCACTGCTGGAGGGGCTGGCATATGATGTGCCGAGGGGAGAGACCTGCTGTGACCTGGGAAGACATTTCATGGACAGGGGACAGTATGAGCAGGCGGCCTACTGGTACAGGCAGGCGCTTAGTGCAAAGAAGGCGGAACGGTCCGGGGCATTTATAACAGAAGACTGCTATGGCTACCTTCCCGCGATCTCGCTGTGTGTCTGCTATGACAGACTTGGAGAATACGGGTTGGCAGAAGAGTATAATGAGCTGGCTGAAACGTTCTCTCCCGGTTCGGATTACTGCCGTGTGAACAGGGAGTATTTCCGCAGGAGAAGATCAGACGGACAAAAAAGGGATCCTAACATACATTAATTATGAAAGGAGGTTGGCAATTATGATATGGTTCAGAAAAAAACAAAAAGATAACAAAGATGATTACGAAGTGCACGGGCAGTCCTCGTGCTGTCACAGGGATGATAGCTGCGACCGGGAAAGATGCGGATGGAATCCTTTTGGATGCCAGAGACCCTGCCCGCCAGCACCGTGCTGCTGTACCGGGCCGACCGGGGCAACCGGTGCAACTGGAGCAACGGGGCCAACCGGCCCAATGGGCTCGACAGGTCCGACTGGCCCGACTGGCCTGACAGGAGCAACAGGAGCAACTGGGGCAACAGGTCCGACAGGCCCGACGGGTCCAACCGGTCCGGGGAGCGGAGCAACCGGTCCAACTGGTCCCACGGGCGCGACCGGCCCAACGGGACCGACCGGTCCGAGCGGAGCGACTGGCCCGACTGGTCCCAGCGGAGCAACCGGTCCCAGTGGAGCAACCGGTCCCAGCGGGGCAACCGGCCCTTCTGCATCGGAGCAGCAGGCCAGCTATCTGGCGGCGTATTCCACGCCATCCCAGACGGGGACGACAGGCACAGCTTTGATCTTTGACAGAAATGCTTCGTCAGGCGGGACTGATGTGACGCATTCCCAGAATACTCCGCAGGTCACGATCCAGACTCCGGGAACGTACGAGGTATCTTTCCATGGGAATATAGGCCCGGTTGGCACATCCCGGCTTCCGCTTACGGTTTCCCTTTATCTTCAGCAGCAGGGGACTGCGGTGCCGGGCGCTTTCATCCAGCATACGTTCCAGGCAGCGACAGATTCGGCAGGAGTGGCATTCTCTCAGATCCTCTCAGTGACTTCAGTTCCGGCGGTCCTTCAGGTGACCGGGCAGGGCGGGAACTTTTTCTACGGAGGCATCAATCTGACAGTACAGAAGATCGGCGGCACGCCGGCAGCCTGAGACGTATCCGGCAAAACAGAGGCAGGCAGGCGGGACTATTTCCTGCCTGCCTGAATTATATGGGAGAGAAAAGAATAATATATATAAGGAAAAATCTGCCGGGGGCAGGACCGTAAAGCGGCAAAGAGGCTCTGATAAGGCGGGAATTGTTACTTTTGTGGGAAAGTAGTAAAATTTCCCTGTATTTTTTATTAAAATTATATAACCAAAAATGCA
>ERZ1643251.4011-NODE-4011-length-13131-cov-5.771566_pt1 | contig 13131 bp, 12 predicted proteins | sample MGYA00579261_ERZ1643251 | MGnify/ENA primary metagenome ERZ1643251 (study PRJEB29033, sample SAMEA4952267) | chicken gut metagenome | biome: Broiler Chicken; feature: Gastrointestinal Tract; material: Caecum | place: Ireland | collected 2018 | study: Broiler... | reverse complement strand
GTGATCGGCCGCCAGGGCCGTATCGCCAAGGAGATCCGGACTTTGATCCGCTCCTGCGCCCAGCGCACCGGCCAGAAAGTTTCGGTGGATATCGTAGACTGAACAGCAGCCCGCCTACTTCCGGCGGGCTGCTTTCATGTCCTGACCGGACAGCAAGCATCCCCCATTGCCCTTTTCCCTTCCATATAGTACAATAGCTACCATACTGATCGTACAACTACCGCGCAAAGGAGAACCGCTATGGTCCAGGAATTTATTACCGCAGGCAAGATTGTGGGCGCTCATGGCGTCCGCGGAGAAGTAAAGCTTCTCCCACAGGGTATTGACACCGCTTCTCTCGCCCTCTTCAGTACCTATTATATTGACGGTGCCCCTATTGTCCCTAGTGCCCGCCGGGAACATAAGGGTTGCCTGCTCATCAAACTCCCGGGAGTAGACGACATGGACGCCGCCCTGGCGCTGAAGGGTAAAGCCGTGGCAGTACGCCGTCAGGATGGAACGCTCCCTGCCGGTGTTTATTTTGATCAGGAGCTGGTGGGCCTCACTGCCAGAGATGCAGAGACCGGAAATCCTCTGGGAAAGGTTGAAGAGGTTCTTCTCTACCCCGCTCATAAGATCTACGCCGTACGGGGCGGAAAGGATGAATACCTTATCCCTGCGGTACCAGCATTTGTAAAGGATATCAACATTACAGAAGGATATATGGATATTTACGTCTGGGAGGGGATGGGCAGCCATGAGGATTGATATTATGACCCTGTTTCCCGAAACTGTCGGGGATATGATGAATGAGTCTATCCTGGGCCGGGCACAGGAACGAGGCTTTATCCGTATCGAAGCCCATCAGATCCGGGACTATACAGTCAACAAGCAGAAGCAGGTGGATGATTACCCTTATGGCGGCGGCCGTGGCGCGGTGATGCAGGCCGATCCCCTCTACCGCTGCTGGGCTTACATAAAAGAAAATTTCGGCACCGACCACACCCGCACCATTTATCTCTCTCCATGCGGAACCACGTTCTGCCAGGAAAAGGCCCGGCAGCTTCTCCGGGATTACGACCATCTGATCCTGGTCTGCGGTCACTATGAGGGTATCGACGAACGCTTTATCGAAGAATGCGTGGACGAAGAAATCTCCATGGGTGACTTTGTCCTTACCGGCGGCGAGATTCCCGCTATGGCGGTGGCTGACGCCGTATGCCGCATGGTGCCCGGCGTTCTCCCTGAAGCCGCCTGCTACGAGGAAGAAAGCCACTGGAACGGCCTTCTGGAATATCCTCAGTACAGCCGTCCCGAGGAATGGCATGGCCGAAAGGTGCCGGACATTCTCCTCAGCGGCCACCACGAAAAGGTACGCTTATGGCGGAAAAAACAGGCCATGCTCCGTACCCTCCGCCGCCGTCCGGATATGTTCCGTGAAAAGGACTTCATGTCCACCAAGGCTGACCGGCGGTTACTGGCGGAGGTCTATGAGGAGCTTCGCCAGGAAAAATCGGCCCGTTCCGACTGCCAAGGAGACCTTCCCTGCTCCCCTGATCAGCAGCTGTAATAATTGTATACTCTCAAAGATCCCCCCTCCCTCCACCACCTACATCCCATAAAAGCATCTGCATTCATATAAAAATCTCCCCCATTGCCCTGTGCAATGGGGGAGATTTTTTATCCGGGACATCCGCCACGGAAAAGCTCGGACCGGTACACAAAGGCACCTGCTGCCTGAAAACACTGCGAGGATTAGATGTTACTTTTGTTACCACTAATGTTACTTTTTTCTATCTTTTGCAAGATTTTTCCTGGACATAATCAATAAAATTTGCCCTTATGTTAACTATATGGCCATAAAATGTTTGAAAAAGCTTGACAAATCCTCATTTATCCGGTATACTACACGAAGTTTTCGGAAAAGTAACAAAAGTTACAAATCGGTTGCATATACTGATCCGGGAAAGGAAATCTGACTCATCCTTTCTTCCGGGCAGACTGGCGCAGGCAGATATTTTACTCCGCTGTTGCCCGGGGACATGCAACGATCCCACACGGTTGTCCTTTTTTGAAAACCAATGGAGGTACAAGTATCATGTTTGAAAGAAGCAAGAAAGCCGCTTCCCTGATGAAACGGCTGATCGCTGTCGCAGCTGTACCGGCCCTCTCTGTCCTCGCCCTCTCTCTGGCGCCCCATCCCACAGACAACGACGCCAGCGCCATGTACGTCGTTACTGACGACGCTTATGTCCACGTCGATGACCTTACTGCCGACGTATTCCTCACCGACAGCTCTGCTGAGCTGGTCTCCCGGGAAGACGGGAACGACCTGCTCCTGTCTGCCGGGCAGGACGTGACGGTTACCTATCAGGATGCCGCCACTTCTGCTGTCTCCCGTGAAGAGACAGTTTCCCAGCTTCTCAGCCGCCTGGGTATCCAGCCCAGCCCCCTGGAAATGGTTTCTGTGGCCTTTCTGGATAGCGGCGTAGAGATTAACATTTCCTCTGAGCTTGTTTTCTATGAGCATGTCTCCACCGTTACTGAGCACGAAGTAGTGTATCAGTACAATAACCAGAAGCCTGACTGGTATGAAAATGTTATCCAGGAAGGCAGTGACGGAGAGTACAGCGAAACTTATGAGATCATCTATCAGGACGGTGTAGAAACTGCCCGGCAGCTGATCGACGTGGTAGATACCCAGCCGGTACCTGCCATCATTGAAAAAGGAACGATTGCCAACTTTGCCAATAACAGCGACCCGGTGGCATCCATTAACACCAACGACGACGGCAGCGGCACCATCACCCTGGAGAACGGACAGGTCCTCACCTTCAGCGAGGCCCGCACTATGAAGGGTACCGCCTATACTGCCGGAGAGGGCAAAGTGGGCACCATCACCGCCACCGGCACCACCGTCCGTCTGGGCGTGGTAGCTGTGGATCGGAAGGTCCTGCCGCTGGGTACCAAGGTTTATGTTGTTTCCAACGACGGCCAGTATACCTATGGCTTTGCCATTGCTGAGGATACCGGTGTCCGGGGCAATATGATTGACCTGTATATGAACACCTATAACGATTGCATTCAGTTCGGAGTACGGGACTGCACCGTATACGTTCTGGATTGACAGAGAGTTTTTCCGACAACTGCGACATGATGAAACACGGGACCCGCACAAGCGGGTCCCGTGTTTTATATTTCCAATACAGTGCCTTTAGAAGAATCAAGCAGAAGCCTCATTTCAGGCAAGCAGCTCCCACAGCAGCTTGATAAACAGCATCCCCAACACCACAAAGATCATACCCTTGATCTTCTTTCCACCGCCCCGGATGGCGTACAGTGCACCGCAGTAATTTCCCACAATGCTGCAGATGGTAGCCGGAATCACCAGCTGCCACATAACGCTGCTGCCAACAATGAAGGACACAGCAGCAGCGATATTGCTGGCCAGGTTCCCCACCTTGGCACAGCCGGAGGCAGTAACCATATCCAGGGACAACAGGGCGGTAAAGGCCATGATCATAAAGGTACCGGTGCCCGGTCCGATCATACCGTCATAGCAGCCAATCGCCAGGCCAATCCCCAGGCTCACCAGCAGCTCATAGCTCCTGCTGTGAGTCATCTCTCCAGTCTCCTGGCCAAAGTCCTTCTTCAGCACCAGGAATACCGCCACCGCCGGCAGTGCCACCAGCATCAATCCCTGAAGCAAAGAATCTGACAAAAGCTTGGCGATTTCCGCGCCGATATAGCCTCCCGCCAAAGCACCCGCTGCCGCCGGCAGTGCCACCGACATGCGAATCTTACCGCTGCGGAAATACTTCACCGTGGCGGCGGCAGTACCGATACCATTGACCACCTTGTTGGTACCGGCGGCAAAATGCACCGGCACCCCGGCCATCATATAGGCTGGCAGGGTAATAAGGCCTCCTCCGCCGGCTACACTATCCACGAAGCCTCCCAAAAAAATCAGTGGGCACACGATCAGGCACATCTTCAGCAGTTCATCCACAGGCATTCCCTCCACATACTCGCCGCCTTGTCCGGCCAACGCCCCGCGACACGGCAGATACACATTTCGGCTTCCTATTGTATCACAGCATTTTACAAAATACCACCGGTTTCCGTCATTCCCGCTATAAAATATCAAAAGAGGATATGGAGATTTCGCTCCATCTGTGGTACAATAGCGCCACGGCAATATATGCGGACAAAGCTCCCCCCGCTTCACAGGAACCGCGGCCCCTCCTCCCCGCTTTTCGGCGAAGGTATGGCAGCCGCTTCAGGAGGATATATGATGGATCTATGCAGCTTCCAAGATATTAAGGCACTGCTCAGCCGCCACGGCTTTCGCTTCTCCAAGTCCATGGGACAGAACTTTCTGATCGAGGACTGGGTGCCGAGGGACATTGCTCAGGCCAGCGGCGCCGGGCCAGGCACCGGCGTGCTGGAAATCGGCCCCGGCATTGGCCCCCTTACCCGTGAGCTCTGCGCCCGGGCAGACAAGGTGGTGTCCGTGGAATTGGACAAGGCTCTGCTGCCGGTGCTGGCAGAGACTATGGCCGGGGCAGAGAATTTTACCCTGATTCCCGGAGATATTCTGAAAACCGATATCCCCGGCCTGGTGGATGACCACTTTTCCGGCTTGACGCCCCTGGTGTGCGCCAACCTGCCCTACAACATCACCACGCCCGTCCTTACCGCCCTGGTGGAAACCCATCGCTTCGCCGCCATCACCGTAATGATTCAGCGGGAAGTGGCCCTGCGGATTGCCGCTGCCCCCGGTACAGAGGATTACGGTGCTTTCTCCCTCTATATGCAATACCACACGGAGCCGGAGGTCCTTTTCGATGTACCGCCTTCCTGCTTTTACCCTGCGCCAAAGGTTATTTCTTCTGTCCTCCGCTGTCGGGTGCGCACTGCCCCGCCAGTGACTCCCGTCTGCGGCGAGGCCTTTTTGTTCCGAGTGATCCGTGCCGGCTTTGCCCAGCGGCGAAAGACCCTGGTCAATAGTCTCAGCTCCGTTTTCGGCAGCCAGCTGGACAAAGGCGCCATTGCCTCCGCTGTGGCCGCCTGCGGCCTGGACGCCTCCGTTCGTGGAGAACGGCTGGGCCTGGAAGCATATTCCGCCCTGGCCGACCAGCTCCATAGCCTCCTGCCTGGCGGGCAGGGATAAACCTGTTATATAAACGCCGCCCTGACCCGGCATGGGTACAGGGCGGCATTTTTTGCTTTCAGATACCATGGCAGCCATAAGAAAGCTGCGCCTTCCTCAACTGGTTGACACGGTGTAAAGAGAATAAAAGTATCCCTTGCGGTCCATCAGGCTCTGGTAGGTTCCCTTTTCACACAGAGTTCCTCCCCGCAGCACCAGGATCTCGTCATATCGCTCCAGCAGGGCCGCCTCCAGCCGATGAGTCACTACCAGACGGGTAAGGCCCTCCAATCCCAGGATGGCGTCGGTGACTTCCCAGGCGGTTCTGCTGTCCAGAGCAGCGGTAGCCTCGTCCAGCAGCAGCACCGGCGTTCCCCGCAGAAGGCTGCGGGCAATGGACACCCGCTGCCGCTCCCCACCGGAAAGATTGACGCCGTTTTCTCCGCACAAATAGTCCTTTCCCTTCTGGGAAATCAGCTGTGTAAGGCCAGAATCCTTTACTGCTTTTTTCACCTGTTCCTCAGGGAAATCCCGGAACATCGTAATATTCCGCCAGATGGTATCATCAAAAAGGAACACATTCTGCCCGATCAGGCTCATGAGATCGTATAGGCTGTTGGGATCTACTCCCCTCAGTTCCCGGCCATCGATGCGGATAGAGCCGGCATAGCTGCTGTCGGCACCCATCAGCAGATTCAAAAGCGTACTCTTGCCGCTGCCGGAGGCCCCTACCAGGGCATAGCGTTTCCCCGCTTCCATGCGGAAAGATATGTTTTGAAGCACCGGTTTTCCTTCCTCGTAGGCGTAGGACAAATTCTCCAGTTCTATGGCTTCTGTCAGCACCGGCGGGATCATTTCGCCCCGCTGCTCCGCGTTTTCTTCTGCTATCGTCGCCAGCTTCTCGATCAAGGCCACAGCGGCCTTTCGGCCTGCCCAATACTGGGGCACCGCTTTAATGGGATCAAAAATAAAATTGCAGAGATTGACCACAATGAACACCGTCCCAGCGGTAATCTCTCCTCGAATGGCCAGCCAAGCGCCAAAGATAAAAATGCCAAACTGCACCATAGCCCCGCAGAAAATGCCGCTGATTGTTCCCAGAAGTCCATCCCACCATCTTCTCTTTTCCTTTGCCCGCTCTGTCTCCCGGTTTTCCCGCTCAAAAAGTGTCTGGGCCTCCCTTTCCGCCTTAAAGCTCTTGATGACAGAAAAGCCTCCCAGCAGATCTTTGATCTGGGCTACAAACCGTTCGTTTTGATTGCTGACCACCTTCTCCCGGCGGCTAAGCTCCCCGCCCATGGTAAAAGACACCGCCAGGGGAAGCATACTCAGCAGCAGGGTGGCCAAAGCCAGCTTCCAACTATACCAGAACATCATGGCCAGCGCCGCACAGAAAAGCAGGCATTGATGCACCAGGAGCAGGGATCGATTCAGATAGTTCTCCTCCAGAGAATTGGTATCGTTGGTCAATACGGACAGATACCGTCCGGTATTTTCCCGGGAAAAGGCGCTGATACTCTTTTCTGACATCCGGGAAAAGGCCAGGTTCTTATATTGTGTCAGGGCACGATGGATAAAAAGGCTTTTGCACTTCTGCATCAGCAGCTCCAGCACACTTACTCCAACGCTGAATATCAGCGCAAAGCGAAGTATCCACCACAGCCGCTCCATACTGCCGGCAGTGATGATATCCAGTACCTCCCCCAGCATCCAGGAATATACCAGATTGATGGGCGTACCCAGAATCAGCATAGCCAGGGCCGCCGTATGATAAAACCGGTTTCCCCGGTAAAACGCCTGCATATAGGGCTTGGCGGCCTCAGAGACTCCTTTCATGATTCTCTCTTCCCCCTTCTTCCTCTTCCCATACAAACAACGGTTTTTCCCTGGTTTGCCAATTCATCTGAAATCCTTCTCTCTTCTCCATCAGGATCTGGGCCAGGTACAGAAACGGCACCAACGCTCCCCGTTCCTGAACCATCCATGTGGATACCTCTCCGGTCTCCAGAACGATTTCCTGCCGGGACAGCAGGTTCAGCTTTTCCATGGCATCCAGCGCCTCTACTGCCTGCTCAACAGAAATCCCCAGCACTTTGGCCAAGGCAGCGGCAGTATAACAACGGCTCTCCTGGCTGTAAAGATACCGCAGCAAAACCATAGCCCCCGGCAAAGCAAGAGCAGAAAAAAGCTGTCGATACCTCTCATCCGGCGCCAGAAACTGCTGGTATCCTCCCTTGGGCTCCGGGAACAGAAGCATGAAGGAGAGATCCTCCGCCCCGATCCCCAGCGAGAGTCCCTGGTCCGTCTCTACCATCGTTTTCAGCACAACTGAGTCAGTTCCCTCCTCTATTGGGATAGCACAGCGATCCATGTACTGATCCGCTATCTTCAAGGCATTGTGGCTCATCAGGCCCCGGCAGGCATACCACACCAGGCGGCACAGGGCATCCAGCCGTTTCTCCTCCGGCAGTCCGCTCATCCAATCTGTAACCGCTGCACGAATGTCCCCGCCGCTGACCTCCCGGCCGAAAAGGGCATCAATGGACACCCCCAGCCGGTCCGCAATAGATGGCAGCAGCGCCACATCCGGCGTACCACCACACTCCCAGCGGCTCACTGCCTGGGTGCTGACTCCTACTGCCTGCCCCAGTTCCTCCTGCGTGAGGCCTGCCGCCTTCCGATATCGGGCAATGTGAGCGCCAATACCCATAGTTTCCATTGTACCGCCCCCTAAAATCAATTTTCAATTGTATTATATAGCAATGCTGCATTGACTGCAATGCAGGTATTTTTTATAAAATTCAATAGAAACTTGATATTTCCATTCTCATCTATGCCGCACTGGCAAAACAGGCGCACGGACAAACAGCCGCGCCGAAAAATACCGGCGCGGCTGTTTATGTTTTCTATTCTTATTTTTATCGCGCTTCCTCCCGGGGACCGGGGCGAAAGGCTTCCTCCTCCACCAGCAGCTCCAGCTGCCCAGCGGAAAGTTCCGTAAGCTTTTCCTGCAGGCTTTGCGTCTGCTCTGCCGGAAGCAAAACCGACAGCACCACATCAGCACCAAAGTCCGTGCCGGCAATAATTCCTCCCTCCATCTCCACCAGCAGCCGCACCCGTTCATACATGGCATAGCTGGAGGGAATGGCAATGGTGGCCCACAGCCGCATCCGGCTGACGCCTGCCTCATTGAGAGCCAGCTTGGCGGTTCCGCCATAGGCCCGGGTAAGGCCCCCTGCCCCCAACAGAATACCACCAAAGTACCGAGTCACCACACAGCAAACGTTGGTGACCTCCTCCCGGAGAAAGACATTGAGCATGGGCTGACCGGCAGTGCCCTGAGGCTCCCCATCATCACCATAGCGCAGGATGTTCCCTTCCCGGAGTACATAGCACCAGCAATTATGGCGGGCATCATGGTGACGCTTGCGGGTCTCCTCAATATAACGGCGGGCTTCCTCCTCGCTGTCTACTGGCCAGACATGGCCAATAAAACGGGATCGCTTCTCCACATACTCAGCCTCTCCCTGGCCAAAGGGCACAATATAGCTCTCACTCACCGGCTTCTCCTCCTCTTCCAATCCTCCCGCAGCAGGACATAGAACCGGGTCAGCCGGTCCTCCGCAAATTCATCGCTAAGCCGCTGGTCAAATGCATGAGAAAAACCACACCGCTCAATTACCCGGCGGGATCGGTCGTTTTCCGCATAGTGACTACACCAAATTGCTTGTAAACCAAGGACTGTAAAGCCATATTCCAGCACACGACTTGCTGCCTCCGTCATAAGGCCGCGCCCCCAATAGGCAGGGCTGAGGGCGTAACCCAGCTCATCAGAGAGGCCCTCCTCCCCTCTGGGACGCCCCACAAACCCCACAGACCCCACTACATGACCGCTTTCCCTGTCCACAATGGCAAACACATTGGGCGCAGAAAAAACAGTATGAATGGTACGCAGACTTTCCTCCACATTGGCATGGGGCTTCCAGCCTGCAGCGGGGCCCACCCGGGGATCCCGTGCGTAGGCATACAGATCCGAAGCATCTCCATCAGCAAAGGGCCGCAGAAGAGTCCGTGCTGTTTCTAAAATCATGCTTATCCCTCCTTGCCGATCCTCCGCCAATCTACAAATTTCCTTATCAGCAGATTCCGCTCTTCACACACACTCATGCTCCTTCATGCAAAGCAAGAAATGCGGAAAAGTATCTCCCGATTGCCAGGTATTTGCTTCTTGCTTCACCCGGCAAACAGGACATACATCTTGAGATAACGCCGCAGCGCCATTACTCCCAGGGCTCCTTCGGCTCCACCCAGCCCTCAATGTAGGGCTTGACCAAACCGATGGCCCGAGGATTGCACACCGCCTTCACGTCAATAGTTTCCCCATACTCCACCGACTCCACCTTGGCATCCTTATAGAGAACGTCCAGGAGCCCGGCCTTGTCATAGGGGATGTGCAGCGTCACCCGCCTTGTGCCTTTATCCAGGAGCTTGTCAATGGCCCGCAGCAGTTGGTCCAGTCCCTCGCCGGTCTTGGCGGAAATATTCACGGTGTCCTCACCATGAGGCCGGATATCCCCCCAAAACAGGTCGCTCTTATTATACACCCGCAGGCAAGGGGTTTGCTCCGCCCCCAGCTCCCGGATCAGGTCATCCACGATGGCCGCCTGCTCCTGCCATTCGGGGTTAGAGATGTCAATGACATGGAGCAGCATGTCAGCATACTCCAGCTCCTCCAGAGTGGCCTTGAAGGCATCTACCAGCTGGTGGGGCAGCTTCCGGATGAATCCTACTGTATCGGAAATCACCACGTCCAGAGTATCGCTGACCGACAGCAGGCGGCTGGTGGTATCCAGGGTGTCAAACAGCCGGTTATTGGCGGGGATCCCCGCATCTGTCAGAGCGTTAAGGAGAGTAGACTTCCCAGCATTGGTGTAGCCCACGATGGCCACCACCGGAATCTCATTCTTCATCCGGCGCTGACGTTGGGTGCCCCGGACCCTTCTGACCTCCTCCAGCTCCTCTTTCAGCTTGTCAATTTTCCGGTGGATGTGCCGCCGGTCCGTCTCCAGCTGGGTCTCACCGGGGCCCTTGGAACCAATAGGGCCTTTGCCGCTGGTACCCGCCTGGCGCTCCAGGTGGGTCCACATACCCGTCAGTCGGGGCAACAGATACTGATACTGGGCCAGCTCCACCTGGAGACGTCCTTCCCGGGTCCTGGCCCGCTGGGCAAAAATGTCCAAAATCAAGGCGCTGCGGTCCAGCACCTGGACCTTCAGATCCTCTGTGAGGGCCCGCATCTGGGAAGGACTCAGGTCATTGTCGAAGATGACCATGGTGGCCTCCTCGTTGACCACCAGCTCCCGGATCTCCGCCACCTTGCCCTCGCCGATAAACGTGCGGGGCTCCGGAGAAAAGCGGTTTTGCAGCACCGAAGCTGCCACTTCGCCTCCGGCCGTCTCCACCAGAGCCGCCAGCTCCTCCAGGGTACCCTCATCGGCGTTGTCCCGCTTATCCAGCTTGGGACTGCTCAGCCCCACCAGCACCGCCCGATCCCGGGGTTTCTCTAAGCTTTTCTGTTCTTTGATGGTTTCGTTCATAATACCTCGCCAGATCACATTTTGGTACTAGTATAGCCGAAAGCCTCCATTTTTGCAATGGGCCCGGCCTCCTGAAAGCAGAAAAACACCGCGCCGCAGACATGCGGCGCGGTGCGTATTTGTAATGCAATTACTTGTCCAGACCGAACTTCTTGTTGAACTTGGCCACGCGTCCGCCGGTATCGACCAGCTTCTGCTTGCCAGTGAAGAAGGGGTGACACTTAGAGCAGACTTCCACGCGAATGTCCTTCTTCGTGGAACCTGTCTCAATTACATTACCGCAGGCGCATTTAATCGTAGTCTGCTGATAATTGGGATGGATACCTTCCTTCATTGCTCTTGTTCACCTCTTTCCTCGTAAAGTCAGCCCGCAGCTTTCACTACAAAGCCAAATGGTAGTATAGCACACTATATCTGCTAATGCAAGTATTTTTTACGAAAATCCTGCATTTTTCCGCAGATACCAGGCCGATCACTGTAAGACAGCGCTGATATCTACCGGCGTACCGTCACTCCACAGCCGCTCCAGAGAATAAAAGCTCCGGGCTTCGTCATTAAATACATGAACCACCACGCAGCCGTAGTCCAGCAGCACCCAAATGCCGCCCCGGTGACCCTCCCGGTGCAGAGGCGTCTCCCCCTCCTTTTCCAGGGCTTCCTCCACAGCGTCGCACAGGGCGTTGATCTGGGTATTACTGCCGCCAGTGCAGATGACAAAATAGTCCGCCAGGCTTGTCAGCTCCGTGACCTCCATCACCTTGATGTCTGTACCCTTCTTGCTGTCCAGAGCCTTGACTGCTGCCAATGCCATTTCCTTTGGTGTCATATCTGATCTTCACTCCTTTATTGATGGTTTCCGCCGGTCTTATCCCAGCCAGCCCGGTTTCTCCTCATCCGTCCCCGTATCGGGATCTGTCGTACCCGGGTCCGTTGTTCCGGGATCCGTCGTTCCGGGGTCCGTCGTACCCGGGTCCGTTGTTCCGGGATCCGTTGTTCCGGGGTCCGTTGTTCCGGGGTCCGTTGTTCCAGGATCCGTTGTTCCAGGATCCGTTGTTCCGGGGTCCGTTGTTCCGGGATCCGTTGTTCCGGGATCCGTTGTTCCGGGATCAACAGGCTGGGGATCCAACGGGGTCCCATTTGCATCAGTATACACGATATTTCCGTTTTCGTCCAGAATATAATAATTGCCTGCCGCATCGGTCTTTGGCTTTTCCGGCGGCTTTCCGTAGACAATATTGCCATTGCTGTCGTAATATGCCTCGCCCCGCTGCACCGCCATAATGGCGTTGTGCTGGGTATCCCGGACGCTGCCGGTAGAGGAGGCAATATCGCCGTTATCCAGAATGCTCATGGCATCCAGCATGGAGGTGGTCACCTTCTGCTCATAGGGGTTGAACCGCTCATTTACCAGCTCCACCACCTGCTTGGGATAGATGGTCACATAGGACTGCTCATTGTGGGTGGCCCTGCTCCAGGCGCTATTCCAATAGTTGCCCGGGATCGTACAGGTATAAATATTATCCATGTTCAGTGCGGCTGTGCCGTTGAGGCCCAGTGCCTGGGCGGCAAACCACACCACAGAGCCAAATTCCAGGTCTGTCTGCACGTTTTCCAGAGCAAGATCAATATAAGCCTTGATCTTCCCCCAGTGCTCCAGACTCAGGCACTCCTTGATGAGGGCCTTCATAAAGTTCTGCTGAACCTCTACCCGCTTGATATCTCCTTCCGCGTACCGGCGGAAGCGTACCAGCTCCATGGCCTTTTCCCCATCCAGAACCTGAAGTCCTTCCTCCAGATGGATATGGAGATCCTGCCAGGGATCATCATAATTCATATCCTGGGGGACATAGAACTCCACGCCGCCTACCAGATCAACCAGCTCAACAAACATGGTCAGATCCACTTTTACATAGAAATCCGGAGCAAATCCCACCAGGGTCTTTACCTGCTTTTTCAGCGCTCCGATACCGTCGCTGTACCGGGAATAAACAGAATTGATCTTCTTAATATCCCAGGAAGCATTGATCATAGTATCCCGGGGTATGGACATGATACTCACATTCTGGTTCACGGTATCGTAGGAGGCCACCATGATGGTATCCGTATTCCCGTCCCCTTTGTCCGTGCCCACCAAAAGGAAGGTATACACGCCTTCCTTCCGCTCCCCTGAGACAGTCGGCATATCACCGTCATAGCCGTCGTCCGGATAGAGTTCATCATCCGTCGGCCCCTGGGGTTTCTCAGGCTCATCGGGAGTATCTTTTTCATCGTCAGGCTGAACTGTGACCGGAATATCCGGCGGCTTGATCCAGCTACGCAGATAAGCCGCGCCGCAGATCCCGGCAAGGAGAACCACAGTAAGCACTACCGCCAGGATTTTCCCTTTTCTGGACATCCAGAAAG
>ERZ1643251.4007-NODE-4007-length-13143-cov-21.796837_pt1 | contig 13143 bp, 14 predicted proteins | sample MGYA00579261_ERZ1643251 | MGnify/ENA primary metagenome ERZ1643251 (study PRJEB29033, sample SAMEA4952267) | chicken gut metagenome | biome: Broiler Chicken; feature: Gastrointestinal Tract; material: Caecum | place: Ireland | collected 2018 | study: Broiler... | reverse complement strand
CTAAAGCTTTATTGAACCCCTAGACTATCTAGGGGTTTTCTATAAACAATAAAAACTAATCATTCATTAGATTAGTTCCTTTACCAATTTTTTTGTTTTAGGTTTGCCAGAATTAAGATGTCTTTCTTTAGCTGCTTCATATCCAGCGATAAATTCACAATGTACTCTTTCTTCTTCTGGGCATTCCTCAATACTTAATCCTTTTAAAAAACAATCCGATCCTTTAATTCTCATTCTTTTATTTCCTATTTCATAGCCCTTTTTAAAAAATCTATGTTCTCTAATATCTTCAGATAAAGTACCAAATTTATTTCCCTTAACATCCGAATATGCAAAAACTATTCCTTTATTTAACATGGTTTTTTTTTCCTTTCTTTCTTTGGATGTAATTTGGAAAGCGGATAAAGTTTTCAAAGTTTCTTCATTTTTTTCATCTATAGCTATTTTTTCAGCTATATGTTGTTTAGTGCCTTGAGATGTTCTTGGATTACGTATATATCCAATATTCCAATAATCCATTATTTTGTCCTTCCTTTCAAATTTGATTCCTGATGTGCCAATACTCTTTGTTTTCTAAGGGCAACATCATAACCTACTTTAAAAAAGTGATGTTTTTGTAACTTTTCTGAAGCATCTTCAAAAGCAATTCCTTCTTCAACAAATTTTGCAGCCAAAGCTAACATATCATCCTTTTCTCTTAACTCTTGCGGACTTGCTTGTTTTCTAGCATCTAATTTTCTTAATTTTTCTTTTATTCTTGCTTCTTCTAATATATCATTTATTATAAAATTTCTAATAGCAACAACCTTTCTATTATATTTACTTCCTGCGTAACCCATAATTTTACCTCCCTTTTTAAATGCCGTTATTATATCACACAAAAAAAAATTAGTCAACTTTTATTTCTACAATCGTGCAACCAGGATTATAAATATCAATTTTATAACTTACAACACTTTTATTTCTTTTTAAAACTCTATAAACACTTTCTTTAACAATTCCTTCTCCTATACCATGAATTATAAGTATCTTTTTATTTTTTAATAAAATATTCTCTATTATAAAATCTTCAGTTTTCACTCTTGCACTTTCTCTATCATAGCCATGTAAATCAATATATGGTAAGTTCTTATAAAAAACATCATATATCATTAAAACCACCAAATATAGTATATCAAAAAAAAGTATAATTTAATATACTTTTTTTAATATAGGTAAAGTTATTTTAACACTTGTTCCCTTTCCTAATTCAGAAGAATAGTCTAAATTACCACCATGAGCTTTTATTATCTCATTAGATAATGAAACCCCTATTCCACTACCTTTTTCCTTAGTTGTATAAAATATATCTTTAATTTTATTTAAAGTTTCTTTACTCATTCCACATCCGTTATCTATAACAAATATTTCAAAATTAGTTGTGTCACTTTTGGTTTTAATTACTATTTTCCCTTTCTTAGTTATAGATTCAGCACTATTTTTTATTAAATTTATTAAAACTTGTTTTAATCTATTATAATCCCCTTCAATATAAATTTCTTCCTCACTTTCGTAATATTCTAAAGTAATATTTTTAAATTTATTAATAAGTTTAAAATTATCATATATATCATCTAATAATAGATTAATATCAACAAGTTCTTTATTTAATTTAATTTTACTAAACTGCATAAAATCAGTCATTATATTTAAACATCTTTCTATTTCTTCTCTTATAATAGGTATATATCTATTAATCTTATCTTGATTATTTAAATCTAACATATCTAAATACCCTTTACAAACCGCAATTGGATTTTTTACTTCATGAGTAATCTTAAATAATGATTCTTTTATTTGTTTTTCTTTTTCTAGCGTTTTAATCTCACTATATAAAGTAGTAATACTATCTGCTAATTTTAATAGATATATTGATAAAATTATTACAAGATATATTAACAATATTATTATTAATAATTTAATAATAACCCAAGAACTTATTAGATTTCCTACAAAGAAATATTCGAACGAAAGAAAAAATCCTTGTACCACAAAAACTATACTAAGAAAATATTGAATATTCATATCTTTTTTGTATCTATAATAAATAATATAATAAATAAAATATTTTAATAATAATATGTATATATTACTTTCTAAATTAATATAAGCATATATTACTACTATTAATGATAATAATATTCCTATTACTCCTTCTTTTTTTATGTATGCTATTAATATAGGAATGTTACAAAATAATAATATAGTATTATATTCTCCTACCTCTCCATATTTAAAACACATATAAACCGATGTAAACAGGGCAATTCCCAACATTAAGAAATTATATTTATTAATAAAAATTTGATTATAACATTTGTATACAAAATAAATAAGTATTGGAAACATTACCAATGTTAGGTTAAAAAACAATTCTTCTACTAAAATCATAAAACATAAATCTCCTTTTCATGTCAATATTATATTATTTAATTTTGTCGATTTTTGTCGATTTTTGTAGAAATTTATATTATTTTGAAAAAAAATATAATATCTGTTTCGATATTATATTTTTATTTCATCTATATATTTTTTTAGTTGTTTTGCATTGTTACCTAAAATAATCTTTAACTGATCATCAATTTCTACTACACCTTTTGCGCCTAATTTTATAATTCCTTCTTTATTTGCTTTAGAAACATCTTTTAATGTCACTTTAAATCTAGACATTTCAACTTCTGTTTCTAATATATTGTCTAATCCTCCAAGACACTCTACAAGTTTATTTAATTCTAACTTAAAATCTTTTTTATTACTCTTTATAATGGCTAAAGCCACAATTACTAATATTAAAATTATAATTATATATTGGTAGTATTCCATTTTATTCCACCTTTCATTAAAATTATACTATAAAAAAGTATATATAACAATACTATTCCTTTACTTTTAATAAATAAAAATGAACATCATATTTTTCATAAATTTGATCATCTTCATAAATTAAGTCATAATTTTCTAATATAAAATCTAAATCTTCTTCTACTTCTTTATTATTTTCTCTTATGCCTACTATTACATAATCAACTTTCTTTTCTTTAATAAAATCTTTTTGAACATCATAATTGTCAGATAGCTTATTATATGGAATATTCATTCTATGAAAATATTTACAATTAGGAATTACATCCAAAATATTATAAAAGCCATAATCTAACGAACCATAATTAAGAATTGTGGGATTTGTTGATTGTTCACTAATAATTTTTGATATTCTAAATTGAGCGTAGTCTTCTTTATCTGTTAAAATATAACTTCTATAGTTAGCAAAAGCATATGATAATATACCTATAAATAGAACATAAATTAAAATTTTTGACTTAGTTACTTTAATATTGTTAATTTTTTCTTTATATTTAATATTAAAGTATACAAATACAAAAACATAAAATATTAAAAGTGGAATTGTATAATATTTATAAGCTCTAAGTCCTATATATATTCCTAAAAATAATAATATAAACATTGAAAATACAACAATTTTCATTTTCTTGTCTTTAAATATTTTTATTACTGAATATATTAATATTGGTGATAATATTAAAAATCCTATATTTCTTCCAAGATTAAGAAATCCTTCATAAAAACACTTAAATAATCTAGTAAAAATATTGCTACTATCATTAGTATATGAACCGGCATTGATTATAAAATACGAATATATAAAATCATCAAGTGCATTATTTAAAATAAAATATGTGATACATATACCAAAAATTAAAAACATTCCCGACAAAAAGACAATACAACTAATTAAAACTTTTTTTACTTGTTTTTTACTAATTAAATCAAAGAAAATTATAGCCATAAAGCCAAACCAAAATCCTAATAAATTAAATTTAATTAAAGCAACAATCATGGAAAAAATACCATTAAAGAAAATCTGTTTATAATTTAGTTCTTTTTTCTTAAAATGATATAATAAATAATATAAACTTATACTCAAAAATGGTAAACAAAATTCTTCGGCGCTACCTCCATGAACAAATGCATAACTTGTACAAATAAAAACGCCATATATAGGTATAAATAAAAAATCATATTTTGTTTTTATAAATAAGTTAACTATTTTATAAGAATAAATAAAAACAATACTAAGCGATATAACTTCTAATATAAAAATTCCAGATAACTTACCTATAGAAAAAACATATCCCACTGCATATATAATATACAAAATGGGCCCCTTTTGTTCAATTATGTCTTTAAACATTATTTTTCCAGAAAGTATACTCCTAGCTACAGTTAGAAATGAATTAGCATCTTGCCAATCATTAAAAGGATATAAAAATGAATATTTACTAGTGAATAATAATATTAAAAAGGCCATTAATACAAAGAAAATAATTAATTTTTTATTTTTCATCTACTTCACTCTCCATAAATTATTAAATATTTTTTTTACAAAATTGAATACAATATATACTATAATATATATTAATAATACATAAAATGCTTGTAGTCTTGTAGAAACTATTAAAGGAACTATAACACTAGTAACAATCAAAATTAAGGACAATACTATATTATCATATATGATATTTAACAATTTTTCAAAATTCTTAGTAAAATTAATTTTATATTTTTTGTTGAAATAAATAATAGAAATAATAAATGAGGCAAATAAACCAATAATAGTCGATAATATATCACCATATATAAAACTATACCCCATTCGATAAAAAGCATTTATAAGTGGAACTATTAAAACTAATTTCATAAAAATTCCAAAACATAAATATAAATATACCATTTTTTTCTTTAAAGAAACTTCTAAAAATTTTTCACTAACTAAATACAAAATTAAAAATGGCAAAATCCAAACAAAGAACATAAATATAGAATAATTATCACCATTAAATAAAAATCTTAATATAGGTCCGGATAAAACACACATTAAAATAGTTATGGGAATAATATTTTTTACTAATTTAAGAAAGAAAACATCTATATGTATATCATCTTCTTTATTTTTTATATTATTAATAACTTCTGCTATCTTGTCTTTAAAAAAATATATAATTAATCCAATAGTAATTAAAATAAATAAAAAGTTATAAAAATAAATATCTACTATAACAAAACATGTTTCTTGAAAATCATAACTAAAATTAAATAACAATAAATATGAAACAATTACTATTGATAAATAATAATAACTTAAATATATCATTTTTCTTAATGATGTAACAAAATTATTAGATAATATTTTTTTTATTTTCTTTAATAAAACTTTTAACCTTAGTTTATTAAAACCTTCTTGGGAATTTAATGTAAATATATTTTTATTTCTTATTCTGATAAAACAACAGATTAGTATTATCACAAAAGATACCAATTGAGAAATATATATAAATATTACTAAAGAATAATTTATCACATGAAATATATTATCTATTATTACCAAGCTTAGAGTTAAAGCAACCCATATTAAATAAAATATTTTTTTTACTTTGCATGATAGTTGTGACATTTTATTTATTTTTAAATATTGACACAAAATGTTAAGTATTGGTACTACAAAAATAGTAAACCCCATAGTTTTTAAAATAGATGTAAGTTGAGAAAAATAATTACTACTATTAAGAATATGAACAACCCCATTAATTATTATTATATAAAATGCATTTATTAAAATTATACTACATATAACTCCATAAAATAATTTACTTGAAACTTTTTTAGATTTATCAATTATTATATTTTCTATATTTATATGGGATAAAGAACTTACAAAAAGTAAAAATAAACTAAACGAAAAAATAAAATAATAAATATCTACACTTTTTACTAAACTATGAATAAATAGTAATACTATTAGTGCTACTATTATACCAATTAATTTTTTATCTATTTTATTCATAAAAAACCTCTTAACCCAACATAGAACTTAAAGTTATTAAAACTATTCCTAAAATTATTCCAAAACAGATATTTTTTTTGTTTTTATTTTCTAATATATGAGGTAACAATTCAAATAATACAATATATATTAACATACCTAAAGTAATAGATAATATTGCACCTCTATAAAACTCTACAAGTATTATTTCAGAAAAAACAATTGCTATTAAACCTCCTAAAAAAGTTGATAAAGAAACTAATAAACTAATAACAACTGCTTTAACATTATCTTTACTATTTTTATAAAACATAGATGTGATACTCATACCTAATGGAATATTGTGAAGAGCCACTCCAAATCCAAGCATACTACCAAAAGTCATTGATGAATTGAATGAAGTGTAAATTGCCATTCCTTCTAACAAATTATGAACAACTAAAGCTATAGACGTCATAATGCCTATATGAACCAATGTATCTTTTGACTTTCCTTCATGATGCGGTATAAATTTATCCAATATTTTTAAGATACCTATTCCAACAAATAATAATAATAAAGTAACTACAATAGAACCCATGACCATAAACTTAGTTTGAATTAATTCTAATGTTTCAGGAATTAGTTCTAAAATAATTAAAGCTATAAGAGCTCCAAAACCTATACTTATAGAAAAATCAACAATTTTTTTATTGTTTTTTACAAAAAAGATTATTAAACTTCCTAAAAAAGTAAACAATCCTACTATTAAAGTTATAAATAAAGCCATTTTTTCACCTTCTGAATATATTGTAACATTTTTTAAATTAAATAACAATAAAAATTTACTTGCCAATTATAGTGATAAATTTAACACATTTATTAATTTTAATTGTTAACAGTAACTTAATCTTTAAATAGTTTTTTTATTTTAAATAACGAAAGCATATTATTTAAGGCGAATTAAAATGTTTCAAGTATAATTTTTATCGTAGGTGAAAGATATGAAAAAGTTTTTGTTAAAACATATTATTGAATTTATAAAAACTAATAATAGTAATATAACAGAAATGCAATTAGAAGAAGTTGAATACGGATTAGAAAGTATATATTTAACTATAACAAAAATGATTATTATATTTTCGCTAGCAACAATTTTGCATATATTAAAAGAAGTAATTATTCTAACGATATTTTATAATATAATAAGATCTACTGCATTTGGATTACATGCTACCAAAAGTATATATTGTCTTATTACGTCGTTGATAATGTTTATAGGAGGCGTGTATATTTGTAACTATATAAGTTTTACATTTACTGCAAAAATTATTATTTGTTTGATATGTTTAATTTGTATATTTAAATATGCTCCTGCAGACACGTACAAAAGGCCTATAATTAAAGCTAAAAAAAGAAAAAGATATAAAATCATAAGTTTTATATCTGCTAGTATTTTTACGATATTAATATTATTATATAACAATAACATTTTATCAAATTATTTATTAGTTGGAATGATATATTCGGTAATTATGATACATCCACTTGTCTACAAAATATTTAAATTACCATATGCCAACTATAAAAATTATAATTTAGGTTTAAGTAATTAAACATAAAAAATGGTAAAAAGGAGGTAATTATGAAATACTTAGCTAGTGTTTTAACTGTTCTTGGAACTGTAGCAGCTACTATAGGGACACAAGGGTGTTGGGTATTATTTTTAGACGAACCAAAAATGCCTAAACATTTAATTGAAAAATAAAATGAAAGAACGATATCTTTCATTTTATTTTTTTACTAATATCTTTTGAATATAAACTTTCTTTATAACTTCTGACTGAACCAAAAACATTTTGTTACCGGATAAAACTTTATTTACAAGAAGAAGGCCATGTCCTCTTCCTTTACCTTTAGTAGATATGGTTTTATTATCTTCTGAAGTGCGAATAAAATTTTCAAACGTGTTTGTTATTATTATAATAACACCTTTTTTATTTAAATATATTTCCAAACCTAAATACTTTTCTTTAGATAAAAAACTAGCTTCTATTGCATTATCCAGATATACACCTAGCAAAATTCCCAATTTTTTAAAATCACGAGTAGATAATTTGCTTATAATTGATGTTTCTACTCCCTTTTCTATTACAACACTAACATTTAAATTTTGTTCTGCAGCCTTATTTAATTTATTACAAATAAATCCTTTTATTCCATTTAACGGAAGATATTGTAAATCAGTATATCTAGAATCATCTATATTACTTTTTTCTTTTATAATGTTATCTAAATATTTAATTATTTTACTTTTAGATGTATTATCTCTCACCATAGATTGAACTGTAATAAACTGATTTTTTATTTCATGATTTTGTATTTTATTTTCCTCTATTTCTTTTTCATAACTTTTCATAAAACCTAAAAGGCCGTTATATTCTTGAATTCTATCATTGATTTCAATCTTTTCTTTTATTAGATTACCTATTATTAATAAAAATATAATTATTATTAACACATAAGAAAGAACACCATTATCATTTTTGTAATTGTACACAATATCAAAAAATAATAGAATTATACATAAAACCGAAGTAATTGACATAACAATAATATTACTACTATTTTCTAATTTTGAATTAAATACTTTTTTCAACGTGTTTTTTAATAAAGTTACTAGTACTATTGTCGTTAAACTTATAATAAAGTTTGATAGAAAACTACCTGCATATAATTCATAACAATATTCTTTGCTCATATGAATAATATTAAAAATACAAAACATAATAATAATTTCGCTAAGTATTAATATTATAATATAGATAAATGTTATAAAAATTGATTTAAACAAACTAGTTTTAAAGATTTGATTATAAATAAATATATGTAACAATAAATTAATACTTGTTTTTAACACACCATCAGTAAACTTAAACAATAAAAAAGATACTATCATACTAACTAATATTGTTACTACCACTTTACTTTTATCTTTTCTTATACTATTATCCAGGGTTAAAACACCAAATATTATTGGTGTTATTACCATTATCATTGAACTTAATATAAACTCCATTATTTCTTGCATGCTAATTTAAGACCTTTCTTGCAACGCACTGACAACATATCAATTTCTTCATCATTTATAAAAGTAATAATATTTTCACTGTAATTGATACTTTTTATATTATCTAAATTAACCAAACAAGATTTATGTGATCTAAAAAATCTATTTCCTAATCTTTCTTGCATATCTTTCATTGAACCCGCTATTTCATATTCCCCTCCATCTAAAGTCACTATATAATTCTTTTTACCTAATGATGCTTTTTCAATATAAATAATGTCTTTGATAGGAATCCTATATACTATGTAATTAAATGTATATATTAACAAATCATTTTTTCCTAAAGCTTTTAATGCATCACTTAATGTATCCATTAAGTCATTTTTATAATTATAATTTTTTACTATATAATTTAATGCATATAATCTCATACAAAACACATCATTTTTATATTGTGAATAATTAGTAGAAAACATAATAATACTTTTCCAATCGTTTTCTCTTATTTTAGATGCTAATTGTAATCCTGATACATCTGGCATTTCAACATCTAAAATATATATTTTTTCATCGATAGTATTTTCTATTTCTTCTTTTAACTTTTTAGAATATTTAGAAAATTTTACAATTCTATAATCATAATTATGATTCATCATTAACTTATTTATTACTTCACTATATCCCTCAGTATATTCTTCGTCGTCTTCATAAATTATGAATTTCAACATTTTGTTCACTTCCTCTACCTCACAATTATACCATATTTTTCCTCTTTGTAACTGGGCTGGTTACATTTTTGATTAAAATTATTCCGTTTTTGTTATTATTAATAAAAAAAAAGATATTTTAATAATCTTTATTTAGTTAAAATATCTAAAGCTGTTTGTAGTTGATTATCGTTTTCAATAATAGGATTTACTATATATTCTTCTGACAATTCAACAAAATTAGTTGGTTCTAACCCTACATCATTTATCCATGTACCATTTGGTGTAAGCCAATTTTGTACAGTGTATTTTAACATACTACCATCACTAAGATATGCTGTTTGCTGAACAGTACCTTTTCCATATGTATTAGTTCCCACTACATACCCTCCATAACTTTCTTTAATAGCTGCAGCTAAAATTTCAGAAGCAGATGCGCTACCTTCATTAGTTAAAACTGCAATTGGTATATCTAAGCATTCTTTAGTAGTATCTTTTTTCTTTTCAATTTTATTATCACTTTTTAACTGATAAATTATTTTATCTTTTTTTAATATTCGATTAGCTATATTTGTTACACTACTTAAATATCCACCGCCATTATTTCTAACATCTATTATCAAACCATCTACGTTATTTTTTTGTAAATAATCTAAATTACTATTAAATTGACTATCAGTAACAGAAGAAAATATTGATATGTTTAAATATCCTATCTTTTTATTATTTTTTTCTATAATATTACTAGTTACACTTTGTATCTCTATAGTACTTTTTGTTACTTGTATATTCATTTCTTCATTATTCCTAATAATTTTCATACTGACATTCTTTTCTTGTTTATTTTTAATATAATTTGATAATTCTGTAACAGTTTTATCCTTTGTTTCTATATCATCAATTTCTAAAATTATATCATTAATCATTAAACCTGCTTTTTCTGAAGGACCATTTTTTGCTATTTCAACTATTATAGTTTCACCATTTTCATTTTTGGATATAGTGCATCCTATTCCTTCATATGTGCCTTCTACTGTCTCTAAAAATGAAGTTGCTGTTTCACTATCACTATAGTTAGTAAAATTATCTCCAACACTATTTACCATTGCATTAATAGCACTATTTAGTAATTCATCTTTATCTACTTCACCATAGTAATTATCTACAATCGTATAATATGCATCAATAAATTTATTTAAATCTTTATTTATAGTAAAATAACTTCTTCCATCATTAAAAATAGTTATTATTAAAAAACAAGTAAAAAATCCAATTCCCAAAGAAAAAAACATTATAATAATAACTTCCTTAATGTTATATAAATTTTTATTATTTTTACTTATATTATGAAAAAAGTCAAATAATTTGTTGCTTTTTTTCATATTATCTTTTATTGTTTTTTTTCTTTCTTTTTTCACTTCATCTTTATCCATCAATTTCCCTCCTAATTTCTTCCAGTAGTCATTTCCTTAATTAAATCATATGAAATTATGTAGTTAGATATTTCTATCATTTTATCCGCCATCTCACTTCTTTTAGTGATATACTCTTCATTTATAGCATCTTTTGTTATTGGAAATTGTTCTTCTTTTTGAGCATTATAATATATTTTATCAGTAAGATACGAGCCATCAGTAAATACTACCATATTTTCTTCCAAAGAAAATATATCATGTCCCATTTGATACTTACTGTAAAATCCAAACATATTTCCTAATGTAGGCATTGCATCAATCATTCCCATTGGTGTATCTACTTCAATATTAAATTCTTTATCTTTAGTCCATATTATAAAAGGGACTTTTCTATCTAATTCATAAGTATATTCATTATATAATTTATATCCATAATCATTACTATTTAAAACTGTATCAGTATAAGGATCATAATTATAAAAATAATTATAATATTCTTCATCAATTCTAGCATCATGATCTCCGTATATCACTATAACAGTATTTTCAAGGAGTCCTTCTTGATCCAATTCTTTTATAAACTCACCAATTGCAGCATCTTCATAATGAACTGATCTAAAATAATTACCTAAAACTGAGCCATTAATATAGTCCCTTTCTACAAGTTGTCCATTAATATTAACTTTTAAAGTGGTATCAAATTCATCTAACAATGCCACATCACTAAATGGAGTATGATTAGTTAATGTTATTAAATTAGCATAAAAAGGTCCATCATAACTATCTTTAATATTTTTTATTATTTGAGTTGATTGCCTAAAAAATGATTTATCTGAAAGACCCAAACCTATAGTTTCATCTATAACATAGTTTTCTTTACTAAAAAACATGTCATATCCCATATTTTTGTGCATTACTTCTCTGTTCCAAAAATCGCCATCATTACCATGCATACTAAAAACATAATATCCTTTTTCTTTTAATAGTTTTTGAATAGTAATATATTCTCTATCATAATAATTTACAAATACAGTTCCATTAGAAGAAGGCATTAATGATGTTGAAAAAGTAAACTCTGCATCACTACTTGTTCCCACTCCTACTTGAGAATAAAAATTATTAAAGAATATTCCTTCACTAGACAACTTATTTAAATTTGGAGTTACTTCTTTTCCATTGAAACTTAGTCCCATAGCAATAGTTTGTAAACTTTCCGCGTGAATAACTATAAGATTTTTACCTTCAAAAATATTAGTAAATTCATTATCTTTTTTTTCATATCCATATTCATCATAAAAATCTACAATCTTTTTATAAGCTACATCATGACCAAATATATTATTTAATTGTGGTCTTAAACTTTGAATAATATCATTTATTTGGAATGTATATATACCAAAATTAATAACCATACCTTTTTTATTCCATTCTTTAGTAAAGCGGGCATAATCCGTCGGCTTAGAAATAAGAATTACTAATAATAAACATGCAATAAAACCAAGGAAAAATTTCTTTGATAATTTTTTATTAATTTTATAAGTTTTATCTTTTATATTATTCTTTTTCTCATATTTTATTATTAATATTAATCCAATGATTTGCCATATAAAAACTAAATCTTTTAATTGTACAACATTTTCTACTATTGCATCTCCTACATCTACTACAAAAACGGATGTTGAAAGTAATGAAACTGATGCAAATGATTTATAAAAAGTATAATACATAGAATTTACAACAAACATAATAACAGATATAATTGTCAAAATTATAAAATACTTATTTTTATTTTTTTCTTTTATTAGTAAAGATATAGAACTTAACAAAAATATTATAGCTAAGTCTGCTATAAATGGTCTTATGGCAAAATAATTAAAAACTGTAAAACATCTTAACATAGTTGCATTAATAATTGAAGATATTATAAAATAACATAATAATCTATATTCTACAAATATTTTTTTTAATTTCATATAAAAAACCTCATAAAAAATTATATCACTTATACTAAATTTTAGCAATTACATTACATATAATCAGTAAAAAAGAGTAAATTTTTTTCGCAATAAATTTGATATAATTACTACATAA
>ERZ1643251.4005-NODE-4005-length-13150-cov-6.025964_pt1 | contig 13150 bp, 15 predicted proteins | sample MGYA00579261_ERZ1643251 | MGnify/ENA primary metagenome ERZ1643251 (study PRJEB29033, sample SAMEA4952267) | chicken gut metagenome | biome: Broiler Chicken; feature: Gastrointestinal Tract; material: Caecum | place: Ireland | collected 2018 | study: Broiler... | reverse complement strand
AAAAAAATAGACACCAAAAATAAGTGCCTACTTTTATTATTTTCTTAAACCTAAATCAGAAACGATTTTACGATATCTCGTAACATCAGTTTTGAATAAATAGTTTAACAAACTTCTTCTTTGCCCTACTTTCTTAAGTAGTCCACGTCTTGTATGGAAATCATGTTGGTGTTCTTTTAAGTGTTCTGTTAAGTTCTTAATTTCTTCAGTAAGAATTGCGATTTGAACTTCTGCAGAACCAGTATCATTCGCACCTCTTCCATACTTTTTAACGATTTCTGCTTTTGCTTCTTTTGTTAAAGCCATAATTTTTTCCTCCTTATTCATTGTATTCGCTTTTACTGAGTAGAATTCGGAGACTATTCAACTAAGTAAAAGTACAACTATAATATACACTAGTTTTTATCTATTTACAAGCAAAAAAATACATTTTTATTATTTTTATCTTGTTTTCTGTAAAGTTTTTTCTTTTTTTCTTTCGAAATAAAGAGTTGGATAATCTCCTTCCACTTCAACATTTGCAAAAAATCTTAAATTCAATTCCTTACATAATTCTTTTAAATAAACTTCATCTATTAAATTTCCATAACAAAGTTCTTGTACATAAAGACGTGTTTCCCAACTTTCAAAAGGATCAAACCAAATCAACTCTTGATTTGGGAATTGCTTCAATTTTTCAAGAGCTTTTTCCACTAATTCTTCCGTATAACGATGTTGTTTTTCTTTAAAAGCTTGTTCTTGAATGGTACTTTCTTTTTGTTTCTTATTCCACCATTTCATTTTAACACCTCAAATTTCTATGGCTTTTATTCTAACAACAAAGCCAATTCTTGTCAAATTTTGTGATACAATGGGATGGGATGTGATTCTATGATTTTAAATATTAGTGGGCGAACCGATATTGTTGCGTTTTATACACCTTGGTTGATCCATCGCTTGAAGGAAGGATTTGTCGATGTACGTAATCCGTTTTATCCAAAATTGGTTCAACGAATTTTCTTTAAAGATGTCGATGCGATGGTCTTTTGCACAAAAAATCCATTGCCTATTCTTCCCTATCTCTCAGAAATTAAAATTCCCATCATTTTTCAAGTTACCTTAACACCCTATCACAAAGATTTAGAACCCCATCTTCCTCCTAAAGGGAAAATCATTGAAGGAATCAAAAAACTGGCAACCATCATTCCAAAGGAATTTCTCTATGTTCGTTATGATCCTATTTTAATCAATCCCACTTATACTTTAGATTATCATATTCGTTCCTTTCGCCATTTATGTCAAGCATTAGATGGCGTAGTTTCTAAAGTTATTGTTTCTTTTATCGATCACTACAAAAACGTAGAAAACCATTCATCACTTCTTCAATTAAAAGAAATGACGGAAGAAGATTTAAAAATCATTGGAACCCATTTTAGTCAGATTGCCAAGGAACACCACATGACGGTTCAAACATGTGGAGAAAAACACAATCTACAAGAATATGGTTTTGTAAAACGAGATTGTGTTGATTTTACGACCTTGTTTCAGTTAACCGGAAAAACGCATTTTACAGAATGGAAAGCCCGTAACAATTCTTATTGTCATTGCGCAAAAATGATTGATATTGGTGCCTATAATAGTTGCCCTCATCACTGTAAATATTGTTATGCGAATTTCAAAGAAGAAGAAATCGCTCAAAACCAGAAGTTACACGATCCTCATTCTTCTTTACTTTTAGGACATATCCAAGAAGAAGACGAAATAAAAGTTCTATCAGACAAACGAAGTCACTTTTATGTTGAGTAAAATCGGTATCTTGTGTACCGGTTCTTCTTTTAAGAAACGAAGATACTCTTGATACAATTGAACTAAAAAATAATTTTTAGTAGGAATCTTTAACTTTTTAAGTGTTTCTACATCTGTAGTTAATAATACTTGTAAGATAAAACAAATTTCTTCCCATTCTTGTCCTTTAGATAACTGACTAAAATCAATGGTTCTTTCTTGTTCAACTACTTCTAAAGAAGAACCTACTACCTCTTCTTCTCGTTCTTCCTTTAAAGACGCATAACGCTCTTCTAAATGGTGAAACCGATCTTCACCAATTCGTTTCTTCAACTGATAAATATCTTCGTAAGAACAGCAACGTAATAATTCTAAAAAGTCAAACATTTCTTCTAATTTGTGTTGATACATTTTCCTCACCTCTTTAACACCATACCAAAAAGAAAGAGGCTTGGCAAATGACAGATTTTAGATTTTTGTTTGTTTTTTTGTTACAAAAATAAGAAATCTGTATAGGCAGATTTCTTATTTTTAACTCTTTTAAATAAACGTTTTCCATGGTTTTAGTAAATTTTCATTTTTTTCATATTTTTTATAAATACTTAATAAATGATCCTCTGAATCCACCATTACAACAATTTCTTGGTGCGTTTCATTGGAAAAGAATTGACCATATTTTATTTTTTTGATTTCTTCTTCAGACACTACTTTCTTAGGATAATGAGAAACTAAATCGAACATTGGTTGAATCTGAACCTCTCCTCTTTCTAATGCTTCTAAAGAAAGACAATCTTCCAGTTTAAAATCACCTTGTTTGGTTCGCACTAAATCGGTCATCATTCCATACGTGTGTAACGATAAGGCAAGATCGCGAATTAAACTACGAATATAAGTTCCTTTACTGACTAAGGCACGAAACTGAAAATATGTTTTTCCATGGTGATACCAAGGTTCACCTTCTAAAGATAGATGATAAATTGTTACTTCTTTTTTAGGGAGCGTTACATTTTCTTTCGCACGCGCATATTCGTAACACTTTCTTCCCTTTACTTTTACTGCGGAATATAGTGGCACTTCTTGCATATAAGTTTTTTGGAAAGTGTGTAACGCATGTTCAATTTCTTCTTTCGTAATCATCGCTTCTTGTTCATTTAATACCGTTCCTGTTTCATCCAATGTATCTGTTTCTACACCCAGACATACGGTTGCGACATATTCCTTTTCCGTACTCGTGACTAACTCAACTAATTTAGTCGCTTTTCCTATACATAGTACTAATACACCAGACGCAATAGGATCCAAAGTTCCTGTATGCCCTACTTTTTTGGTTTGTAACACTCGGCTTGCTATATTGACCACATCACGGCTTGTCATACCTTTTTCTTTATTCACTAACAAATAACCATTCATAATAACTTCTCGCTTTCTTTTTCTCTTTATCTGTATTATACTATAATTATCTAAGATTTGATGCATTTATTGAAAGATGGTGAATTTATGAGTTTTAATGAATACCAAGACATGTACGAAAAGTGTCAAGATTATGCACCTTATCACATGTTTCTATATGATTTAAAAAACAGTAAACAAATCACTGATCCCAGGCGTCAACAACAATTAAAAAACTTACTTTACCACGTGTATCACAAAATAGAAAAACTTGAACAAAAAACACATCAAGTTATATTACATCGTTCTCCTCTTTTTTCTTCCCACTCATTTGGTTATTTACAAGAACCTTTTCTGATCGATGGTGATACGATTGGATTTACTGTACTAAGAGGTCAAATCGATGAAGAACTCGTGGATTTTATTTTTGAAGAAACCAAAAAAGAGTTACAAATTCCTTATGAGTTTCACAAAGCTCATGGATTTTATGAAACAGATGAGTACGCAGAAGGGAATCATCTCTATTTTCGGGGATATTTAATTCAACAATTGAATACGAAACATAAGAAAAAATTCACAAAATAGTGAATTTTTTAGTTATCACGATTGTCTAAAATAATGATGAGACGAAGTAAGTTTAAGATTGTGGAAGCCAAAGCAGCTACATACGTAAGCGCCGCAGCTTGTAACATCTGTTTGGATGAATTTTGTTCTTCTTCGTCTACTAAGGACAATTGTTTTAATTGTGCGAGCGCACGTTTAGACGCATCTAATTCCACTGGTAGTGTAACTAATTGAAATAACAAAGTCGCACATAAAACTAAAATACTTAGTTTTATATATCCTGTAATTCCAGCAAAAATAGAAACGATTAATCCAAAATAACCTAAATAAGTTACAAAATTAACAAATGGAACTAATGCACTTCGAATACGCATCATCGTATATCCTACTTTATCTTGAATCGCATGTCCACATTCATGGGCCGCTACACTAAGAGACGCAATACTGGTTCCGTGGAACACTTCATGGGATAAACGAACCACTTTACGGCCAGGATCATAGTGATCCGTTAATTCACCACGAACTTCTACAATATAAATATCTTTAAGTCCATTCTCATCTAAAATACGTCTTGCGACTTCTTGTCCAGATAAATTTCCTTTGCTTTTGACACGTTTAAATTTGTTATAAGCACTCGTAATTTTAGCTTGAGCCGCAACAACAACGATAAACGCAAGTATTAATAGTCCATATGTTAATAAATTATCTAATCCAAAATATATCATCGATTCACCTCTATACTAGTTCGAATATTGTTCCTTCTCTGGTATCTTTTATTTGTACATGTTTTTTAGAAAGTTCCTCACGAATTTGATCGGCTTTGGCAAAGTCTTTATTTTGTTTTGCAAGTTTTCTCTCTTCAATCTTTTCTAAAATCCATTTTTCAAACGCTTCATCAATTTCTTGTTTATTCTCTTTCAATAAATCAAGAGATAAAACTTGGTCGAATTCTTCGATTAAAGAACGTTTTGTGTAATCATTTAATTCTGATTTCAATACATCATAGACAACTGTTAGAGCACTAGAAGTATTTAAATCATTCTCTAAAGCTTGGCGAAATTTTTCTTGATAGTTCTTTCCTTCTTCTTGAAAAACATCTTTTTCTGATTTTAAATTTAAAACACGTTTACGTAACTTATAGTACTCATTTTGGGCACTACTTAGAGAATCATAACTAAACACTAATTGATTACGATAATGACTCTTTAAACAAAAATAACGATAACTTAATGGATCATATCCTTTTTCTTCTAATAAAGAAACCGTTAAAAACTCTCCTTTTGATTTACTCATCTTTCCAGAACTGTCATTTAAGTGTTCTCCATGACACCAATATTTACACCAAGGATGTCCTAAATAAGCCTCACTTTGGGCAATTTCATTGGTGTGATGCGGAAAGATATTATCGACTCCTCCACAATGAATATCTAAGTATTCTCCTAGATAAGCAATTGAAATACAAGAACATTCAATGTGCCAACCAGGGTAACCAACACCCCATGGAGAATCCCATTTCATCGCTTGATCATTAAATTTAGAGCTCGTAAACCATAAACCAAAGTCTGCTGGATTTCGTTTATGAATATCTTCTTCTACATCATCACGTACTCCTACCATTAAATCTTCCGGATTTTTACCAGATAATGCATAATAATCTTGAGCTTTCGAAACATCAAAATAAATATTTCCACCAGAAGAATAAGCAATATCCTTTTTTAATAATACCTCAATCATGTGAATATATTCTGAAATATGATCGGTTGCTTTAGAAACTACTTCTGGCCACTTAATATTGAGCTTTTCGGTGTCTTTCTTGAAGGCTTCGGTATAAAATTCAGCAAGTTCCCAAACCGTTTTGTGTTCACGTTTCGCACCTTTTAACATTTTATCTTCACCTTCATCGGCATCACTTGTCATATGACCGACATCCGTAATATTCATGACACGTTTTACTGGATATCCAATATAACGTAATGTTTTTTCTAAAATATCTTCAAAAATATACGTGCGCAAATTTCCAATATGGGCATAGTGATACACCGTTGGTCCACAAGTATACATCGTAACTAACTCTTTATTATGAGGGATAAACTCCTCTACTTTATTTCCTAATGTATTATATAGTTTCATAATCCACCTCGTTTCAATTATAACACACTTTTCTACTTCGGTAAATGAACTTTAAAAGTCAAGAATGTAATATCGGAAACGATGGTTTGTTCTTTTCCCCTTTTAGTATAATCACCACTCAAATATTTCTTCTGATCATCTGGAAATACCGTAACTAGTTTTTCATTATCTTTATTTTCTAAAATCGTTGCCAACGCATTCGCCCCACCAGAAATACCAACACCTAATCCTAATTCGCGAGCCAACTTACGACTCATCGCTAAAGCTTCTTCATCGGAAATCGTAACGATATGATCAATTTGTTTTGGATTCACTAAATCAGGAATAAAATCATCGCCAATTCCTTCAATCTTGTGTGATCCTTTGGTGTGTAGCTTCAATAAAGACATGTTTTCAGGCTCTAACGCAATTATTTTAGAACCATATTTTTTCTTAAAATACTCTCCCACTCCCATTAAAGTACCACCCGTACCGATTCCCGAAATAAAACCATCTATGGAACCTAATACTTTTTCTATTTCCTTGGCAGTTGTGTGAACATGAGCTTCTTTGTTCCACTCATTAGAAAACTGATTTAATAAGAAGCCTTGATGTTCTTCCGTATATTTTCTAGCTCGTTCAATACATTTTAGAAAACCACCTTCTTCTTTAGAAACTAAAACAACATTCGCGCCATAACTTTCCATTAAAGAAACACGTTCTCTACTCACCCAATCGGGCATATATATTTGAACCGGATGAGAAAAAAGCGCACCTAAAGCAGATAATGAAATACCGGTATTTCCACTAGTCGCTTCCACAAGAGGAACACCATCTTCTAATCTTCCTTCTTCTTTTGCCTTTTTTAAGATATACCATACCACACGATCTTTGATACTTCCTGTAAAATTATAATATTCTAATTTCGCAAAAAAGCTTTTTTCTTGACCACGAAAACGATAAAATATTTCTACAATCGGTGTATTCCCAATTAATTCATTCATATAATCACCCATCTTATCATATGATAGTAAAAAGAAAAATCAATCATTTTTACTATTTTTATTGCACATTCTTTTTATTTGTGATATGATTTAAATGCATGTGGACCTTTAGCTCAGTTGGTTAGAGCATCCGGCTCATAACCGGACGGTCGATGGTTCGAGTCCATCAAGGTCCACCAGATATGTTTAAAGAGATTTGTCTATCAAGTCTTTTTTATTTTCATCGACCGCCAAAAATAATTATGAATATTTTTCAAAAAATATTGATATATCCACAAATTTGGTATATAATGTAATATGTAACGCGGGTGTGGCGAAATTGGTAGACGCACTAGACTTAGGATCTAGCGCTTTACGGCATGGGGGTTCGAGTCCCTTCACCCGCACCATTTGAAATGTAAAAACTTGATTTTTTCAAGTTTTTTTATTTATCTTTATAAATAAAACCTAGTCATTTGACTAGGTTTTATAGATTGGCTTGCTTATATAAATCCAAACTTTATTTCTTTAGAACATAAGTTTTATGATTATTTTCTTCTTTCGGCTTATCTAAGGAAATACCTTTATATTCTCCGGCAAAAATTCGAAATAAAGCTCCACTGATACACTCATCACACACTGTTTTTAAACTACGTGCACCACTTTTTTTCTGAACTGCTAAGTCTGCAACATATTCTACAAATTCATCTGTAAAATGAAATTCCACATCTAACGTTTCAAATAATTTTTTATAAGTATTTAATGGGCTAAAATTGGACTCTTTTAATATTTTAATAATATCTTCTTTGGTTAGTGGATTCATCGCAATGGTTTTTGAAAATCTTCCCATTAACTCTCTCATGATTCCATAATTCGTAAAATCTTCCGTTTTTAGATGTTTGTAATCGTCACCCTCTGTAATTCCTGTAAAGGCCCCAAGTCCAACAATAGTCAATTTAGAAGTATCGAACTTTTTATTATCAAAATAGAATAAGGATCCATCCAATAACTTTAATAGTGATCGTTGAACACCTGATCTAGATACATGAGAGGTATTATCTGATTTTTCAGATAATTTATCAAATTCATCAATAACTAAAATTCCTTTTTCTGCTTTTTCTATATCTTTGTCAGCAGCAAGATACAAATCTTCCAACATATCGGTTATCTTTCTTCCCTGATATCCTGTTTCAGATAGCGAGGTAGAATCTTCGATCACAATAGGTACTTCATAAATACTAGCAATTCTTTTTAATATTTCAGTTTTACCGGTTCCAGTTGAACCATAAATTAAAATATTTTCTTTTAATTTGGAGATTAAATCTAAGTCCAGATTAGAATTAATCACTTTTTGATTTTTATATAACGCTGTTAGTATCTGCATAATTTGTTCATCCTGTGAAATAATTGTTTCTTTAATTTTCTTATACATAACAGAAATATCTGTTTTAGTATTAAGTTCTTTTTCGTCAAAATCTGATTGATTTCTATTATTATTTTCTATATATGTGATTAAATCTTTATTTGATAATGGAATTAGTGTAGTAGTACCCTCTCTTCTTGAATAAAATTGGGCCGTTGATTGAATTCGGTTTTGTCGAATTTGAGCAAAATTAACACTATTATTATTATCTTCTACAGCACTCATAATATCATCACGCAAAAAAACATATTCTCCCTCATCAGCTTTTTCATTAATTAAAGTTGCGTACGTTCCACTGTAATCTCCAGTTAATATGTGACATGCAACAACATTTATTCTAGTATCATATACAATACAAGCAGAATAATCAATGAATTCAAAAATTTCATATTCCTTCTTTTCATATGTTACGTATTTTTTCTTAAATAAATAACCTGTTATTAAATTCATCATAAAAACGTTCCTCCATGTATTTGATATTATATCACACCATTGGTTGAATTGAAATATAAAGTTAATACTAATGTGTGTATCAAAAAACAGTTAGTTCATTATCTAACCGTTTTTTTAACGAACGCTTTTTGCTTAGAATGATTCTTTTCATCATGATTTATAACAGATTGAAATAAAACATCTGTTTCTTTTTTTAGAATTTCATATTCCTTTGGATTGACATTAATATTCTTTGAAAAATCTTGTAAGACTACTCCCTCCATCGTTTCTACACGATAACGATGGTTAAAGTCTTTTAAATAATCTTCAATTTCATCTACAGGTAATTCATGTTCAAAAATAATTCTATATCTTTGTGAATGATTGATACCATGATCATTAAAATCACGAATGATTTTTCCATTCCATGTCCTAATTTGAATATCTACTAAAGGGCACGTAAAACACTCTTGAATATTACATGCGAAAAAATAATGACATTGATGACTCTCTTTTTCAGCTATGCTTACTATACAACCTGGTTCCATAATACGTTCTCCTTTCTTTTTTGGTACTGCTTATTGGTATCATAACAGATTTATTTTCCATTTGCAAATTAATTTACCCTTAGATAAGTTTAGATAACTTTAGTTAATTTCATTTACACATCAAAAAAGAATATATATAATGCGGGTGTCAGGGGGGATTTTTTGAAAAAGACAAACATATTATTGTTTACTTCTGTGTTATGTTTGGGGTGCAGTGGAATTTATTATGCGAATCAGCCAAAAATTCAAATCTCAGATACACCTAGAAAACAACAGGAATCAAAACAAGAAAAAAAGGTGGAAAAAGAAAAAGAAATAACGGCTCTCTTTCAATTAGAAAAAACAGAAACACCACAAAAACGTACGATTACGAGTATTTCTATGAAAGCTGGGTTTTATGATTTGAATGGGTCAATTTATTTCTTTGACGAATTAGGTATTCCACACACTGGTTTTATTACCTATCAAGGTAATACTTATTACTTGATTGGCAAAGAAGGTTTAGCGCACGGTTTTCAAACGATTGATGATCAAATCTATTACTTTGATGATGAAGGAATTATGAAGACAGGTCTTCAAACGATTGAAGAAAAAAATTACTATTTTGATGAACAAGGAAAGTTGCAAACAGGATTTATTTCTATCGAAGACAAAATACGTTACTTTACCTCATCTGGAGAAAAAACAGGATTTATTACGATTGGAACAGATACCTTTTATGTTGATTCTAAAAAGGGACGACTAACTTCGTTTCAAACGATTCAAGATCACGAATATTACTTTAATGACGATGGAGTGATGCAAGTAGGATTTCAAAATATGGATCAAAAAGATTATTATTTTGATGAAAGTGGAAAAAGGAAAACAGGTTGGATTGAAAAAGAAGACGGTACTTACTATCTAAGTGATACTACACTAGCAAAAGGACTTACGACCATTGACGAACAGACCTATTATTTTGATACGGAAGGAAAAAGACAGTTAGGATTCCAAACGATTGATCAAAATACATATTATTTTAAAGAGGATGGCACAATGACAAAAGGATCACTTATTTTAGATGATAAACATTATTATTTTAATCAAGAAGGCATTAGTCAAATTGGACTGATTAAAGAAGAAGATCGTACCTATTATATTACCGAAGATCACTTATTAAAAACAGGATTTCAAGAGATCGATGGAAAAACTTATTATTTTGATGATTCAGGCAATATGATGACCGGTTTTCAGACGATTAACAATCAGACTTATTACTTTCACACAGATGGGGTGATGGCTAAAGGTGAATTACAACTAATTGATAAAAAATATACCTTCAATGATCAAGGAGTACTTATTAAAGAAGAAGAATTAGGGAAAACATTCTTTCATTCTGACGGTAGTATCCTAGCAACCAATGCGAAAAAAGTAATCGATGTATCAAAATTCCAAGGTGATATCGATTGGGAAGCCGTTAAGAATAGTGATGTGGATGGGGCGATTCTAAGACTGGGTTTTGGTAGTTATTCTTTAGATAGTAAATTTGTTCAAAATCTAAATGAAGTCAAAAGACTAGGCATTCCATATGGAATCTATTTGTATAGTTATGCGGTGGATTCCGCAGGTGCTATGAGTGAGGCAGACTTCGTCTTATCGATGTTAAATCAGTATCAAATTGAACCTGATCTAGGAATCTATTATGATATTGAAAGTAATGATATTACATCTTATTTAACCATCATGCATTATGAAGAAATCATTCCAACTTTCTTACAAAAAGTACGTACTTCAGGATACAAGACACAAGTATATACGTATAAGAGTTTAGCCAATGAAAAATTATATTCTGATAAACTAAAAAAAGAAATCACATGGATTGCTCAATACAATGATCGTTGTACTTGGGATGGATATTATGAAGGATGGCAATATACTTCTTCTGGTAATGTCCCTGGTATCTATGGAAATGTCGATATTAGTATTTTTGGAAATTTTGTTCGCTAAAAAAGAGAATTTTTTCATTCTCTTTTATTTTTGAATCATATTTAATAAATTAATTTTGAAGATATCTTTATCGGCATGTTCTTTAGAAACCATAACTCCTTTGTAGGTTACTAATTCTGATTGATGTCCCTCTGTTAAAATATCTTCTGGCGTTATTTTATCTAACATAATTACTTTATCATTTTCATAAACGTGATAGTGTAACTTAATATCACCATGAACTTTAGAGAACATTACGTCTGTTGGTAATTTTAACTCATACGTTGTTGTTCCTTTTGTTTTATTTGTAGAAATGACTTCACCTAAGAATTGTCCATCTTTTAATTTAGGGTAATAATCAAAATATAATTTTTTATACGCTAACATATTATATTTTTTTAATGAACGCTCTAATTTGTGAAACTCATTCTCATTGATATAATCAAAGACATATGTTCCTTTCATAAAATCCCCTCTTGCTATAGCGTCAGTGTGTACAACTTTATGATATCATAAATCCAAGATAAACGCAACGAAATTACTCATATTCCTTGAAAAAAGAGAGGTCTTTACACTAAATCAATGAGTACAATGGTACAACCATCATTATAATAATTTGTTTTATATTCTTTTACTACTTTACTACGTCTTAGCGTTTCATGAACAGCTTGTTTCACAACTCCACTTCCTCGTCCATGAACAATGGTAAAAACTTCATTCTTTAACTTTTTATTTTCTCTGATAAAATCCTCTGTTGCAACACGGGCGGTTTCACGATCATATCCGTGTAAATCGATACTAGGATAGCGATCGACAAACATCACACTATTTAGATTTTCCATACTGCATCACTTCTTCTAATTCTGGAACGGAATAACGACCACCGATTTTAGTTACAGATAAAGCTCCGGTAATGGTCGCAATCTGTAACGTTTGTTCCAAACGATATCCTTTTGCTAGGGCATAAACAAAGGCACCATGAAAAATATCACCAGCTGCGGTTGTATCTACAGCTTTCATCTTTAAAGATGGCATTCTTTTTAACACCCCATCACTTTCATAAAGACAACCTTTTTCTTCTAAAGTGACAATCACACGTCCTGGAAAGATTTTTTTCATTTCATCCATCAATTGTTGATAGTGATGATTACTATCTTCTTTGGTTAAATTTGTTACACTCAAAGCAAAATTATAAGAACAAACGACAAAATGGCAGTGTTTCGATAATTCAATAATTTCTGGTGTTGGTCTACTGGCATCAATAACGCGTACAGCATTTGGAAATTGTTCAAATAAACGATTGGTTTGTTCAATCTCTTGACCATCAGTCAAAATAATGTCTGGTGTAAAATCTAAATCTACAGGTTCCATTTTAATTTCTTCTGGTCGATACGTTAAGGTTGTTCTTGATCCTGTTTGGGTATTTACAATAATCATACTATTTGTTGTTGTTACACGATTATTGACTTCTAAATAAGTAGTGTTAACTCCTACTTCTTTAAATTCCTCTCTAATCACTTCCCCATATTCATCGTTTCCAACGATTCCTAAAAACCAAGTTGGCATTCCCCACTTTCCTAACAGATAAGCGGCATTAGAAGCAGGTCCTCCCCCACATTCTACTCGTTTTTGAATACGATTCTTGGTGTTTTCTTTTGGATATTCTTCTACTGGGAACGTGATATCATATGAGGCATGTCCAATACATACAATTTTCATATTATCACCTATAATAATCATATCATATTTTTTATCATCATGAACTTTTTTTCGTTGGTTTCACAAAATTTTAATTTTTAAATTTCTAAACGAAAAGACTAAGATCGCAAAATCTTAGTCTCATTGATCATGAAACGTTAATTTTAAATCTATTTGTAATTTACTTTATTTCTTCTAACATTTTTTCTTTTAACTTTTCAATATCTGTAAAAAATAAATTAGTACCTCGTTTCTTTAATCCCAACATATTTTTA
>ERZ1643251.4002-NODE-4002-length-13169-cov-4.319506_pt1 | contig 13169 bp, 16 predicted proteins | sample MGYA00579261_ERZ1643251 | MGnify/ENA primary metagenome ERZ1643251 (study PRJEB29033, sample SAMEA4952267) | chicken gut metagenome | biome: Broiler Chicken; feature: Gastrointestinal Tract; material: Caecum | place: Ireland | collected 2018 | study: Broiler... | reverse complement strand
TCATGGATGCCTTCGGAAGAAACGAGATCCAGATCCTTGTGTCCACAACAGTCGTGGAGGTGGGAATCGACGTTCCGAACGCCACGGTGATTATGATCGAGAACGCGGAGCGCTTTGGACTCGCCCAGCTCCATCAGCTCAGAGGGCGTGTGGGAAGAGGAAAACATCAGTCCTACTGTATCTTCATGTCCGCCTCAAAGTCTGAGGAGACAAAGGAACGGCTGGATATCCTCAACCGCTCAAACGACGGATTTTTCATCGCGGGCGAGGATCTGCGGCTTCGCGGGCCGGGAGACCTCTTCGGCATCCGCCAGAGCGGGATACTGGATTTTAAGGTGGCCGATGTATTTCAGGATGCGAAGGTGTTAAAGAACGCCTCGGAAGAAGCGTCAGAGATATTGAAGGAAGATCCGGAGCTGGCACAGCCTTGCCATGCCGGACTAAAGAGATATATCGACAGTAAGATACAGGAGATTATGCTGGAGACCACACTTTAAAAAGAAACGGACAGAAGCAGAAAGAAAAACAAAAGGAAAAGAAAGCCGAAAAAGGAGAAGGATATGGAAGATGCTTATGTGCTGCAGTTAAAGAACCGGAAATTCTCGGAATTTTATCTCTGCTACTGCGGATACGCCAACTGTGAGCCTCTGCACAGCTTTGGCCCTGCGGTGCGCCCAAACTATATCATCCATCTGATCATAAGCGGAAGAGGCAGGTATACCGTGGGTGATACGGCATACGAACTGGAAGCCGGGCAGGGATTTCTGATCGAACCGGAAGTGCAGACATTTTATCAGGCTGATGAAAAGGAACCGTGGTCGTATCTGTGGATCGGCTTTGACGGAAGCCGCGCGAAAGAATATCTTGCGGATATCGGGCTTGGCGGCGGACAGAGAGTATTCCGCTGTTCGCATATAGCGGAACTGAAGGTAATGCTCATCAATATCCTGAAGAGAAATACATACAGCGTTGAAAACGAATTTTTAAGAGAAAGTTTTCTGTATTCCTTTTTCGCGATCCTATCCGGCGGAATGAAGGTAGAGACGATCGCAAGAGACGGACATTCGGAGAATTTTTACATGCAAAAAGCACTGGAATTTATCCAGAACAACTATCATTACGGGATACATGTATCTGATATCGCAGACTATGTCGGGCTTACAAGAGGATACCTGCACACGCTTTTTACAAAGGAACTCGGGCAGTCCCCGCAGGATTACCTGATCAATTTCCGGATCACAAGGGCGGCAGAATTACTGAGTGTTACGGAATTATCCGTGGAAGGTGTGGCGTTATCATGCGGTTACTCTGATCCTCTCGTATTCTCAAAGTTGTTTAAAAAGAAGGTGGGGAAAACGCCGACCGCCTACAGGAGAGCCGACAGGGAGCATCGGAAAGAAGAACTTACGGCAAAGAAAAATCAGTTGGACGATCTTTGAGTTCCGGGAACGGGACTCTTTTTTTGCGACAGACCATATGTCGCATAACTATATATCGTACATTTTGACTGTTTTTACTTACACTTTTGACTGTTCATACATAGAGTGGGAGATATAATAGAATACAGAAAGAGGATGCGCAGCTTCTTATCATAGAACTAAAAGGTTATGGAGGAACTAACATGGGAAATGATAAGGAAAGTACAAAAGTGCAGTATAAACACGCGACCACACGTGAAAAATACTGCTTTGGTATCGGAGCGATCGGAAAAGATGCCATTGTCAATCTGGTAGGCTCGTTTTTAATGCTTTACCTGACAGATACACTGTATCTTGCTCCGGCATTTGTAGGTGTGCTGTTTGTTGTTGCGAGATTATGGGATGCGATCAATGATCCGATCATGGGGATGATCGTTGACAACACAAGGACGAAATACGGGAAGTTCCGTATCTGGCTTGTAGTGGGAACACTGCTCAATTCCGTTGTATTTGTCTTGCTGTTCACCAGCTTCGGGCTGGAGGGAACGTCGCTGTATGTATACGTTTCGATCATGTATATACTATACGGTATGACATACACGGTCATGGATGTTCCGTACTGGTCCTGGCTGCCGAATCTGACGAACGATCCGCGTGAACGTGAAAAAGTATCGGTAATCCCCAGATTTTTCGCAAGTCTTGCGGGGTTCTGCGTAGCAACGTTCGGGCTGTATATCATCAAAGGGTTTAACAAGTCGGCAGGGAATGAGAATCTTCTGGCAGAACAGGGATTTACATATTTTGCCATCGCGATCGCGGTTGTGTTTATCATAACGATCGGCATTACAGTCACAAATGTAAAAGAAGAATCAACACTTGGATCTGATGTAAAAAAGACCGGATTCATGCAGGCGCTTAAGATCATCGTAAAGAACGATCAGCTCCTTGCTTTTATCGGACTTCTGCTTACATTTAACCTGTGTACGCAGATTGCGAAAGGTTTCGCGGTCTACTACTTTAAAAATGTCTGCGGCAATGAGGACTTATACGCGATCTTCGGATTTGCGATCGTGGCGGAGATGTTCGGACTAGTCATCTTTCCGAAGGTTGCGGCGAAGATCAGCAGGGAAAAGGTATACGCGCTGGCATGCGGAAGCGTAGTGGCAGGTCTTGGGCTTCTGGGCGCTCTTGGATTCATTGCCCCGACTAATATCCCGCTGACAGTGGTATTCTGCGGACTGATGTTCCTCGGTTCCGGATTATCTCTCGGCGTTACCACATGCTGCATGGCAGATGTGATCGACTATGGTGAGGTGAAATTCGGAGTCAGGAATGAGAGTGTCACATGCTCTGCGCAGACATTCCTCATGAAAGCGGCGATGGCAGCAGCGGGAGGCCTTACAGGTGTCGGCCTGCAGATTGTCGGATATAACGCGAAGCTGGATACACAGGGCGCAGGAACGATCGCAGGGATCCGTGTGCTGATGATCGTCATTCCGATCATCATTGCCATCAGCAGTTTCCTGATCTATAAGAAATTCTACAAACTCAAAGGAGCGCGCATGGAAGAAGTTACACGCAAAGTAAACGAGATGCATGCGGCAAAAAAAGCGATCGGAATGGAAGAAGAATAAAAAGTGACTTGGATCACAGAATTTTTGAGGAGGGCCATATGAACATAGCTGTAAACAAAGCGGGTGACACATTCCATCTGTATAATGATGAGATCAGTTACATCATGACGGTCATGAGAAACCGTCAGATGGGACAGGTATATTTTGGGAAAAGGATTCATGACGGGGAGGATTTCTCTTACCTTGTGGAGCATATGACCCGTCCTATGAGTTCATGGGTATTCGAAGAAGACAAAAAGTTTTCTCTGGAATATTTGCGGCAGGAGTACGCGGTCTTTGGGACAACAGATTACCGGATGCCAGCGGTGGAAGTCCTTCAGGAAAACGGAAGCCGGATTTCAGACTTCATCTATCAGGATTACCGGATTGAAGAAGGAAAACCGGCTCTTAGCGGACTTCCCGCGACGTATACGGAGAAGGACGACGAGGCGAAAACACTTGTGATCGGCGTGGAAGATCCGGTTACCGGACTGCGGATCGAACTTCTCTACACGATATTTGAGATGGGCGGCGTGATCGCGAGAAGCGCAAGATTCGTCAATAAGGGGGAGCAGGATCTCCATCTGATGACGGCCATGAGCCTGTGCATGGATCTGCCTGACAGTGATTATGAGTGGCTGCAGTTTTCGGGGGCATGGGCAAGAGAGCGCCATCTGAAAACACGAAGGCTGGAACAGGGGATCCAGTCTGTTGGGAGCGTGAGGGGGAATTCTTCTCACAACCACAATCCGTTCATTATATTAAAACGACCGACCGCAGATGAGTTTCAGGGAGAGGCCATTGGATTCAGTCTTGTATACAGCGGCAATTTCCTCGCCCAAGCAGAAGTGGATACTTTCGATACGACGCGGGTGCTCATGGGCATCCATCCATCCTGCTTTGACTGGAAATTAGAGCCGGGAGAGGAGTTCCAGACCCCGGAGGCTGTGATGGTATATACGGACAGAGGCCTCAACGCACTCAGCCAGACTTATCATGAACTTTACCGTGAACGGCTGGCGCGCGGATACTGGAGAGACAGGACAAGACCGATCCTTTTGAATAACTGGGAAGCGACCTATTTTGATTTTACGGAAGAAAAGCTGGTGGAGATCGCGCGCAAGGCAAAAGAGACCGGAGTGGAGCTGTTTGTGCTGGACGACGGATGGTTTGGGAAGCGCTGTCATGAGAAAGCGGGACTGGGCGACTGGATCGCCAATCCGGACCGTCTAAAGAACGGGATTACAGGACTTGCGGAAAAGATAGACGCGCTGGGCATGAAGTTCGGTCTGTGGTTTGAGCCGGAGATGGTCAATAAGGATTCCGACCTGTACCGGGCGCACCCGGACTGGATCATCCAGACTCCGATGCGGCATGCCTCACATGGAAGATACCAGTATGTATTAGATTTTTCCAGAAAAGAAGTCGTGGACTGCATCTATGATATGATGGCAAAGATCCTTTCAGAGGCGAAAGTGTCCTACATCAAATGGGATATGAACCGCAGCATCTCCGAGTGCTACAGCGCGGCGCTGCCGGCGGACCGGCAGGGAGAAGTATACCACAGATATATTCTGGGTGTGTATGACTTGTATGAGCGTCTCACAAGCCGTTTTCCGGAAGTGCTCTTTGAGTCCTGCTCAAGCGGAGGCGGGAGATTCGATCCGGGTATGCTCTACTATGCGCCCCAGTGCTGGACAAGTGACGATTCGGATGCGGTTGAACGCATCAAGATCCAGTACGGTACATCTTATTGCTACCCGGTGAGCAGTATGGGGGCACATGTGTCTGTCACGCCGAACCATCAGGTCAACCGCGACACACCGCTCCATACACGGGCAAATGTGGCATATTTCGGCACATTCGGCTACGAGCTTGATCTGAACGTGCTTTCTGCGGAAGAACAGGAAGAAGTAAAGAGGCAGATCATGTTCATGAAAGAATACAGAAGCCTGTTCCAGTTCGGAACATTTTACCGCCTGCAAAGTCCGTTCGAGAACAATATCTCTGCATGGATGGTTGTTAGCAAGGATAAAAAGGATGCGGTCGTGGGTTGGTACCGTGTGTTAAACGGAATCAATATGCCCTGTACGAGACTGAGGCTGAAAGGACTCAACCCTGATATGAGATACGCTGTCAAAGGAGACACGTTCGCGCATTACGGGGACGAACTGATGAACTGCGGCCTTGTCACCACAGATATCTCCTCCGGTCAGGCAGAAGGTGATGAGAAGATGTGTCAGGACTTTGACTCAAGATTATATATCCTGAAGGCGGAAGAGGAGAAAGAGAAAGAATGAGTGCAGAGAAGAGATATTTTGTGAGACGCTGCGCCATGATGCTGATCGGAATCCTGTTCATCTGCATCTGCGTAGGGTGTTATCGGCTGAGCGGATTCGGCGTGGACGCTTTCACCTGTATGAATCTTGGGGTGAGCGCCTTTGTGGGGATGAGCTTCGGGACATGGCAGCTTATTGTAAACGCGGTGATTCTGGTGATCGTATTTTTTACCGTCAGGAAGTGCATCGGCGCCGGAACGATCGTCAATATGGTATGTGTCGGATACGGCGCGGATCTGATCTGCTGGCTTACGCTGGATGTATTTCAGATCGAGATGACTCTGCCGCTTCGCATCGCGGCGCTTCTGGCAGGATGCGTCTTTGCAGGACTTGGCGTGGCATTTTATATGGTGGCGGAAATGGGGATTGCCCCCTACGACAGTGTGGCGCTCATCATCGAGAAAGCGACAAAGAAAAAGATCCGTTTTCAGTATGCCAGAGTGATAAGTGATGTGACCTGTGTGGTCATCGGTGTTGTATTCTGCCTGATCGCAGGAGGCAGCCTCTGGATGATCGTCGGCATCGGTACACTGTGCAACGCGTTTTTTAACGGGCCGTTGATCCAGTTTTTTAAAGAACATGTCAGCGGACCGCTTTTAGAAAAAGGAAGGGTAAAAGATGTTAAATAAGGAAAATAAGATAATTTATGAATTAAAAGCTGTTGCGAACGGGAAGATAATCCCGTTGGAAGAGCTTGGCGATGACATTTTTGCGAAAAGGATACTCGGAGACGGCGCTGCAGTCATGCTTTCTGACGGAAACCTAGTTTCGCCGGCGGATGGAGTCGTTACGCAGATATCAGAAGAAAAGCATCTGTATATTATCTCAACGCCGGAGGGCGTTAATGTGATCGTCCACATAGGGCTTGATACTGTACAGCTTCGCGGAGAAGGTTTCCATCCGCACGTGGTTCAGGGACAGCAGGTAAAAGCAGGAGACAGGCTAGTGACAGTTGATCTTGTAAATATGTTAGCAAACGGTACGGATATGCGTACCCCGGTAATTATTGCTGGTGAGGGAGTGACAGATGAGCTTGAAGTCTGCTTAGGGGATGCACACGCAGGTGACGGTGTTCTTGTGAGATATACATTGAAATAAAATTTAAAAATCCGTCTGCTATGTATTTCCAGTTTAAAAGTCTGCATCCTCCATATACTAACAGCGTAACATGAACGAACGGACAGCGGATGTATCGTAACCGGCTGCATCAGACAGCGGCTTACATACAGATGCAGCCGGACGGGAAGGTTACACACACAAGAAGTAACTGAAAAAGTTACGAAAATGCAAAAGGAGGAAATTGATCATGGCAAGTCGTTCATCTAACAGAGCAGCAGTGCCTGAGGCAAAGGGCGCTCTGGACAAATTCAAGTACGAAGTGGCCAATGAGCTGGGGGTACCGTTATCTGACGGTTACAACGGTGACCTTACTTCCAAGCAGAACGGATCTGTAGGCGGATATATGGTCAAGAAAATGATCGAGCAGCAGGAAAAACAGATGGCAGGCAAATAAGCGCTGTATTTCCAAGAGCTTAGAAGAAAGCGTCCGGGATTGACCCGGACGCTTTTTTCTGATAAAGTATGAATAAAAGTTCAGCCATACATATAGTGCGAGCTGAACTTTTATTAAACAGTCATACATATGGCGCGAGTTGAACTTTTTTATCAGACAGCCATACATCGGTAATAAAGGAGCATGGTCATATGAGAGTTATCGCCGGGAGTGCAAGAAGTTTAAAACTAAAGACATTGGACGGTATGGACACCCGCCCTACTACTGACCGGATTAAGGAGACGCTTTTTAATATCATCAACCCGTCCATATACGGGAGTATATTTCTTGATCTGTTCAGCGGCAGCGGGGGCATCGGCATCGAAGCCTTGAGCAGGGGGGCGAAAGAGGCGGTGTTCGTGGAGAACAATCCCAAAGCAATGGCATGTGTTAAGGACAATCTCAAGTTTACCCGCCTTGACCAGAGGGCCGTCACCCTGACAACGGATGTGATGGACGCGCTCTACCGTCTGGAGGGGGATAAGGCGTTTGATATTATATTTATGGATCCGCCGTATGACAGGGGATTTGAGCGCAGGGTGCTTGAATATCTGTCCGGCTCAGAGCTTGCATATGAGGATACGCTTATCATTGTCGAAGCGTCAAAGGACGCTGATTTTTCTTATGCGGAGGAGTTGGGGTTTGACGTGATACGGGAGAAAGTATATAAAACGAACAAGCATGTATTTATCGAGAGGGCGGGAAAGGAAGAAATATGTTAAGAGCAATTTATCCGGGCAGTTTTGATCCGGTTACATACGGACATATTGATATTATTAAAAGATCCAGCAAGATTGTAGACGAGTTAATTGTCGGAGTATTGTGTAATAAAGCGAAAATGCCGTTGTTTTCTGTAGAAGAACGTGTTAGAATGTTAGAGGAAGTGACGAAAGAACTCGGACATGTCAGGATCGTTCCGTTTCATGGACTTTTGGCTGAGTTTGCGGCTAACATGGAAGCCGGGTTAATCATAAGGGGACTTCGGGCGATCACGGATTTTGAGTACGAGCTACAGATGTCGCAGACAAACCACAAGCTGGAACCAAATGTGGAGACCATGTTTTTGACGACCAGCATCGAATATTCTTATTTGAGTTCCACCACAGTGAAAGAGATTGCTGCTTTTGGGGGAGAGCTGTCACAATTTGTGCCGGAAGCAGTTGCTGTGGAGCTTATGAAAAAGATGAATACAAAAGGAGAGTGTAACAAATGAGCAGCCGTATTGAGCAGATTATCGAAGAGATCGAGGAGTACATCGACAGAGATTGTAAATTCCAGCCGCTGTCTACGACTAAGATCATCGTTAACAAGGAGCATCTTGACGAACTCCTCAGAGAGCTCCGTATGAAGACGCCGGACGAGATCAAACGTTACCAGAAGATTATTGCCAACAGAGACGCGATCCTTGCAGACGCACAGGCAAAAGCGGACGCCATGATCGAGGAGGCACAGGTGCAGACAAACGAGCTTGTCAGCGAGCACGAGATCATGCAGCAGGCATATGCGCAGGCTAATGAGATCGTCACTCAGGCGACCGCACAGGCGCAGGAGATCATAGATAACGCGACCAGAGACGCTAACGAGATCCGCATCGGAGCCATTCAGTATACGGACGATCTGCTTGCAAACGCGGAGAGCATCATCGGACATACGCTTGACAGTTATACGACAAAATATGACGGCCTTATCAACTCCCTTCAGGAGTGTTTTGACACAGTCCGCTCTAACCGCGCGGAGTTGAGTATCCCGCAAGAGGATACAGGCTACGACCCGATGGACGGAAATATTTAAGCGCGGAGCTTTTGTATCAGGATTAGAAGATTATATAAAGATATGCCAACAGACTGGCTGCCCCTGCGGCAGTCAGTTTTTGTATGAAGTAGACAGAGACGGACAGGCCTGTTCCTTCGACCATGCACTGGGTCTGCGCAAGAGAGCAGAACCCGCCGAAGGTGGTGAGTCCCAATATGAGCGGGTAGCCGGTGGCAAGACCGGGGAAAGTCTGATGGATGCGCAGGATGCCGTTTGTGACTTCCAATGACGGAAGAAGCACGGTGAGCGCGGGATTGGAACCCGCTTTTTCAAAAAGGGCGATCAGAATAGAGAAAAAGATGATATATCCCCCCACCTTTACAATTCCCTCGAAACTGTTCATCATACAGCGGTCGAACACAGAAAAATTAAGGCGTCCGCGCGCGGGGTCTGAGCTCTCTTCCGGGGAAGAGAACGCCTTCTTCCCTTTCAGATAATATCTTCGAAAGGGAAAACTCATCAACATGGGAACGCCCATTAAGATGGCGATGGTGGGGAGCATAAGCTCATCTCTTCCCAGTGTTTTCCATACAATGAAATTCATAATAAATACAGGACTTGTATTATTGCAGAAGGAGAGAAGGTATCCGCCTTCTTCCTTTGTGATCCTGTGGGATCTTATAAGATCAGCCGTCACTCTGGCGCCCATGGGATAGCCGCAGAGAAAACCGCAGAGTACGGCGAAGGCTCCGTTCCGTGAGGTGGCAAAGATCTTGCCGAGGACGTTCCCGAAAAGTCCTGCGATGATGCGCAGGCCTCCCCCTTCCAGCATAAGCGATGAAATCAGCATGAAGGGGAAGAGGGTGGGAAAGATGATCTGAAACCAGAGCAGAAGTCCTTCCTCCGCGCCGGAAAAAACAGCGTGAGGAGAGAAGAGCATAGCGGCAAAGAGGATGACAGCCATGATCCCTGTTGTATACTGAACGGAACCGGAACGTTTCAGCGGCGGTGTTTGCGGGTGGAGCTGTTTTCTGAAAAGCTTCATGAGCATCCTTCTCCTTGTATGATCGTCGTTTTACATATATGATGGTGGAAAGAGATTTATTCTTTTTGCGGACAGGATTCCCCAGATAAAATATACGTTTGTCCCTGCATGGCTATACTCATATATTCATATATTTGTTGTGTGACTGATATTTCGAGAGGAAATGGCAGAGCTTTTGAAAAAACAGGCAAAGTATATGGTGCTTCTTTTTTTGTGCGTCTTTTTTACAGTCCTTTGGATCGGCCAGCTCCGCTATCAAAGCGAAGAGAGCAGACTGTCCCCTGAGATCCTCTCATCTGATGCTTTCCGCCGCCAGAGCATTTCTAAGGAGGCTATGGACGCAATCAGCGGTATGGATCAGCCGGGTTCAATGCTTGCCGTGTACTGGTTGGAGAGTGACTTTGGACAGGAGGATGGCCCTGTGTCAGAGACAGAGGTGCTCTCCGCAAGAAAACGCTGGGAGAGGGCAAGGGGGTGGGGAACTTATCTCTCTGCCTGTCAGGCGATATGGGATGACCTTCAATATTTCCCTGTGGCAGAAAGCACAGATCACAGCCGCTTATCGGTTTCTTTTGGGGATTCATGGATGTTTGACCGCTCATACGGCGGGGAACGGGGACACGAGGGGACAGATATCATGCCCTCTGTTCAGGAGAGGGGTATTTTCCCGGTGGTCAGTATGACAGACGGCGTTGTGGAGAACAAAGGGTGGCTGGAGTTAGGTGGGTACCGTCTTGGTATACGGGCGCCTCACGGCGCGTATTTCTACTATGCCCATCTGGATTCTTACGCCGATATCGAGGAGGGAGACGAGGTGAAGGCGGGACAACTGCTGGGTTTCATGGGAGATACCGGGTACGGGACAGAAGAAGGCACAAAAGGGAAATTCCCGGTTCATCTGCATATGGGGATTTACCTCTATGAAAATGGCGAAGAGATCAGTATCAATCCATATCCTGCACTGCGCTATGTGGAGAAGCAAAAGATCAGGGGGCGACTACCATAGCCGGGGTAAGCTGATTAAATCTCCCAATCTGTTAACTCCAACTATACTTACAAGCTCATGTTCTGTTTTGGACAGTTACGATCAGAGTAAAGCCGGTTTTGTCAAGTGAGGCGTGTCTTTTTTCAGATGTCCATGCGACAGCCTCCGCCCACGTGTTTCGGAAGCGTTTAAGCTGACTTGATTTATAAGAAAGAACATACTATACGAGAGCGACTGGCTCTGCTATTTCGTACAAATGAGGGAAGTAAAAGTAATAGAAAAATTTATATATGGGTGCTATAATATTGCTATACAAAGCGACAACTTTGAAGTCCACGGAGGGATTTATGAAAATAGTAATGTATAGATTATGGCAATGTACTTGGGGAATATTGCAAACATTGCTAGGATTGATTATGTTTATGATACATTTTAAATCCCAACATTATTCCTATCATGGTGCAATTATAACTGAATGGAATGATAAATCGAGTATGTCTTTAGGATTATTTGTATTCGTTACTTCTGAACCTTTTTTTGCAAAGAAATATGAGGGACAGATAAGTGTTGACGAACTTTCGAATCGTTTGCTAGTTCATGAATACGGGCATACAATACAGTCTCTTATACTTGGTCCATTATATTTAATTGTTATTGGAATACCTTCTACAGTGTGGGGATTTGTAGGTGTGAAGAAACGCAAGAATGAGCAACTTCCATATGGTGCATTCTTTACAGAGGGATGGGCAAATAGACTTGGTGAACAGGTGACAGGGGAGAAATCTATTGGTATGCTAGTGTTAGATTAGAGAGAAAACTCCTAGTTTGGTGTGGGTTTGGGATATTCCCAACAAGCAAAACCTATTTTTCTGTCATAGGCGGAAATGAGTGGTTTTTACGGAAAGGGAACCCTTTTCCTATGCTTGCTGCGGAACTAACTTACAATAACCGGGAAGGAGGGTGGAAAGTGATTGATATAAATGACTTGCGCGCATATTATGAGCAAGAAAGAGTTATCATAACTATTCACGCGTTGGAGCGACTGAGGCAACGGAGTATAAGGGCAAAAGATGTTAAAAATTGTGTTATGACAGGGGAAATAATAGAACAATATCCCGATGATTTCCCTTTTCCAAGCTGCTTGATTTTTGGGAAATCTGCAGACGGAAAAATATTGCATGCAGTTGCAAGTGATGAGGGATCGGGAAGCCGGATAATAACAGCATATTTTCCGGATAACATAAAATTTGAAGATGATTTAAAGACCAGAAGGGAGCGGACAGAATGAAGTGTATGAGCTGTAAAACCGGAGAGATGAAACCGGGAAAAACAACATATTTTGCACAATTAAATAATTGCTATGTAATCATTGAAAATGTGCCGTGTTTAAGATGTGAACAATGCGGAGAAGAATTTTTAAATACTGTTGTCGCTGAAAAAATTGATGATATTTTAGACAGCGTCGAAAAAATTGCAAGTAAAATTTTTATTCTGGATTACGCAACGGCGGCATAAAGGCCGCATTAAGATTTAGATTTTCGCAAAGCAGAGTGTTTTGGAAAATGGAATGTCGTTCTGCGTTATCTCTTGGTGACCACCCACAAATGTCCGAAAAGGCAAAAAAGATAATCAAAGACGGGGCATTTACACTGCCTGAGGTTCTCGCAGAGGTAGTGTTGCTATGAGGGTAGATGTCATTTACTTCTGTTGTTCACGTATGAATTTTTTTATCAGTTGTGCGGCTTCTTCCGCATTGGAAAAAAGAGAGGGGTGTTCTCCTTTGCAAGTTCAAGCAGCCTACAAGCCTTTCATTATCATACGCCGTAATATTCAGAGTTTTTGTCGTTTATGTTATATTGCATTTTGTTTCTCCGTCAAGTATAATACTGCCTTTTTTAAATCTGAAACAAATTGAGCCTGTTGTTTTTTTAAATACGATTTTACAAAAGGCTTCATATAGAATTTTTTTGCTGTTACATACTCTGTAAAATCAATCTCCGTTTCATTATCTCTGGAAGTAAAAATACCAACCCAGTGTCCTTTCATGTTGCTGTTTTCCATGTCAAATTCCCAACGTTTATATGGCACTGTGACATTGATTGTAAAGGTGGTTGGATAACCCTCTTTGGAATATTCAATAAACTGCTTGTCGCTTAGGACTTCTGTTTTGCTTAAATCACTACGCCATGCGTAATTTTCAACGTCTGTAACAACTTTCCATACTTTATGAATATCACAAGGAATACTGGCTTTCATATTTGAAGTTGCCATTTTTAACACCTCCACAAACTCTATTTGTCAATTTCATATCCGCATTATATCAGAGAATTGGATAAAGAGAAAGGGTTTCAAGGAGAAAGGAAATGTGGTACAATGGTTGCGCAGTTCAAAAGTGAGCTTTCAATTCGGGCGATGGAGAGTTAAGTATGAATGATGTTATCTACACCTTTAATGACAAGGATATA
>ERZ1643251.4001-NODE-4001-length-13170-cov-42.029203_pt1 | contig 13170 bp, 13 predicted proteins | sample MGYA00579261_ERZ1643251 | MGnify/ENA primary metagenome ERZ1643251 (study PRJEB29033, sample SAMEA4952267) | chicken gut metagenome | biome: Broiler Chicken; feature: Gastrointestinal Tract; material: Caecum | place: Ireland | collected 2018 | study: Broiler... | reverse complement strand
CCTAATTAAAGGTATGAAAAAAGAGTAATTAATATTACTCAATTTTTAAAATTACCGAATCTATAATAGAATACAAATATAAAGATACTCGTTTACCACTTACACTTTCTACAAAGTCTTTATAACCTTTTAATTGCAATATATATTTATCATCATTAACATTCTTTAATTTATAATCAATTATATCAATATGATTATCATATTCTAACATCAAATCAATTATACCATGATATTTAACACCATCTTTTAGATAAATAAATTCATATTCTTTATATATTTTTGCATCATTAATATTTTTAAACAAATCACTATTTACTAACTTATCTATCTTTTCCTGGTAAAAAGGATTATCTAATTTAACTATATTTTTAAAATCTGTATTTTCCAATATTTCATGCATTTTTAACCCTAATTCGATATTATTCTTAGTATCTATATCTATAAGTTCATGCATCTTCTTAGAAAAACTACTACTTTCTATTTCCTCATTACTAACATTTATATTTTTAACGTCTAATTTTATATTATTATCTTCTATACTACTTGCAAAATTTCCAGATTTAATAATATTATATTCTTTTGACATACCTAATTTATCAATTTCTACTTTAACAACATAATTATCAAGTCTATTTTTAATAGAATATATAAAATCTGCAAGAGTCCTATAATTTTCTTTTTTTTCATCTTTTAAAACTACTTCATTATCCAAATCGTCTATATCCTTACTAGGTAAAACTACTACCATTTTCTCTTTAGCTCTTGTTACTGCAACATAGAATAGCCTTATTTTTTCAGAAATTTCTTCTAATAAATAATTATTTTTTAATAATGTTTTATATATAGTTTCCCCAATCCCTTCATCAAAAAACGGTGTAACAATTCCAATTTTATTATTGTATAAAAATTTTTCATTTAATTCCCCAAGATTAAATCTTTTATACATATTAGGAAAATAACAAACATGGTATTCTAATCCTTTAGATTTATGAATAGTCATAATTTTAACAGCATCTCCAAAATCATTATTAACCTGATACTTCATTGTATAATTTTCCTTAACTAATTTATCTAGGTGTTCAGAAAACATTCTTGGAGTATACCCTAATGTGCTTAAGGAATTAGCCATATCTAATATTTTATCTATTTTAATTATACTAGTATCTATATTACCAATTGATATTAATCTTTCATAGAAATCAAATTCTTTCAGTATAATACTTAAAAGTTCATTTATAGAAAGATTATCTATTTTTTTACTAATATTTAAACTCTTTTTATATAAATCATTATCTTTAAAGTTTTTATTTAAAAAACATCTAAAGATATTATCATCTTTTTCATTTACTATAAAACTACGCATTAAACTAACAAATAAATATTTAAAAGTTGTATCATATTCTTTATTAGCTATTTTAATAATAAACTTAAGTAAATTATTTAAAACATATACATCTTTATCATTATTCATTTTTTCTTCTTTCAAAATATTTAATGGTATTTGTTTGGATTCAAATATCTTTTTAAACAAATCAAAAGTAGACGATCTATCTATTAATATAGCAAAATCACTATATTTTATATCTCTAAGTATAAGTTCATCTTTATCAAACACTTGATAATGCGATTCTACTTTATTCTTAATATCATTTGCAATAATAAAACACTCAATTTCTTCCATGGTATATCCACTATCTTTATCATAGTCATATTCTAATATATCAAAATTATAATTTTGATCAGTGTTTCCCTCATTTATATAAGTATTATTTCCAAAAACCATTTGATGAGTACTTATATAGTCAGCTCCCCCGATTAAATCACTCATAATTAAATTAAACATTAAATTAACATTATCAAGAACTTCTTTTCTAGATCTAAAGTTTTTATTTAAATCTATTTTTATTCCCCCATTATTTTCAGAATAGTTATCATACTTATTCTTAAAAATATTAGGATTAGCATTTCTAAAACGATATATTGACTGTTTAATATCCCCTACCATATAAACATTATTATTTGATATATAACTAATAAATTCTTCCTGCAAATCGTTAGTATCCTGATACTCATCTATCATTATTTCATTAAAGCTAGCTTTTATCTCTTCTCTTACTTCTGGATATTCTTTCACCAATTTTATTGATAGTAACGCAATATCATTAAACTCATAAGCATCATTTTCAAACTTAAATTTATTTACTTCACTATCAAACTCTAATATTATATCAATTATAGATTTAACATAATCTTTTGTAAGCAAAATGCTTTTTTTAATATATTCTATATTTTCATATACACATAATTTACCTAAAGATTTTAAAATTTCATTTATTTTTTCTTTAGCTTTTTTACCATCATCACTAGTTCCTTTAGGTACTCTAGGTAAAGTTATATTTAAAGAATTTTTTATAGAATCATAGTCATTGGCATTTAAAAGCCCATCTAAAGAATTATAAAGATCATTCATATAATCACTATCAAAATAACTAGATAACTCATTACATGTTGGTTCAATCTTATCAATTTCTCTTTTAATTAGCTCTAAATATTTCTTTATATCACATTCTATTTTTTCGTCTGTAAAATTCATATCTATATAATTAGATAAATATTCGTATTTATTTGGTAACATATCTAATTTATTGCTAATTGCTAATATTTCCTTCTGAATGTTTTTATCATCTTTAACACAAAAGTCTTCGATTAAATGTAAAAATAATTTATCTTCATTTAAATACTTTTTTTCAAAAATAGTATCCATTATTTCTTCTTTTTTTATAGTGATAACTGCTTCATCAATTATGTTTACATTGGGAGAAATATTTAACAGATAATGATACTTTTTTACTATAGATAATGCAAAACTATCAAACGTTGTTATATAAGAAGCATCTATCATATCAAGCTCAGAAAGTAAAGTTTCTTCTTTACTGATTTTTTTTCTAATTCTTTGTTTCATTTCAGCTGCTGCTGCTTTAGTAAATGTAAGAAGTAATAATTCATTAATATGAACCCCATTTTTCAATTTACGAATAACTCTTTCACTTAAAACAGCAGTTTTACCAGATCCTGCTCCAGCACTAACGATAATATTATTCCCTTCTTCATTTATTGCTAACCCTTGTTCTTTAGTCCAACTAGGCATCAGTTTCACCTCCTAAAAATTCGGCATTTTTATATTCTTTTAATTCTACTATATCTTTTTGTTCCATATAACATATATCATTAAAATTACAATATTTACATCCAATGTTTTCTTTACCAATTTTTTTAGGATTTATATCAAATGAAACATCTAAAATATTATCTCTCGCTTCTTCTATTTTTTTATCAACTAAATTAATTAAACTATCAATTTGTTCATTATTAATGACTTTAGAATAACTATAAAATCCTGTTTTAGTTGTTTTTAAAGATTTAATCATATTACTATTATCATAGCTATCATCAAGTTCTCTTAATATTTCTGTATTATCATTACTATACCCTTGAAGTTTTAATCCTTCTTCTAACAAACTAGTATATGTATGTTTATAATCTTTAACTATTTCTTTATTTAATATTTTTTGTAAATAAAATCCCGCTATTTCAACATTACTTATTTTCTCCATATTTTTACTTAAATACAAATATACAGGTAATTGAAGTCCTAATCCATAAATAGCATTATTAATATTAATATCAGGATTTCCCGTTTTATAATCAATAATACAAACAATAGTATTATTACCTTTTTCTTCATATAATACTTTGTCGATTATGCCGTTAAAAGTTACTTTTACTGTACCACTTTTATCTACACGAACTTTTTCTTCATACATGGCTTTATTTAAGCTAGTATATTGATATTGTTTTTTTATTGTTTCAATAACAAACTTTAAATCTTCTTTTGCTTTTTTTATGAAGTATAATTCCTTATTAGAAAACTCATATGTTTGCTTTTCTAAAAAAATATTATATTCTTTATTTAAGTCAAATTCTTCTACAAATGCTTTTGACAACACTTCATGAAATAAATTACCTAAAATCGTCATAAATGTTTCTTCATATGGATTTAATTTTAAAATATTATTTAAATAATATCTAAATCCACATTTAAAATAATTATCCATACTAGTATAAGACAACGACAATTCATTTTTTATGTATTTAGTAAATTCTTCTTTACCTATCTTTTTATAATCATTACTATATTCTAAATAATTTATATCTTTATAATTATTATACAATAATGATAAGTCTTTATCTTTTACACCAAACTTTACTAATTTATCAATGTTTGATGCTAATTTTATTTTATTTGCTTTATCAGAATAAGTATAAAATAATTTGTCTTCTTTTATTATTTCGAGTTTTAATTCGTCATTTAAATTAGAAACAGTATAACTTTCTGTATTATTTGATAATTTATAAGTAATTATTAAATTTTTAATATTATTTATTTTAGAAATAACATATTCTTTTTCCGTTTTATTTTTAATTGTAGAAGTCATTAAACCTAACCCTAATTTTAATTTATCACTTAAATATTCTTCATCTTTGTATATTGTTGGAATACTACCATAGTTAAATCCCATTATAAAAATATAATTATCATCATCTACTTCATTATCAAAACTAATTAATTTAACACTATTTTTAAGTTCTTTTGTCTTTATATTAGTATTTTTCATATCATGAATAATTAATTCTTTTACTTCCAATAAGTTATTTGCCCATACATATTTATTACAAATATTTATTAATTTATTAATAATATCAACATTATCTTCGTTATCATCGAATTTATTTTTAATATTATCAAATATACTATCACCATTAATATTTTCTAAAAAGTAATTACCTATTTCTGTGCTATAAATACTTCCCTCACTAGGTAACGATACAGGTATATTATAAATTTCTGAATATCTTTTCATTATTCCATAATAGTCATTAGTAAGTCCCATTATTTTTATATTATTTATATCTATACCTTTATTTATTAAATCCGCAATATGCTCAAACACATACTCTACTTCATCTTTAATTGTCTTAAATTCATATATATTTTTATGTTTATACTTTGGTTTTAATATAGAAACAATATTTATATTATCACTTAATTTTTCTAACATTCTTTTGTCAAAGTCACTAATAAAATGATATCCATATACAATAATTTTCTTATTTTTATATTCGTTATATAGACTAGTAACATTTAATTTATTATCTACTATTTCTTTTTTGATATCTAATATTTTTGTTATTTTTTGATCTTTAACTTCATTATCACTAACATAAACAATATTATCTAAATATATTTTAGCAACATCATATTTTATATTATATTTATTTATCAAATAAAATATTGCTTTTTCATCATAATCAAATATAACTTTTCTTCTTAATTCTTCTAATGAAATATATTTAATATTTGTAAGGGGTTTTTCTTTTGTTACCGTAGTTATTACTTCTTCTTTAATACTATTCGGAATAACTAAAACAGTATCATCTTCAATATAGTCTAGATAACTCACTTATTATCACCATCCATAATTTCTTTAAATATTGAACTAGCATATTTAGATATATCAGATACATCTTTCATTTTATATTTCTTACCTATATTAGTAAAATAATCTTTCATAGTATCAGTATCAATAATATTTGATGAATACTCTTCTTCACTTAATTCTTTTCTTCCTTCTTCCCAAGGAATAGTAATATGTGTCATTTTCTCTAATGTTTTACCACTGTAAACACCAAAATTATTTATAACCGAATCTATTAATTTAATTTCTTTTTCACTTAAAGAATCTATCTCGTTATAACTTTCAAATTCATTTTTAGAAATAGGATTATATCTATAATAACTAAATCTATCATAAATTTCTCTATAAACTGGTCCATGTACCCAAGCTTCTGCATTATCATTAAATATAGGGTTATCAAAGAAATAAGTAGAAAATCCCTGAATATAATATAATATTTTTTGAAGAGCAAGTGGCGTTATATCTTCCATCTTTGCAATAATATGTTTAGATATTAAATATATTTTAGATTGATCTTCTGTTAATTTAAGTTCCATAATTTTACCAAGCGTCTTCTTATATGCTACTTTTGTTATTAAATCTTTATTTTTTTCTAAATATTCATATAAAGTATTAGGATCTTCTAACACTTTTTTTAATATATCGGAATACGCTTTTTCTGGAGTACTTCCTTCTAAATATCTAATAATTGTTACTTCTCCCCACCCCAAAACTAGAGAAAGTGGTTTTTTCCCTATCGCATATTTATTTAATATTTCTTCTATTTCTTTTATAGTAATAATACCATTAATCTCTTTTACTTTTTCTGAATATTCTAACATATTTTGATCATATAATTTCTCTACATAAACTTCGTTATTACATTTTTTACAAATAGCATATAATTCATTAAACGACACTATTTTGTTATTAATCATTTCTTCTTTTATTCTTTTTCTTATTTTATATTCCACTAATTCATTACATATTTCACAAAAAGTTTTACTCACTTATATCATCTCCCTATATAAACATATATTCTAAATTATGAAGTGCTTCATGAAATGAAACAACAATCGCTGTTCTCTTGACTTCAATATAATTAATCTTCAAATATACTTGCATATCTTGTCTTTGTCCTTTTAAATCAATAAGTTTAAGTTTTGGAGCAAATACATATAATTTCTCATTTTCATATCCTGGATGTTCGTTAGGAAGTATCAACGAAAAATCTTCAACCGTAAGTTTATTAATAATATTTTTTAGTATTTTGCTATTAATTGCATAGTTCTTACAGAATTCAATATTTTTTCCACGATTAGATAAAACAAGATAGCCATTAAAAGTGATATTCTTTTTTATCTTTTGTAATAATATTTCTATTTCTTCTTTTGTTACTTCACACACTAAATTCAAGAATATCACTCCTTATCTATATTCATTATAACACGTACAAATATTCACGTCAACAAAAAAATAGTATCATTTGACACTATTTTTTTGTTTTTAGAATTTAATTTTTCACTATACTCATCAATAATAGAATATACTTGTGAATAATCAATATTTTTATAAAATATTATTTTCTTAAAGATTCCTAAAATATTATTAAACTCTTTCATATGTGAATAATATTTAAAATAGAACTCTCTTTCAGCTATTTCATATACTTTAATATATAATTCTGCTATATCATCTCCTAAAGTTTCTCTTAAATACATAATCTCGCTTTTTACATTTGTCATAAATGCAAGTCTCTTTATTGTATCTTCTCCCATTATTTCCATTAATTTATAACACAATTTCACTTCTTTAGGATAGCCACAAAAGCTTGTCCTTAAATTATATTTTTGAGCAAGCATTCTTGTTAACAATTCAACCATCCCCTCTTTTAATACACTTGATCCATCTCCGCCGCAAAAATGAACAGTTTCATGTAAAAGCAAATCATCATAATATCCTTTAGTATCCGTTCCGCTTATAAATACATGCAATAAATATGTTCCAAAACCATTATTATTTACAACTGTTGTTTCCGTATTGTAAGTTTTGTGATTTCTATTAATTCCATAACCTAGCATTTTACTCATCATATTTAACACTTTATCAGCACATAGAGGCATGCTTATTTGATTTTTATTTGCATAAGCATTTATTTGGCCATAATCATAAATTTTTATTATTTGTCTATAGTCAGTTATACTATTAAGTTGTTCTAATAAAGTGATAGGAATATATTTGCCGTATTCTTTAATTATTAATTTAATATATAATTTTACTTTAGAAGCTAAATAAGTTTGTGTTTTTTCTACATTTAATTTTTTCATATATAACAATCCTTTTTATTAAAATATTAATCTTTATTTAATAAATTACCAACAATATTCATAACAGCAATCTTTCCATATTCATACGTTAAACTTCCTTGTTGATAAGCAATATACGGACTTCTAATTGGTCCATCACAAGATAATTCTATAGAACTTCCTTGAGTAAAAGTTCCTGCAGCCATAATGACTTTATCAGTATATCCTGGCATATCCCATGGTTCAGGGACAACATAAGAATCAACCGGACTGCTTTGTTGGATACTTTGTACATATTTAATTAATTTATCTTTATCTTTAAATATAATATTTTGAACTATATCAGCTCTTTCTTCATTATATTTAGGTTCTACAACATAACCTTCTTTTTCCATTACATAACTAGTAAGAATTGCTGTTTTAAGAGCACTAGCTACTACACTTGGAGACATATATAACCCTTGTAATAATTGTTTATTCATACCTAAAGATGGTCCTACTTCTTTTGCTTCACCAGGAAGATTTAATCTTTCACTTGCAAGATATACTAAGTCTTTTCTACCTACAATGTAAGCGCCATTCGGAGCAATTCCTCCACCTAAATTTTTAATTAATGAACCTACTACTATATCTGCTCCTACTTCGATTGGTTCTTTCTTACTTACAAATTCACAATAACAGTTATCAATCATTGTAATTACATCTTTATCAATATTTTTAATAAATTTAATTACTTTTTTTACCTTATCTATACCAATACTTTTTCTAGTAGAATATCCCTTGCTTCTTTGAATTTCTATCACTTTAATCTTATTCTCTTTAAGACATTTTTCAATAGCATCATAATCAAAGTCGTCATTTACTAAATCTATTTGTTTATAATCTATATTAAAACTTTTTAAAGAACTATTGTTTTCTACTATTCCGATTACTTCATCTAATGTATCATAAGGTTTCCCTGTTATACTAAGAAACGCATCTCCCGGCCTTAATAACGCAAACAAACAAACCGTTAAAGCATGAGAACCCGATATAAATTGACTTCTTACAAGCGCATCTTCTGCTTTAAATATATCTGCATATATTTTTTCTATTATATCTCTTCCTTCGTCATTATATCCATATCCTGTTGTAGTATTAAAATGGTTTTCACTAAGATTATTTTTATTAAATGCAATCAATACTTTCAAACTATTAAATTCCGCTATTTTATCTACTTTGTTTAGTTCATTTTTAATTTCTTCTTCACATTTTTTTACATACTTATAATTCTTTTCATTAATTTTTATCATATTCCATCATCTCCATTATTTTTAATAACTTCTCTCAAAATTAATTCTGCCTTTTTCACAAAATAATTATTTTTGTCAATAGGAAGATTATAGCTATTCAAATCATTTTTTAATTCTTCTACATTGCTATATTTTCTATCTATATATTCGCAAGTTTGTTCCATTTCTATAAACATGTATTTATCATTAACTAACTGAACTACTAACTCTGTTCTATCATTAGCGTATACTATACATTTATCATATATTTTAAATAATTGTTTATAATTTATTGATTCCATAAATTTAATAGCTTTCTCTATATCATAAACAGGGCATTCAACTTTTCCTTGTTCTAGTATATCACCTTTATCATCATATTTTTTATATTTATAGAGTAAAACTTTTTTAATTCCTATAATATCCCTCACTAAAATACATCGTTTTAATACATCTAAAATATTACATCTTAATATATCCATACTTTCATCAATCATATAAATATCATTTAACCTGTATTCTTCCTTAACACTAAAATTATTTTCTAATAATATTTTATGTAATTTTTCATAGGTACTTGTAACTAAAACAGTAATCTCATTATCTACTATCATAAACTCTCCCTCATAATATTAATCTATTTAATTATACCACAAACATAAAAAAACTGTCATTAAAATCATTTGTTATGACAGTTATAAAATTTATTGTAATTTATTTATTAGTTCAGTATATTTATTAGATAATTCATCTGTATTAAATACTATTACATTATCTTCTATATACCATGAATTACTATTCTCACTCAAAAAGTTAATCACTTCTTCAGAAATATTTAAAAGTTCAATAATTTGATTAATAGATTTCTCAACAGTTTTATCTTTATTAACAGTTTCCATATCTCCCACATATTCATCTCTATATAAATCAACATAATAACTGTCTAGTCCTTTGTTTTCTATATAAGACATTGCTTTTTCTTCGGTAAGAAAAGTATAATAACTATTTTTTAGTTCTTCTAATTTAGTTTTTGTATCAAGGATATACGCTTTCGTTTCTACAAAACTAGGACCATCATTTTGATAATTTTCTATAGTCAATATAGAACCTAGTTTATCACTTTTTAATATATCCATCATTTGAAATATGCTATCAAATGTATCAGATAAATATTCTTTAAAAGATGTTTCTACTACTTTATAGTCTCCAGTAGTCACTGTTCTATTTAACATTTCATTTACTTTATCTACATCAATATTTTCTTCATTTACAAGTACACTAAGTTCTTCTAATTCATTTTTTAGTTTTTCTTCTTGTTTTAAAGTATCTACTACAATATAACCAATAAACCCAATTATTAGTACTAATAATACTCCTGCACCAATTAAAATTTTCTTTTTCATAAAATTTCATCTCCAATTAATATAGTTATAGTAATAATTCAAATAAATATTACTTAGTCATATTATATAGTATTTTAATACAAATATAAAGAGTTATTTAATACTTTAATTATAAATCATTATATTCTTCATCGCTAACTGGTTCTAACCATTCATTTTCTGTATTGGAACCTGGAACTTCTATAGATATATGACTAAACCACGAATCTTTTTTAGCAACATGCCAATGTTTAACATTAGATTTTATAACAATAACTTTTCCTGGTTTAATGATACCGCTTCTTTTCCTTCTTCTTGAAACCAACCATAACCAGCTGTACATATTAATATTTGTCCTCCTCCACTTGTTGCATGATGAATATGCCAATTATTACGACATGATGGTTCAAATGTTACATTCGCTAAAAAAAGTGGACTATCATTAGGATCTACTAATGGATTCAAATAAGAGTTACCAATAAAATATTTAGCATAATTATCATTAGGATTTCCTTTTCCAAATACATTTACTTTATCAAAATCTTCTTTATTCATTATCATATACCTCCTTTGCCATATTAAATACTGCCCAAGCATTAGGCCATCCAGCATAAAATGCAACATGTGTAATAATTTCTGCAAATTCTTCTTTAGTTACACCATTTTTCTTAGCATTTATTATATGATACTTTAAACTACTATCTAAAATACCTTTGCTCATAAGAGCTACTACAGTAATAATTGATCTAGTTTTTAAATCTAATTCTTTTTCTCTTGACCAAACTTCCCCAAATAAAACATCATCATTTAATTCTGCAAATTTAGGAGCAAAATCTCCTAATGAATCTCTACCTGCTGTTTGCTTAATCATATTTAACATCTCCTTTTATATATTATTTTTATTAATTAATTTCTAAACTTACTATAATATTATTTTTATCTTTTATGTTGTCTAATACTTCTATATTATCTAATTTACCAATCTTTGTATAACTATATGATGTATTAAATGATTCATAAAAAATAACTAAACAATTATTACCATATAAGTAAATATCTCCTTTATTTATTTTACCTGGATTATATGAATTAGTTGGTAAAGTAAAATCTAAATATGTATAAAATTCATTACCATTTAAATTACTCATTGATAAGTCTAATGGCATATTATTTATTAAAGCATCTACTGTTTCATTATCTTCTAAAGTAATACTATATTTTTTATTATCTATTAATAATTTAGCACTTTTACTATTTAAATTATTATTTATATTTGTATTTTCAACATTCATATTAGTTCTCTCCTTTTTAAAAAGACATATTATTAATATAATAATTATTATTCCAATTATTAAAATACTTATAATTTTTTTCATATTATTTTAAATTTTCCTTAAAGAAATTATCTATTTTATCAAATGGTATTACATTTAAATTGTCATATAAATCAGTATGAACGGCATTAGGAATAATCATTAATTCTTTGTTAGCTTTGTATTTAGATCCTTTAATCATATTAGCGTATGCATCTTTACTAAAATAACAACTATGAGCTTTTTCGCCATGAATCATTAATACAGCACTTCTTATTTCATTTGTATAAGTAAGTATTGTCATATTAATAAAAGACATACAGCCAATTTTATTCCAACCTTCATTAGAATTTAAACTTCTTTCATGATATGCTCTTCCTTTATAATATTCTGAATAATCTTTTACAAAGAAGGGTAAATCTTCAGAAACTGGTAATGGTAGGCATCCTCCTGCTCTTTCATAAGACTTATTTTTATAATCAATTGTTCTTTGATTATTTAAAGATTTTTTATTTTGATATCTTGCTTCTTCATTATTACTTTCATCAAAGTATCCATTAGCATTAACTCTTGACATATCATACATAGTAGAAGTAACAGTTGCTTTAATTCTTGTATCTAACACAGCTACATTTAGAACCATTCCTCCCCAACCACAAATTCCAACTATACCAATTTTTTCAGAATCAACCAATTCATTTGCACTCAAGAAATCAACTGCAGCCTGAAAGTCTTCAGTATTAATATCAGGACTTGCCATATATCTAGGAGTTCCTGTTGATTCTCCAGTAAACGATGAATCAAACGCAATTGTTAAATAACCTTTTTCTGCTAATGTTTGAGCATACAAACCAGAACACTGTTCTTTTACGGCTCCAAAAGGTCCACATACTGCAATACCTGGTAACTTACATTCTATATTCTTAGGAACATACATATCTGCTACTAAAGTAAATCCATATCTATTATTAAAAGTTATTTTTGAATGATTTACTTTATCACTTTTAGGAAATGTTTTATCCCAAATACTTACTAAATTTAATTCTTCTTTCATAATTATCCTCCATGATTGACTAACATAACTATTAGTTCTATAATGATTATACAATCTAAACCTTAGTTTAGGTCAAGTATTTAATTACATTTGGAGGTAAATATGCAAATTGGAGAAATATCAAAGAAAACCGGATTATCGATATCAACATTAAGATATTATGATAAACATGGATTATTACAAAATATAGGTAGATCAAATGGTGGTATAAGAAAATTTGATGATAAAGATTTAGAAGCATTAAGAATAATCTTATGTTTAAAAACATCAGGTATGAAGATTTCTGAAATTAAACAATTTATGGATTGGTGTAGTAAAGGAGATACCA
>ERZ1643251.4000-NODE-4000-length-13188-cov-6.174979_pt1 | contig 13188 bp, 13 predicted proteins | sample MGYA00579261_ERZ1643251 | MGnify/ENA primary metagenome ERZ1643251 (study PRJEB29033, sample SAMEA4952267) | chicken gut metagenome | biome: Broiler Chicken; feature: Gastrointestinal Tract; material: Caecum | place: Ireland | collected 2018 | study: Broiler... | reverse complement strand
AATGATTATGCAATAGAACAATTAAAAAAGAATGGTTTTACCCTTGCGTTTATTGGTGGCTCAAAGAAAGCTCAGGTAGGAGGAGATCACTATAAAATACCTCGTTTTCCAGTTTCTACTAAATGGAGTTTTGAAACTTTTGTTGATGTTGTAAGATAAAAAAGATACCATAGTATCTTTTTTATCGTAATGTGTTACAAACCCCAGGTTCTGGTTGGTAGAAACAATGTTTTTTAAATCTTCCTGCTAGTGGTTGACTCCACCAAGTATTTCGACAACTTGATCCACTACTAGGTGCATAAAACCATAAAGCATTGGTAGCTGGATAAAAGTATTCTCCACGAATGACTCGATTGGCTAAATTTTGTTCTTGGGTATTTGGATTGCTAAAAAACAAAGGACTATTTACACCACTAAATCCTCCTGGATTTTGATAGATTGCTTCGGATAAAGTTGAAATGTTTCTAAAATCTAGACAATTAGCTAAAACTCTATTCACAACCACATTACCAACCATTAACATTCCTAAATTTCCTTCACCAACAGCTTCTGCACGCATTAGACGAGCTAGTAAATCACGTTCTCTTTCGGTATAACGAATAATAGCCATAATATCACCTATTATAGTATATTCATTTGCTAGAAGGAATTGAAAAAAATAAAATATGTGATATGATGGAAGTGTGAATAATAGGTGTGAAATGGGTGAGAGTGTGATTGAATTAAAAAATATTACTAAAATTTATAAAGGAAAAAGAAAAGTAAAAACAGTTGCTTTAGATGATGTTTCTTTTACTCTTCCTGATAAAGGTTTCGTTTTTATACTAGGAAAAAGTGGTTGTGGAAAGTCAACTTTGCTACACCTTCTAGGTGGTTTGGATAAACCTACTAGTGGTGAAATCATCGTAAATGGGAAAAGTACCAAAAAGTTTCGTAATAAAGATTTTGATTATTATCGTAATACATATGTAGGCTTCATTTTTCAAGATTTTAATTTATTGGAAGAATATAGTTTATATGATAATGTTTCATTGGCTCTTCGACTTCAAAGAAAAAAAGCTGATCATGAAAAAATCAGTCAATTATTAGAACAATTAGAATTAAACGGATTAGAAAAAAGAAAGATGAATGAATTATCTGGTGGGCAAAAACAACGTGTGGCAATTGCTCGAGCAATGATTAAAGATCCAGAAATTTTATTAGCGGATGAACCAACGGGTTCTTTAGATGAAACGACAGGAAAACAAATCTTTGAACAATTAAAAAGAATTAGTGAAGAAAAATTAGTGGTGGTTGTTACACATGATCGAGAAGCTGCTATGACATATGCGGATTCCATTATTGAATTAAAAGATGGAAAAGTAATTTCTAATAATTTATCTAACTCTATAAATAGTACCAGAACCTTTGTCGCAAAAAAATCTAAACTTCCATTTAGTTTTGCGCTCAAAATGGCTTTTCGAAATCTAGGAAGTAAAAAAGTACGTCTCTTTTTCACTATTTTCTTATTATTATGTGCTTTGTCTTTCTTTGGAATTGCAGAATTATTTTCCAATTGTGATACAAGTTATGTATATGCAGATGTCATGGCTTCAGAAAAGGAGAATGATTTCTTTGTTTACAAAGGAGAATATAATGAACAATTAGGTAAATATATTTTAGAACAAACTCCTTTGTTAACAGAACAAGACAGGAAAGAAACGAATGATTCTTTTGAACAAACGTTATATCCTGTGTATCAAATCAATGAAAATAATATGTATGTCTCCTTTCAATTTGATAATGAGAAATCAAATGAACAAACACCATATTATTATCATCACAGCTTATACTATGTTAATTTTATTCCTGTGGATAAAAAGGATTTCAAAAAAGAGTTATGGGGGCATTATCCAGAAAAAGCAGATGAAATCGTGGTTCATCAGTATTTTGCAGAACAAATGATTTATCATGGTATATTGCTTTATAATGAAAATACAAGTATAAATCAAAAACCTGTTTATTATAAACCTAATAGTATCGAACAAATTCTTGAAGATGGAATGTATCTCAAGTTAGGAAGTAATAAAGTAAAGATCGTTGGGATTATTAAAGATGATCTAAAAGAATATGAATTGTTGAAAGAAACACCTTATAAAACCGTAAATCAAGAAATGACAACGAATCTATTTGGGTTTTCTAAAGATCCTTATCAAACGAAGAAATTTTCTAAAAAAATACAATTACCTGCCTCTAATGTTTATGTATCAAAGAAATTTGTAGATGTAATAAAATGGATTCCTAATCAAAAAGTTGATATGAATAATTATCAATTAGACGCTGTATTTTCTGACTCTAGATCTTATTTAAGTGCTGAACAAGTGGGATATCTAGATCATTCTGTTAAAGCGTACAATGGTCAAGAAGAAGTGATGCTCGACACATTAAATTCTAATGAAATTTTAGTGCCAGAAAGTTATTTAAATGATATTACTAATGGTACGTTGGATCAACAGCAAGAAGAATATATTAATCAGTATCAACAATTGTTAAAAAATAATCCAGATACTGTGGAATATAAAACAAATGAAGAACTAAAGAAGGAATTTTTATTAAAATATATATCAGACAACCATATTATTGGTTCTTCTGTTAAAATTCGATTTTTTGATCACATGAGTGTTCCATCACGTATTCGAAATATAGGAAATGTAATCATTAAAGGAGTAATTTTTGATACAAGTGGTGAGTATTATTTTGGAAATGGTACTTTAGATGATTTATTGAAAGATAATTATATGGTTCCTTCTTTATATGGAACAGAAACTAATTTTGACCGTTTCTATCAATTGTTTGATCGTTATACTGGTAAAGATCCTTATATTGCGACTACAATATTTACGGATGATATGAATGTTATACAAGGAATGGTTGAAAATTTAGGTCTTATCTTCCTATATGCTAGTTTAATTTTCGGATGTTTTGCTTTATTACTATTAATCAACTTTATCATCAATTCGATTTATTATGAAAAGAAAAAAATTGGTATTTTAAGAGCTTTAGGTGCTAGAAGTAATGACGTATTTAAAATATTCTTATATGAAGGATTTATCATTGCTTTTCTATCTTTAATCTTCGTTTTTATCACTTTATTCTTATTTAAAGATTATGTAAATCAAGAGGTAACTGAGCATTTCTTCTTTAGTATTAACATATTACAAGTGTATCCTACGATTATTATACGTCTTCTTCTTATGGTTTTTGCTGTTGTGTTTGTAGCTAGTTTGTTTACAGTTAATACCATTACAAGAATGAAACCAGTTGATGTCATCTTAAATCGAAAACAATAAAAAATAAGTTCGTTTTGAACTTATTTTTTGCTAGTTTGTTTCTTATGATAAAAGTAATATACACCAACAATAAAGATAATAACGAGTACAATGGCTGCAATATGAGAATAGTTTTCGAAGATAAGTAAAATATCTTCCCAGTTTTCTCCTACTTTATTTCCAAGAACCGTTAAAACCGTGTTCCAAATCATGGTACCAACAGTTGTGTATAATAGGAATTTTCCCATTGGCATTTCACTCATTCCCGCTGGAATAGAGATTAAGCTACGAACAATAGGAATAAAACGACAAAAGAATACCGTCTTATTTCCTTTGGTATCAAACCAATGATCGGCTTTATCGATATCGCTTGCTTTTAAACGTAATACTTTTCCAATTTTACCATGAATAATTTTTTTTAGACGCTCTTTATTTAATATTTTTCCAATATAGTAAAGAACAATCGCACCAAGTAAAGAACCTAGGGTGGAAGCTATTACAACACCAATGACATTTAGTTTTGTATACGTAGTCATAAATCCACCAAATAGTAGAATAACCTCAGAAGGGATAGGTGGGAAAATATTTTCTAAAGCAATTAAGAAAAATACTCCAAAATATCCAAATTGATTCATCATTTGTATAATAAATTCTTGCATAATTTTCTCTCCTGTCTCTCTAAAAGTATATCAAATTGTCTTTTCAATGTAAACCCACTAAACAAAATTAATCTTTCTTCTTTGTTTGTGATAAAATAAAGATAGAGGTGATGATATGAAGTGCGTCGCACTAGAAGAAAAAAGAAAATTAGTAGTTACAGAAACACCAGAACCAGAAGCTAAAGAAGGTGAAGTCATTGTTGATGTTCGAATGACAGGTATTTGTGGTTCTGATCTTCATTCTTGGGATTCTGGGAACCCCAAAGGAGTTATTTTAGGTCATGAATTTTGTGGAGTAGTTGTTTCTCCAGGCTCAAGAAGTGATCTAAAAGTAGGGGATCGTGTAACGGCACTACCAATTTCTCCATGTGGAAAATGTCATGCATGTACCACGGGAAATCCTCAATATTGTCGTGAAACATGGACTCATGCGGTTGGATTATCATTGGATTATCCAGGGGGATTGGCACCTAGAATTCGCATTCGTCCAGATATGGTAATGAAAGTACCAGATACGATGAGTGATGAAGAAGGCGCCATGGTAGAGCCAACGGCAGTCGGACTACATGCAATTCATCTTGCGGATATCAAAGTAGGAGATAAAGTACTTGTTATTGGTGGAGGAATTATTGGTTTAGTGTCTGCTATGTTTGCAAAAAAAGAAGGTGCAAGCTTTGTAGCTGTTAGTGAAACAAACCCATTACGTGGTGAAAAGGCAGTGAACTTACAAGTTGCCGATCAATATTATGATGCTACAAATCCTGAATTTTTGAATCAAGTGATGCAAGATACACAAGGTGGATTTGATATTGTCATCGAATGTTGTGGAAATGCTCCAGCAGTTACCAGTGCAATTATGGCTACACGTCCTGGTGGATTAATTGTATTAGTAGGAGTTGCTACCGAACCAATTGCGATTCCAACCGTAATGGCAGTTATGAGTGAAGTTACGATGAAAGGTGCGATTGCTTATACCAAAGAAGAATTCCAAACTTGTATTGATTTAATTGCGAATAAACAAATAAACGTAATGAAATTTGTTGATGATAAAGTAGGGCTTCAAGAAGTACAACAAGCCTATGAACGATTAGGAAGCGGAAAAGACAGTGCAGTTAAAATTCTCGTAGATCCTAATAAATAACTTGAAATCTATGTCATTATATGCTATAATCATGCATGTAATGACTTATAGGGGAATAGTTCAGTTGGTAGAACGTTGGTCTCCAAAACCAAATGTCGTGGGTTCAAATCCTGCTTCCCCTGCCATATTATTGTTATAGTTATTATAAAGTCATTCATGACTTTTTTTGTTTATATAGGTGAATACTATGAATAAAATCGATGAAAAAAGTTTAGAAAAAGCAAAGAATTTATTTTCTAGTGGGGATATTAATCATATAGAAGTTGGAACTGTGAAAGGATTACAACAGATTCATAAATATTTGTTTGATGGATTATACGATTTTGCCGGATTCATTCGTGAAAAAAATATTTCTAAAGGAAACTTTCGCTTCGCTAACCCACTATATTTAGAGGATATGTTAAAAAAAATTGAGACGATGAGTGAATCAACATTAGATGAAATTATTGATAAATATGTTGAGATGAATATTGCCCACCCTTTTTTGGAAGGTAATGGTCGTAGTACAAGAATTTGGTTAGATTTAATTTTAAAGAAGAATTTGAATAAAATCGTTAATTGGAAAAATATAGATAAAACGCTTTATTTACAAGCAATGGAGAGAAGTCCAATTAATACATTAGAAATTAAAACTTTAATAGAAAATAATTTAACGGATGATTTAAGTTTAGAAACTTATTTTAAAGGTGTAGAAACATCTTATTATTATGAAACTGAAGAATAATAATTGGTGGTGAAATGTTCATGCAAAAATATGATAAATTAGTTCGTGATCATATTCCGAATATAATTCGTTCTCGTGATGGAGAACCGATTGTGCGAGTATTAAATGATGAAGAATATTGGGAATATTTACTAAAAAAAGATATAGAAGAGTTAGAAGAAGTAAAGAAAGCTGAATCTTTGGCAGAAAGAAAAGAAGAACTAGCTGATAAAATAGAACTTATTAGAGCGATGGCTGAATATAATGGTTTTCGTTTAGAAGATATTATAGAGGAAGCCGATCGAAAGAAACAGAAAAATGGTGGATTTCAAAAACGTTTATTACTTGAAAAGGTTATTGAAAAGTAAACTAAAGTAATAATAAATAAGATGTATAACTTGATACTTTTAGTGTCAAGTTGTTTTTATTTATGTATAATTTCTTGTTATAATGATAATAGATTGTTTAAAAAATAAACATTGGTTCAAAATAAAGTAGATAGGAAGTGGTACTATGATTTTGGATATGATCATCTTATTATTAGGATTTGTGGTTATTTTAAAAGCATCAGATGTATTAGTAGAGGCAGCTTCATCGATTGCATTAAAATTAAAAATACCAAAGATGTTGATCGCTTTAACGATTGTTTCTTTTGGTACAAGTGCGCCTGAAGTTGCCATTTCGTTTCAAAGCTTAAGTCAAGGGAACGGCGTTATTGGGTTTGCCAATGTGATTGGAAGTTGTGTGGTGAATATTCTCTTAATTATTGGTCTTGCTAGTTTTCTTCGACCTATTAAAGTTAAACACGCAACTACCAAAAAAGAATTACCATTATTAACTTTAGTTACTTCAGTGTTTTCTATATTAATGTTAGATCGGTTATTTAATCCATTTACGAAAGATACTTTTTCAAAAGCGGATGCTTTAGTGTTGTTATTGTTATTTGGAATCTTTTTGTTTTATTTAATATGTATGTTGTTTCACAAAGAAAAACAGGGTGATATTTCCAATAATACTTCTATCAAATATTCTCCTTTTATTGCTTGTTTATTGTTGATATTATCTATTATCTTCATTGCGATTAGTAGTGATGTAATTGTGAAACAAGCCGAAAAGCTTGCCTATGCATTCCATATTAGTGAGAAAATAATAACCATGCTGGTGATTGTAGTAGGAACTAGTTTACCAGAAATGGTTATGACGGTTACGAGTGCACGTAAGGGTGAGTTTGATATGGCTATTGGAAATATAGTAGGAACGAATATTTTTAATATATGTATTGTATTAGGATTACCAATTTTATTTTATGGTGATGTTTTATTAACTGGATTTGGTCTTATTGATATTGGTATGGTATTACTTTCTTCCTTTTTGTTGTTTGTATTTGCTCGTAGTGAACGCATTATTACTAAAAAAGAAGGATTTATTATGTTATTGTTATTTATCATTTATTATACATGGTTACTATGTTAAACTTATATTTAACGAATCAAAAAAACTAAACAGTTGGATGTTTAGTTTTTACTTGGTAAAAATGGTACAATACGTCCGACAAAGTCTCCAAAGTTTTGAGTTTGTAAGATTACCCTTCCAGGACCTACTAGTTTGGTAAGGAATAAGCCTTCTCCACCCAGAAAGATATTTCCAAGACCTTTTACCGTTTCTATTTGATAAGAAACACTGCTTTCAAAGGCTACTACATTTCCCGTATCTACTTTGATAGTTTGTCCAGACTGTAGATTCATCGTTATCATATCACCATCTACTTCTAAGAATAGAAGTCCTGAACCAGTTGCTTTTTGTAAAATAAATCCTTCTCCTCCAAAGAGACCTGAACTAAATTTTTTAGTGAAAGTTACTTGTGTACTTACGGTATTTTCTGCACATAAGAAAGATCCTTTCTGGATGATTAATCCATTGGGAAGATCGGCCATATTCACAGGAACGATACTACCAGGAACGGTAGTTGAAAATGCGATTTTAGCACCATCAGTTTCTGCTGAATAATGAGCCATAAAAATAGACTCTCCAGAAAAAGCGCGTCCTAAGCTTTTTAATACTCCACCACGAGCATTGGTCTTCATCTGAATACCTTCTGTTTGATAGGTCATACCACCACTTTGTGTATATACAACTTCTCCTTGTCTTAATGTCATTTCTACTGCTGGGACTGTTTGTCCAATAATTTTATACTCCATAATCTACCCTCCGATATCATCTTACGTTATTTTGTATGTTTTTGTCAAGAAGTAAAAAAATTGTAATATTTTAGCACTCATTCTTGACAAGTGCTAAAGATAGTGCTACAATGTAAGTGTAATCGTAAAGGAGGATGAAATTATGTTACCAAGTTTAGATAACATCTTTGATAGTTTTATGGGAGATAGTGAATTAGATACCATGAAGTGTGATGTTTATGAAAAGGATGGCATCTTCCACATTGAAGCAGAAGTACCAGGTGTTCATAAGGATGATATTCAGATCGAATGTGATCATGGATATTTAACTATTACCGCTTCTAAGAACGAAGAGAAAGAAGAAAAAGACGAAAATAAGAAATTTATTCGTCGTGAACGCTTCTCTGGGAAAATAGTTCGTCGTTTTTATGTCGGTGAAGTTAATGAAGAGGATATTAAAGCAAGTTTTAAAGATGGTATTTTAAAGATTACACTTCCAAAAGAAACTAAAAAAGAAACAAAGAAATTAATTAATATTGACTAAAAGATATGATTTCATATCTTTTTTTGATATAATATTTCTAATAGACAAGGAGTTTTATCATGAAGTTAATAGTGAAAGATTTAACGAAAAAGTTTGATCAGAAACAAGTTTTAACGGATATAAATTTTACTTTCGAACAAGGTAAAATTTATGGTTTATTAGGACGTAATGGGGCAGGGAAAACGACATTCTTTAATTGTTTAAATAAAGATATTCCCTTTGATAGTGGTACTTTTTTGTTGGAAGATAAGGATCAAAAAGAAGTTACATTATCAGATATTGGATATGTTTTGTCTACACCTAATGTACCTGAATTTTTAACAGGACGTGAGTTTTTAAAATTCTTTTTAGAAATTAATCAAAAAGAGATAAAAGATTTAAAAAGTATTGATGAATACTTTGATTTTATGCATATTGAAGTAGAAGATCGTGATAAATTATTAAAAGATTATTCATATGGAATGAAAAATAAGATGCAGATGTTGGTAAATATTATTGCTAATCCTAAGATTTTGTTATTGGATGAACCATTAACTTCTTTAGATGTTGTAGTTGCCGAAGAAATGAAACAAATGTTAAAGAGTATTAAGAAAGATCATATTATTATTTTTTCTACACATATTATGGAACTGGCTTTAAGTTTATGTGATGAGATTGTTATTTTAAATCATGGTAAACTAGAAGAAATTGATCGTAATAATATTAGTGATAAAGAAATGAAAGATAAAATTATTGGGGCTTTAACGGAGGAAGAATAACATGGTTTCTACTTTTATAGAAGCATTTAAAATAAAAAATGCATATCGAACCAATACATTTATTTACTCTATAAAACAATTTCCTATTTTAAAAAAATTATTAAAAGATACTTTATATAGTAACAAAATTCTAAAAGTGTTAGGCACTATTGTTAGTATTATTATGGAATTAATGTCTATCTTTTTAGGAAAGTTTTTATATGTTTGGTTAGTTATCTTTTCTTTACTACCTTTATATTCTGTTTCAAAAATTGATTTATTTCTTCATTTCTTCTTCTTTCTTACCTTAGCTGGGGCATTTATGAATACTTATATGTTCAATCCTACTAAGGATAAATATTATGCGATGTTTACAATGCGTTTAGATGCTCGTATGTATACTTTATCAGATTTTTATTATCGAATGCTTACTGTTTTTGTTGGTTTTATTCCTTTGATTCTTTTCTTTGGTCATTTAATTCATCTTCCACTCTGGATTGCTTTCGTCATTCCCGTTTTTATTGTTAGTGCGAAAATGCTTGCTAATATATATTTCTTAATGAAATATGAAAAATATGGTATTATTACCGATGAAAATCATCCGGCAAAGGGAATTTGGATTTTTGTGGGTATCTGTCTACTATTTACTTATGGATTGCCTTATATTAATATTGTTCTTCCATGGTGGTTGACACTTATTTGCATGTCTCTCTTTATTTTGATATCTATCTTCGGAATAAGTTACCTTCATCACTTTAAATATTATCGTGAAGTATATAAACGTATTTTAACAGAAGGTAATATGAACATGGCAAGTTATAAAACCAATACGGTAGATGTACAACGCGAACAAATGATGAAGCAAATGGATATTCATAGCGATATTACAAGTACAAAACATGGATATGCTTATTTCAACGATTTGTTTGTGAAGCGTCACAGTAAGCTACTTCTTCGTTCAGCGAAAAAAACAGCTCTCATTTCTCTAGTAATTATAATCATTGTGAGTCTTACTTTATGGGTGAATCCACCGCTTGCAAAAATGATAAATAGAGCATTATTAATTGCACTTCCATACTTTGTTTTTGTGATGTATATCATTAACCGTGGCCAAGTAGTCAGTCAAGCTATGTTTATGAATTGTGATCACAGCATGTTAACCTATGGATTTTATCGTGAACCTAAAGTTATTCTCAATTTATTTCGTGAACGTTTAAAAAGTGTGATTGTGATTAACTTATTACCAGCTTTAGTCATTGCGACTGGGTTAGTATTCTTATTGTATATGAGTGGTGGAACAACTGAGTGGTTAGAATATCCTTTATTATTCTTTTCCATTATTGCAATGAGTATTTTCTTCTCTGTCCATCATTTAGTGATGTATTACTTATTACAACCTTATAATGTTCATAGTGAATTAAAAAGTAGTACTTATACCGTAGTGAACGCTATTACTTATTTTGCTTGCTATTATATGTTACAAATTAAAATGCCTATTTTTATCTTCGGATTAATGACCATTATTTTTAGTATTTTATATTGTTTTATATCATTAATCTTAGTTTATCGTTTTGCTCCAAAAACGTTTAAATTACGTATTTAAAAAATGTACTTTTCGGTACATTTTTTAGTTATTTTGAAATATTTTTGGTAAGCGTGTTTCAAACACTAGTTTTTGATGTGTAATGGGATGAATGAGCTCTAACTTATTCGCAATCAATGCCATACGGTGAAAAGGATCTTTACCATTACCATATTTTTTATCTCCTAAAATAGGATGTCCTAGATCTTGCATATGAACTCTTATTTGATTTTTACGTCCCGTTTTAATGTGTATTTTAAGAAGTGTTTGATTATGGTGGTAAGTTATAGGTTCGTATTCCGTAATGGCTAATTTACCATCTTTCTTTGTTGTAGAATAGGTACGTAACGTTTTCGTTTCTTTTAGATAAGACTTTATGATTCCTTTTTCTTTTATTACACCATCTACAATAGCCATATATTCACGAGTAACAGCTAATTCGTTCCAATGTTCTTGAAGTAAATGTTTGATTTTCTCATTTTTCGCAAACACAACAATCCCACTGGTATCTCGATCTAAGCGATGAACAATAAAAATGCGATTTTTCTTGTGTTTTTGGTGTACATATTCGTAAACCTCGTGATAAAGAGTATTACTTTCTTGTTTATGGGTCGCAATGGTTAATTGTTTCGCCGGTTTATTTACCACTAATAATTCCTTATCTTCATAAATAATATCTAATTTCTTCTTTTTCATAAGCATCACATTTTTATTATATCAGAAAATAACAAAAAGGGGATTGTCAAAATTAAGATAATATCATATAATATGAATAGATATTCATATGAAAGGAGATTCATAATGGAATTAAACGAACAAATAACGGAAAAGTTAAGTACTTTTTTTAAAATTTTTGGTGATCATACTCGTCTTCGCATGTTGAATCTTTTATCTGAAAAAGCCTGTTGTGTAGGAGAAATTGCGGAAAATTTAGGTATGGAACAATCGGCGATTTCACATCAGTTGAAAGTATTAAAAAATCATGATCTAGTACGAACAAAACAAGAAGGTAAACAAATTTATTATATGTTGTCGGATGATCATATTATGAAGATTTTTAAAACAGGATTGGAACACATAGAGGAGGAAACGGATGAAAAATAAAAGAATAGATACGATGTTATTACGTCTTATTATAAGTAGTATTTTATTTGGGATTGGATTAATGGTACCCGATATTCATTTAATTATGTTTTTTATGAGTTATGTCATTATTGGTTATGATGTTTTATGGGATGCTATAGAAAAGATTATTAAAAGAGAGTGGTTTGATGAGAGCTTTTTAATGTCACTTGCGACAATAGGAGCTTTGTGTATTAAAGAGTATCCTGAAGCCGTAGCTGTTATGTTATTCTTTCAATTAGGAGAGTATATTCAAGATAAAGCGGTAGATCATTCTCGTAAATCTATTTCTTCATTAATAAAGTTACGTAGTGATAAAGTTCATATTAAAAGAAAAGGTAAACAAATTGATGTACCACCAGAAATGGTGGGTGTAGGTGAATTAATCTATGTATCACCAGGAGAAAGAATCAGTATTGATGGTGTGATTGTAGAGGGTGAATCCATTTTAGATACCAGTGCCTTAACAGGAGAATCTTATCCAGTACAAGTACATGTAGGTGATTCTATTTTGAGTGGTTCGATTAATCAAACAGGGTATTTAACGATAAAAACGACCGAGTTATATACCAATTCTACGGTCTCTCGTATTTTAAAATTAATGGAAGAAGCGACTTCTGCTAAAACAGAAACAGAACGATTCATCACTAAATTTTCTCGAATTTATACACCGATTGTTGTTGTTTTAGCCCTTCTTATTTTTATCATTCCGAGTCTTCTATTTGGTAATTATCAAGAGTGGTTATATCGTTCCTTTATTTTCTTAGTTATTTCTTGCCCATGCGCCCTAGTTATATCCATTCCCCTTGGTTTTTTCAGTGGTTTAGGTGTCGCATCTAAAAAAGGAATTTTATTAAAGGGAAGTAATCATTTAGAAAGTCTTGCTCACGCCAATAGTATTATTTTTGATAAAACGGGTACGATTACGGATGGTTCATTTAAACTTCGTAAAATTGTACCGAATGCGAAAAAGGAAGAAGAAGTTTTAAGATTTGCGGCTTATGCAGAAGAACATTCAAATCATCCTATCGCTTATGCGATTAAAGAAGCCTATCATAAGAAAATTGATTTATCGAAGATTAAAGAGGTACAAGAGTTTTCTGGCCATGGTGTAAAAGCTCTTGTAGATGGAAAAGAAGTGTTCGTTGGAAATACTCGTTTTATGGAACAAAAAGGAATTAAAGTTGTTCATGTAAGACAAATGGGAACGGTTGT
>ERZ1643251.3998-NODE-3998-length-13193-cov-4.462247_pt1 | contig 13193 bp, 8 predicted proteins | sample MGYA00579261_ERZ1643251 | MGnify/ENA primary metagenome ERZ1643251 (study PRJEB29033, sample SAMEA4952267) | chicken gut metagenome | biome: Broiler Chicken; feature: Gastrointestinal Tract; material: Caecum | place: Ireland | collected 2018 | study: Broiler... | reverse complement strand
GCTATTGGAGCTTCAAGAGCCGGTGCAAAAACAGTACTTATAGAAAGGAACCCATATTTTGGTGGACAAGCAACTAATTCGCAAGTAACAGCTTATTGTGGATTCTTTACTAGAGGTGAAAATTATGATCAAGTTGTAGAAGGAGTAGGAGGAGAAGTTCTAAAAAGACTTGAAAAATATGGTACAAATATTCACCCTAGACCTTCAAAATCAACTGGGAATGTCTCAGTATCATTTAATCCTGAATATGTAAAACTTGTAATGGATCAAATTTTGCAAGAAAGTTCAGTAGAGTATTATCTTCACTCACAAATGTATGAAGTTTTAAATAACAATGGAACTATTGAAGAAATAAAATGTACTGATGATGAAGGTACATTTACAGTAAGAGCAAAAGCATTTGTTGATGCATCAGGAAATGCAAATTTAGTTCATTTTGCAGAAATTAAAACAAATTGGGGAGATGAAGATGGAAATGTTCAACAATCATCTTTACCTTTTAGAATTGATAATATGCCAGCAAAAGAAATATTAAAATCAGACATAGAAGTAGCTTTGAAAAAAGCTAAAGAGGCAGGAATTCCTATACACAAAGAAACAGGTTTAATTGTTAAAATTCCAGATAAAACTTATGGATATTGCACAATTCCAAGTACAGTATTATCAGATCTATCAGCAGAAACTTTAACAAAAGCAGAAGTATATTTAAGAAGTCAGGTAAATGCTTATGTGCAAGCATTTGAAAAATATATGGATGGTTTCCAAGATATTATTATTTCATCTTCTGGTCCTAGTGTTGGAATAAGAGAAGCTAGAAGAATTATAGGAGATAAAATGCTTAAAGGAGAAGAAATAATCATGGCTCCTAAGTCAGATGATAGTATTGCAAGAGGAGCATGGAGTCCAGAAATACATAAGAGCAATACAAACATTAGTTATACACATATACCAGATAATGAGTATTTTTCCATACCTCTTGGTTGCTTAAAAGTTAGAGATGCTAAAAATTTATGGGCTGCAGGAAGAACTATTTCAACAGATTCACTTGCACTAGGCTCTGTTAGAGTAATGGGAACAGGTTTTGCTACAGGACAGGCAGCAGGTGTTGCAGCAGCATTAACATTGGATAATGCATCTTATGATGTTAAGAAAGTTCAAGAAGAACTATTAAAACAAGGTGCTTTAATTTAAAATAGTTAGAGTTAATTTAAATACAAATGATTTATTAAGAAAGGAAAAATTAAAATGGATAAAGAAAAAGAAAAAAGAAAATTGATGACCAAAAATGAAAAGCAATTTGTTTGCACACTTATAGCAATTTTAATTATGATTATTTTCTTCGTAGCTCCATCACCAGCTAATTTAAGTGCTGATGGAATGAAGGTTTTGGGTATATTTATAGCTATTCTATTTTTATGGATAACTATAGGTATAGGCTGGCCTAGTTTACTATGCTTAGCAGCACTTGCGTTTGTTCCTTCATTAGGAATGGACTTTGTACTTAAAAATTCTTTTGGAAATTCAACATTTGCATTTTTATTATTTACATTTATGTTTACATATGCATTTTCGCAAACGGGTTATGTAAGAAAAATAGCTTTGGGATTTGTAACAAGTAAATTTGCGAGAAAATCGCCTTGGAGATTTGCATTTTGTTTCTTTGCAGCAGTTATAGTAATTGGACTATTTATGTCTCCATCAGTTTTATATTTTGTTATTTTACCTATATTAGAGGAAATATACAACATACTAGGGCTAAAAAAAGGTGACAAGTATGCATCTATGCTAATGGTTGGTTTAGTATTTTGCACAAGCTTATCTTCAGGAATGACACCTATTGCACATGTGTTCCCTGTACTTTCAATGAATGTATTCCAAAGTTTAACAGGTGCAACTATTAATTATGGACAATATATGTTATTTGCTATACCAACTGGTATTGTAATATTTGCAGTAATGATGCTAATATTTAGATTTATGATGAACCCATCTACAAAAGACCTAAATCTAAAATCTACAGAGTTTGATAAAATGAAAAAAGAAATTCCAGTTGCAAATAGAGGAGAAAAAACAATACTTGGAGTATTTATATTTGTTATTGCATTATGGATTCTTCCAAGTTTGCTAAAAGGCGTTTCAATTAAATGGATTTCAAGCTTATTTACATGGATAGATGGATTTGGAACAGCAATGCCACCACTAATTGGTATTATTTTGCTATCAATATTCAAATATCAAAAGCAATCTTTAATTAATTTAAATGATGCAATGGTTAAAGGTGTATCTTGGCCAAGTATTATAATGGTTTCTGCTACACTTGTCTTAGGTTCTGCTATGACAAATAGCCAAATAGGACTAACAACATTCTTATCAAGCTCAATTCAACCAATTACAACAGGTTTATCATCAATAGCTTTGATATTATTATTTGCTTTATGGGCAGGTTTACAATCAAATGTTTCTTCACACATGGTTACGGCTCAACTTGTACCAACAATTGCAGTTCCAGCTGCTTTAGCATCAGGAAGTATAAGCGCAGCAGCAATTACAGCTGTTATAGGTTTAATTGCTTCAACAGGTTCAGCTGCTCCACCTTCAATGCCTTATGTTGCAGTAGCAGGTTCATCTGGTTGGACAAATTCATCAGTATTATTAAGATATGGATTCCTAATGATGGTTGTAATTATATTAGTTGCGTCATTTATAGGCTATCCAATTGCAAATGCTATAATGGGGTAAATTATAACTTGTCAAATGGGATGGTTCTAATTGGCAATCACACTTGAGTCAATGTCAAACAGAACCGTCCCAATTGACATATTATAAAAAGGTTATCAGCTATAAGGTAAACTCAAATTATTAGACTAAAAGCTTAATAATAATTATTCACTTCTTGCTAGGTAACCTTTTTTATTCATTAAAAAATATTAAGAATAATTGCTAAAATTTTTCATAGTGAACTTTTTCAGGATAAAAATTATTGTTAGGCTTTCTATCTTCTGCTGGGTAACCAAGTGATATAGTACAAAATAGTTTGTAATTATCTGGTATTCCAAGTATAGTTTTTTCTTTACCTGTCTTTTCTAGGTCGGGATAACCACCAATCCAACAAGAACCTATGCCTAAAGATGTAGCTTCTAGTAAAATATTTTCAGTAACTGCTCCACAATCAGCTTGCCAATATGGTGTTTCTTTATCGTCCCCAAGAGAACAAACAAGTATTGCAGCATTTGCTTCATTTAACATATGAGAATAAATGCATGTATCTGCAAGCTTTTTCAAAGTTTCCTTATTTTTTACAACTACTAAATCATAAGGCTTTTTATTATGTGCTGATGGAGCATTCATACCAGCTTTTAATAATTTTTTAATATCCTCATCAGATATTTCTTTGTCAGTGTATCTTCTAATACTTCTTCTTTCAAAAATTTCATTCATAGCAAAACCTCCTTTTCTCATTAAAAATATACCATTAAATTTGGCTAAAGTAAAGAAAAAATTTTATTTGGGAGTTGTCAAATAGAACCGTCCAATTTGACAAAAAATGTCTTAAAAATTATTACAAAATTTGTTGCTATAAATAAACAATTTATTTTATAATAATACTTGTGAGAAAACTTTAATATAATTAAAATAAACTATTTTTTGAGGAGGAAGTTATGAAAGTATTATTAGTAAATGGGGGACCACACGAAAAAGGTTGTACATATACAGCATTAGAAGAGGTAGCAAAAACTTTACAAAAAAATGGAGTTGAAACAGAAATAATTTGGCTTGGTGTGCAACCAATAGCTGGATGCATAGGATGTAATGTTTGTTTAAAAACTGGTAAATGTTTTAGAAATGATATAGTAAATGAATTCATAGAAAAATCAAAAACAGCTGATGGATTTGTATTTGGTACTCCAGTTCATTTTGCATCTATGTCAGGTGCATTAACTTCATTCATGGACAGAGTATTTTATGGCAGAGGAGATTTGTTTAAAAATAAGCCAGCCTGTGGTGTTGTAAGTTGTAGAAGAGGCGGAGCAAGTGCTACTTTTGACCAATTAAATAAATATTTTTCAATTAGCAATATGCCAATTGTAACATCACAATATTGGAACCAAGTACATGGTAATACACCAGATGATGTAAGAAAAGATGAAGAAGGAATGCAAATAATGAGAACTCTTGGAAACAACATGGCATGGCTATTAAAGTGTATTGATGTGGCTAAAAAGAATGGAGTGGAATATCCACAAAATGAAAGCCCTATTAAGACAAATTTTATAAGATAATAAGTCGTTAGATGGTTCTGTTTGACACGATTAATTTATACTTTATTCGCCAAACAATATATCTATTTTCACATTCTCGGCGCGGGTCGCTGCTTGCTCCAGCTTGAGAATGAAAAATAGACATATTGCTTTGGCTTTTAAATATAAAAAAGTATGTGTCAAACAGAACCATTTTGATAACTCTATTGACTTTTTGCAAGCATTAATTATATAATAAGACCATAAAATTAAAGAAAAGAAGCAATGTGCAATTTTGCAACAAATATAATTTAAGCATTAAACTACACATCTTCTTGAGAAAGGAAAGTAATAAAAAATGGAAAATAAAGTTTTAGTTACAGGACACAAAAATCCAGACACAGATTCAATTTGTTCTAGCATAGTAATGGCTAATTTAGCAAAACATTATGGAGTAGATTGCAAGCCAGTAAGACTTGGAAATTTAAATAAAGAAACAGAATATGTATTCAAGCACTTAAATATGGAAGCACCAGAATTAATTGAAAAAGTAGATGAGGGTCAAAAGCTAATTTTAGTTGACCACAATGAAAAAGCTCAAAGCGTAGAAGGTAGAGAAAATGCAAAAATCTTAGCAGTAATTGATCACCACAGAATAGCAGATTTTGAAACAAATGAGCCACTTTATTATTTAGCAAAACCTTATGGCTGTACATCAACACTTCTTTTTGAAGAATACAAAAAGGCAGGCTTAGAAATAGATAAAGTTATGGGTACATTAATGCTTAGTGCAATAGTATCTGACACATTACTTCTAAAATCTCCTACTTGCACAGAAAAAGATGTAAAAGCTGTAGAAGAGTTAGAAGAGATTACAGGACTAAAAGCAAGTGAATATGGACTAGATATGCTAAAAGCAGGAACAGATTTAAGTACATATTCAAGTCAAGAAGTTATAAACTTGGATGCAAAAGAGTTCGAAAAAAATGGCAAGAAAATAGTAATTTCACAAGTAAATACAGCAGATATTGATGATGTTTTCTCAAGAAGAGAAGAACTAGAATTTGCAATGGAAAAAGAAATTGCAGAGAAAAAGCTAGACTTATTTATATTTGTTATAACAGATATTATAAATACAAGTTCAAAAATAATAGCACTTGGAGCTGATAAAGAGCTTACAGAAAAAGCTTTTGGCAAAAAGCTTGATGAATTCGATTCAATGATGCTAGAAGGCGTTGTTTCAAGAAAGAAGCAAATAGCTCCACCATTACTAGAAGTAATAGATTAAAGACCGATTTTAGCGTTAGTGTTAAATTTATGTAGGCAAAATATAAAAATTGCCTACATTTATTTAACACACTTTTTTAATTTTTTTTCAAAAATCTCTTGACATACCATAAATTACCATATATAATAATACCACAATTTGGTATTTGCTTTGTTGAATAAACAATTAGTTTTCTATTCAACAAAACTGCATTCATTCTTAAAGTACAATAATTAATCAAATTATTGTGTTTTCCACTTACTTACTAAATTAATATTTCAAAAGGAGGTGCTTGCCTATGCACAAAAAATCTAAACTAATGACAATTTTATTCATCCTAATTCTTGCCATGGCTACTACTGCAATTTATTTGCAAATGACAAATTCAAAAATTAAAATAAGCGAAAAGCAAATGCAGTCAAAAGGTGAAAAGGTAGCTATAGAGGCAAAATCAACAAAAGATTGTAATGTTAAATTATATCAAAAAACCGAAGATGAAAATGAATTTACAGAAGTAAAAACAAAAGTTGAAAATCAAGGCATTTTAAGTACTAAAAGCACTTTTGAACTAGATACAAAAGACACCTCCAAGCCAAATAATGTAACTAACATTAAGCCAGTTATAACAGATGATTACATAATAATTAGTTTTACACCAGCAACCGACAATGCCACATTATATGAATATTATTTAGAAACTCAAACAGAAGGTACAAATAGCACTAATGCACCAGAAAATGTTAAATCAGATGTCACAAAAATATATAGTGACTCAGGCATAAAAGGCTACAATTACATTATTGATAATAGCAAAGATACAGAAGCAGGACTTGAAGTAAACAAAACAAATGATGAACCAATATTATATACAGGTATAGAGTGGGACAAGGACTATTATTTGCATATTAGAGCAATAGATAATAGTGGAAATTATTCAAACAATATTACATATAAAATAGATTTGCCTTCAAAAGGTGTAATGCTAAAATATATTGATTTGAACACAAAAACTGAAATTTCCCCTGAAGAAACTATTATAGGCATTGTAAATGAAAAATATAATATAAGTTCATTTAATAAAGATATAAGTGGTTTCAAATTAGTTGGTATAGATGGCGAAACAGAAGGCAAACTCAAGAAAGAGAGAATTAATGTGAAATATAATTATGCAAAAAATGCAAGTATCACAGTAAAATATGTAGATAAAACAGGTGCAAAGCTACTAGAACCTACTGTTATTGATGGTTACGAAGGAAAAGAATACAGCATTTACCCTAAAAAAATTGATGGGTATGTTTGTGAAATGCAAAATTTAAACGGAAAAATGAATGCAGGAGACGAAGAAAGAGTACTAACTTACAACAAATTGGGAACAGTAACAACTTCATATGTAAATGAAATTACAGGTGAAAACATAGAAAATGATGTTGTTATTACAAGTGCATTTGGACAAGCATATAAAACAGAAGAAAAATCTATTGAAGGATATGAACTATCTAAGGTAGAAGGCAAAACAGAAGGCATAATTAATTCAGACAATATTAGTGTAACATATTACTACAAAAAGAAAGTAAATATGAAAGTTAAGTATGTAGACATAACAACAAATAAATTACTTGATGAAGAAGTAATTAATGGCTTAGAAGGTGACAAAGTTGAAGTAAAAGCAAAAGAATTTGATGGATATGTACTAACACTAAAAGAAAACTCTTTAAATGAAAATAAAGGAGATTTAATAAAAAATGGCATAGAATACAGTCAAGAAAATACTTTAATTGAAAAATCAAAAATACAGGAAGAAGAAGTTAACTATGAAGCTAGTAATGAAACTGATGATGAAACAAACTTAGACACATCAAATATTGATTCAAATGAAAATGAGTATTTAGCTGAAAATGAAAAGACAAATATTGTTGAAGAGTTATTAGCTGGAAATTACGAAAATGATGAAGATGTTGAGAAAACAGAAGAAACTTCAAATGAGCATCTAGAAGAATACAATATCAAACAGGAATATGATATTGTTTTAGATCCAAAAGAAACAGAATACATCATTTATTATAGGAAAAAATAATTTAGATTTAATTTGGTATATATTATAACGGAATATTTTCCATTTACTCCTAAAACAAAAGCCTTAAATTTATAAGGCTTTTGTTTGAAATTATATTAAAATTAAAGACTCTGACAATTTTACATGACTGTATCTTAGGTCGATATAAAAACATTAAGCAATTAATCATTTTGGCTGAGCTCAGGTAGCACAGGGCAAATTCTTTTATATGTATTCAAATCATCTGCCATTAAGTACATATGAGCTTTACGCCTGTAACTTAAAAATGGAGAGATTTTTTCTTCCTTTTCTTTAACAATTTGCATAAACATTTTATACATATTATCTGCATTTATCAAAGGTTTATTATTGCATATAGCATCATAAAATTCATTTTGGATATTTTTTAAAATATCATATTGACAATAAATCTCTAAATTTGGGTATAATTTCATAATGCGTATATCCCTGTTTATTAGAGAAGAGTTAGAAAAAGTTTCTGCTGTTTTGCAATGGTAAGCTGGCATATTAACAAAAGCAGTTTTTTTACTTAATTCTATTAATTTAACAACCACATCGGAATTATCATCTGAAAATTTAATAGAATTAAATAGCTCTTTTTTAAACAATATTCCACAAACAGTATTTGTCAATGTTTTTCCGAGTAGCAATTGTCTAATAGCATCTTCATGTGACAAAGTAATTACAGTATTGCTACTTGAAGAATAGTTGCCAGAGGTGTTTATGGCCCTTGTTGATGGATAAATGTAAGTTTTAGGTTGTTCACTGCCAAAGCTTAAAGAACACATAGCAATATCTACAGGGTAGTTTTGCATCATTTTGTATAAAGTTTCTATCATATCATTTTTTATAGTGTCAGAACCGTTTACAAAAGTTACGTATTTGCCGGTAGCCATGTCTAAGCCAATATTTCTGCTATCACCAAGGCCAGAGTGCATCCTATGTACCAACTTCATTTTAGAACTTGTTAAAACCAAATCATCACAAATTTTGGCTGAGCCATCTGTAGAACCATCATCTATTAAAATAATTTCAAGGTTTCTATAGGTTTGTCCAATTAAAGAAATGATGCAATCTTTTAAATTCTTTTCATCATTGTATATACTAACTATTACACTAACTAAATCATTCATATTTTACTCCTTTTTAAAAACAAGTTTGATTAAAAGCTTGTAATTATTTTTTATTTCATTTTTTGTAGCAATTAAATTATACCAATAAGTTAATAAATTTAAAAGAGGTTAATAGATTTTTATAAAGATTAATAAAGAATTAAAAATTTACATAAATTTTAAAAAAAACTAATTGACATATGTTTAGCAAGTATATATAATTACAAAATACGGAAAAATAAGTTTTAGCAGAAAGGGGTAGTAAAGTTATGCTAAAAGTGTTAAAAAACCTAAAAGAATCAGCTTTATTAGTAATTGCAATATTCATCTTACTTTGCATACAAGCTGCATGTGACTTGAACTTGCCAGACTTTACATCAAAAATTGTAAATACTGGTATTCAACAAGGTGGCATAGAATATGCTGTTCCAGATGTAATTAGGTCTAGTGAACTAGATAATTTAATGTATTTTACAGATGCAGATGATGAAATTAAAAGCAATTATGAGCTTATGGAAAAAACAGATGACAATTTAGAAGAATATCCAGAATTAAAAAATGAAGATATTTACAAATTGAAAAATTTATCAAAAGAAGAAAAAATAAATTTAGAAAGCTTGATGGCAAAGCCACTCGCAATTGTTTATCAACAGCCAGACATAATTAATTTAATAAAACAAATGCCAGATACTCAAAGGCAAGCTGTTTTAGATCAAATAGACTCAACTCTAAGCACAATGTCAGATTCAATTATAGAGCAAGCAGCAATTCAAGCAGTAAAAAGTGAATATGGCTCTATTGGAGTAGATTTAGATAGTTTACAAAATAAATACATACTTATAGTTGGACTTCAAATGGCGGGAGTTGCCTTTTTAAGTATGCTTTCAGCTGTAACAATAATGTTCCTATCATCAAGAGTAGCAGCAAAACTTGGCAAAACTTTAAGAGAAAAATTATTCAAAAAAGTGCTAAGCTTTTCAACAGCAGAATTTAATAGATTCTCAACAGCGTCACTTATTACAAGAAGTACAAACGATGTGCAACAAATACAACAATTAATTACAATGCTATTTAGAGTAGTTGTATATGCTCCTATAATGGGAATTGGTGGTGTTTTAAGAGTTATAAGAACAGGCACACTTTCTATGGCTTGGGTTATAGCTTTAGCAGTTGTCTTAGTTATTGCAATTGTTTTGGTTCTATTTATAGTAGCAATGCCTAAGTTTAGAAAAATGCAAGATTTAATAGATAGATTAAATTTAGTTGCAAGAGAAATTTTAACAGGTTTACCAGTTATAAGGGCTTTTAATACTCAAAAAAGAGAAGAAAGCAGATTTGATGAAGCTAATACAAACTTAATGAAAAACAGTGTATTTGTAAACAAAGCAATGAGTTTGATGATGCCAGCAATGATGTTCACAATGCAAGGAGTTATGATACTTATTATTTGGGTTGGTGGACACAATGTAGACCAAGGTATTATGCAAGTTGGAGATATGATGGCATTTTTACAATACACAATGCAAATAGTAATGTCATTCCTAATGATTTCAATTATCTCAATAATGCTACCAAGAGCATCAGTTTCTGCAAATCGTATTAATGAAGTGTTAGAAACAGAACCTCAAATAGAAGATAAACCAGTAAATGAACAAGCAAAATTCGATGAAAACAAAAAAGGTTTAGTCGAATTCAAAAATGTTTCATTTAGGTATCCTGATGCAGATACGGAAATACTTGAAGATATAGACTTTACAGCTGAAGCTGGTAAAACAACTGCAATTATAGGAAGTACAGGTAGTGGTAAGTCTACTTTAGTTAATTTAATACCAAGATTTTATGATGTTACAGGTGGAGAATTACTTGTTGATGGAGCAAACATTAAAGACGTATCACAAAAAGATTTAAGAAGTAGAATAGGCTTTGTACCACAAAAAGGTTTGCTATTCTCTGGAACTATTGAGTCTAACATCAAATATGGTAAAGATAACATTTCAGACGAAGAAATGGTAAAAGCAGCATCAATTGCACAAGCAACTGAATTTATTGAAAAGAAAGAAGAAGGATACAAATCACCAATTGCACAAGGTGGTAATAACGTATCAGGTGGTCAAAAGCAGCGTTTATCTATAGCAAGAGCGTTAGCAATTGACCCAGAAATATATGTATTTGATGACAGTTTCTCTGCATTAGACTTAAAAACAGATAAGGCTTTAAGAGAGGCATTACATGAACAAACTAAGAATAAGACAGTAATAATAGTTGCACAAAGAATAAGTACAATAATGGATGCAGACCAAATTATAGTTCTTGAAGAAGGAAAAATTGTTGGAAAAGGTACACATGAGGAATTGCTAAAAAATTCCGAAACATATAGGCAAATAGCTTTATCTCAACTTTCAGCAGAAGAGTTAAATCTTGAAGAAGAAAAGAAAGAAGAAAAAAATAAGCAAAATGAAGATTCTTTAAATATAAAAAATAAAGAGCAAGACTCAAAAAATCAAAATGGAAAGGTAGGTGAGTAGCATGCCAGGACCAATGGGAGGAATGAGAAGAGGCGGCGGAAGAGCCCCAGAAAAAGCAAAAGATTTTAAAGGTACTGTAAAAAAATTAATAAAAAATTATCTAGCTCCATTTAAGTGGCAGATAATAATTGTATTAATATTTTCTATTGGTAGTACTATATTTTCAATAGTTGGACCAAAAATACTAGGTAATGCTACTACCGAAATATATAATGGACTTATAAGTAAGCTTTCAGGTGGAAGCGGAATAAACTTTGAAGCAATTGCTAATATTTTAATTACCCTTTTAGTATTATATGCGGTAAGTATGGCCTTTTCTGCAATACAAGGATTTGTAATGACAAATGTTGCACAAAAAGTCAGCTACAAAGTTCGTAATGATTTAATTGCAAAAATAAATAAATTACCAATGAGATTTTTTGATAAAAGAACAAATGGTGAAATTTTATCAGTAATTTCAAACGACGTTGATATGCTTTCACAAAACTTAAACCAGAGCATAACTCAAATAATTACAGCAGTTTGCACTGTAGTTGGCATACTTATAATGATGTTATCAATAAGCTGGGAAATGACTATACTTGCAATATTAATTTTACCAATAACAATAATAGTAGTAAGCATTATTGCAAAAAAATCACAAAAATACTTCAAAGCTCAACAAGACCATTTAGGATACTTGGATGGCCAAGTAGAAGAAATTTATGGTGGACATTTAATTGTAAAAGCATTTAATAGTGAAGAAAAAGTATTTAAGGCAGTTGACGAAGAAAATGCTAATTTATATCGTTCAGGATGGAAATCTCAATTTTTGTCAGGCTTAATGCATCCAGTTATGAACTTTATAGGAAATATTGCATATGTTGGAGTAGCAATACTTGGTGGATATTTAGCAGCACAGGGACAAATTACAGTTGGTAATATTCAATCATTTATACAATACATGAGACAATTTACACAACCTATATCTCAAATAGCTCAAATTTCTGGAATGCTTCAAACAATGGTAGCAGCTGCAGAAAGAGTATTTGAATTCTTAGATGAACAAGAAGAGCTACCTGATGTAGCAAATCCTAAATCTATAGAAGGCCTTAAAGGCAATGTAAAATTTGACCATGTAGAATTTGGTTATGATGATGATAACATAATAATACATGACTTTAATGCAAATGTTCATGATGGACAAAAAATAGCAATAGTTGGACCAACTGGAGCTGGAAAAACAACCATGGTTAAACTTTTGATGAGGTTCTATGATGTTAATTCTGGAGGAATATATGTTGATGGAAACAATATAAAAGACTTTAAGCGTGGAGATTTAAGAAAAATGTTTGGAATGGTACTTCAAGACACATGGCTATTTAGCGGAAGCATTAAGGACAATATACGTTATGGAAAGCCAGATGCAACTGACAATGAAGTAATTGAAGCAGCAAAAGCAGCACACGTACATCATTTTATCAAAACATTGCCAAACTCTTATGACATGGTACTTAATGAAGAGACATCAAACATTTCTGCAGGACAAAAGCAACTTCTTACAATAGCTCGTGTAATATTAACTAATCCAAAGATTTTAATATTAGATGAAGCTACGTCAAGCATAGATACTAGAACAGAGATACAAATTCAATCAGCAATGGATAATTTGATGAAGGGCAGAACAAGTTTTATAATTGCTCATAGATTATCTACAATAAAAAATGCCGACCTAATATTGGTTATGGAACACGGAGATATTGTAGAACAAGGAACTCATGATGAGCTATTAGCAAAAAACGGAGCGTATGCGAGATTATATAACTCACAATTCGACGAAGAAGAAGAGTAGAATTAAATTTAGGTTCGAATATATTGCAAAGATTTTGATTCGTTGAAAAAAGATAGATGCACCCACAAAAGTGAGTGCATCTACTTTTTTGCAGTTAGTCTCTAAAATAAAACAAAAGCAAATTTACCTTAAATGAAGGTAAAAAC
>ERZ1643251.3996-NODE-3996-length-13204-cov-4.728877_pt1 | contig 13204 bp, 12 predicted proteins | sample MGYA00579261_ERZ1643251 | MGnify/ENA primary metagenome ERZ1643251 (study PRJEB29033, sample SAMEA4952267) | chicken gut metagenome | biome: Broiler Chicken; feature: Gastrointestinal Tract; material: Caecum | place: Ireland | collected 2018 | study: Broiler... | reverse complement strand
CTGTCGTTCGAGCAGGGCGCCAAAATCGAGCAAGGCGCCTGCAAGCTCGCCCAGCTTTCGGCTACTATTTTAGCCAACCAGTTTGAATGAAGCAAAGCTATTTAAAGGGAGCAATGACGATATCCGCGGGCGGTTTCATTTCAAAGCTGCTCGGCGCGGTATACCGCATCCCGCTCATCGCCTTTCTCGGCGGAGGGGGTATGGGTATCTATCAGATGGTCTACCCGCTGTATTGCATACTTTTAACCATCTCGGCGAGCGGAATTCCCACGGGCATAGCGCGCATTATATCCTCGCGCCAGTGTCCTTTTGCCGAGCGCCCCGCCATGCGGCTTTACGGCGCAATAGGCGTGGCAGGCTCGCTTTTAATGTTTATCCTCGCCGCACCCCTCGCACGCGCACAGGGTGAACCTGCGGTTGAGCTGTGCTGCAAACTACTCGCTCCGTCGGTGTTTTTCGTGTCGGTAATATCGGTTGTGCGCGGTTATTTTCAGGGCAGGGGTAACATGTTCCCTACGGCTGCGACGGAGGTGGCCGAACAGGTCATAAAGGTTGCCCTCGGCTCGTTGCTATGTTACATTTTCCGCGGCGACGCCGTGCGCGGCGTCGCCGCGGCCATCATAGCCGTCACAATTTCTGAACTACTTTCGGCGTGCTATGCCGCAGTTCTTTATGCCCGCTCAAAAAAAAGTTCGGTTCCGCTCTTTTACCGCCCCGCCGACTACTTCGGCGTGATATTAAAGTACACCGTCCCCTTGACATTCACGGCAATCGCCATGCCGCTCAGCCAGCTTGTCGAAAGCATTGCCGTCGTCGCACTTCTTCGCTCAGCGGCAGATAACGCAACGGCGCTGTGGGGCGTCTTTTCGGGCTGCGCAATTACGCTTGTAAATCTTCCCGTGTCGCTCACTTACGGGCTCGCAGCGGCGGGCGTGCCAAAAATTTCGCCCCTCGCCGAAAGCGGAAATATGCCCGCGGCAAAGGCCCAGGTTGCCCGCGCAATGCTCATAACGTTCGCCATCTCCCTGCCGTGTGCAATAATATTATATGTGTTCTGCCCGCTCGCCGCGGACATGTTCTTTTCGTCGCTCAGTAAGTTTGAGCGCGACCTTTTAATTTCGCTCGTGCGCGTGATGAGCATAAACGCCGTAACCTCGTCGCTCGTGCAGACGTCGTCGGCGTGCATAACTGCCCTCGGCAAGCCGCTGTACGGCACCATAACTCAGTGGATAACTGCCGCGCTGCGTGTCGCGCTGTCCGCCGCGCTCGTGGCAATGGCAAACCTTTCGGTGACGGGTGCGGCAATCTCCTCAAACGTGTGCTTTTTGGTTGCGGTTTTGCTCAATGTTTGGTATATTATAGGCATAAGAGGTAGCAAAAATGAAAATCACACTCATAGGATTGGGAACAAAGGACGGCGATTTAACGCTGTCGGCTAAAAGTGCGCTCGACGGCGCGGGCAAAATCATGGCGCGCACTTCCCGCGGCGGGGCTTATGCCCAGCTTTCGGGGTACGAGGTAGAGTACCTCGACGAGGTGTACGAGCGTTCGAGAAATTTCGACACTCTCAACAAAAATCTTGCGCGCAGGGTAATGGCGCAGTCCAAGATTGCCCCCGTAGTATATTGCGTCGACGGCGCCGTCAGCGAGGACGAGGGCTGCAAAATCATCCTCGAAAAATCGCGTCAGACCGAGGTTTTTGAAGGCGTTTCAAAAATCTCGTACATAAAAAATGTCGCACGCCTCAAAAGCGGGTGCGTGACGGCGCTTTCTGCTTACGACATTTCGTCTTTAAAGAGCTGCCCCGCGGCGGTCATATACGACCTCGACGATTTTTACCTCGCCGACCTCGTCAAAACAAAGCTTTCGCAGCTCTTCGGCGAGGAGACGCCCTGCACGTTTATAAATAAGGACGGCGCGCATAGCATTAAAATTTACGAGATAGACCGCTTCAAGGAATACACCGCCGACTGCGCCGTCGCGGTCGAAGAGGATGAATTTCTCGTAAAGGACAGGTACGACTACGCCGACCTCGAACACATAATAAAGCTCCTGCGCGCCCCCGGCGGCTGCCCGTGGGACAGGGTGCAGACCAACGAGTCGATAAAGCAGAACATGATAGAGGAGGCGTACGAGCTCGTCGATGCCATAAACCGCGCCGACGACGACGGCATGGAGGAGGAGTGCGGCGACGTAATGTTGCAGGCGGCTTTCCACGCCGTAATCAAGGAAGAGCAGGGCGCGTTTACCGGCTCCGACGCGCTCACGCGCGTAGTCAAAAAACTTATATTCAGACATTCGCACATATTCGGTGCAGACAAGGCTGCGGACGAAAGTTCGGCGCTCAGCGTGTGGGAAAAGAACAAGATGAAGGAAAAACATCAAACCACTTACTCCCAAAGTCTGTACGCCGTGCCTGCAAATTTTCCCGCGTGCATGCGCGCGCAGAAGGTGGGCAAGCGAGCCGCAAAGTGCGGAATGGACTTTCTCTCGCCCATATCTGCCTCCGAAAAGCTGGGTGAGGAGGTCATTGAGCTTTTAAAAGCCTTGCAGGAAGGCGACAAAGCCGCAGTTTTTGAAGAGGCGGGCGACCTTCTTTTCTCCGCCGTCAACACCTGCCGCCTCGCAGGGGTAGACAGCGAGCAGGCTCTCGCCGAAGCCACCGACAAGTTTATAAAGCGGTTTGAAGTTTTCGAAAAACTTGCAACCGACGACGGCAAAAATTTAAACGACCTCTGCGACGAGGAATACGACTGGTATTGGTTACAGGCAAAAAATGCAACTAAAACAAATTAAAATAGGCAACCTCGTCACAAAAAACAACGTCTTTCTCGCGCCCCTCGCTGGCTACACAAACTGCGTATTCAGGCGCATGTGCTTCTATTTAGGCGCGGGGCTTACGTTTTCAGAGATGGTCAGCGCAAAGGGGCTGTGCTACGACAGCAAAAACACTCGTGAACTTCTGTTGTTGACCCCCGACTATGGCGCGATCAACGCCGTTCAGATATTCGGCGCCGACCCGTATTTCATGCGCAAGGCGGCCGAAAGCAATGAGCTTGCACCCTTCGATTTGATAGACATAAACATGGGCTGCCCCGTCCCCAAAATTTTTAAAAACGGCGAGGGCAGCGCGCTAATGAACAATATTCCGCTCGCCTCCGAAATCGTGAGGGAAGTGGCAAAAGCGGGCAAACCCGTTTCGGTCAAATTCCGTACGGGCGTCGACGGCGAGCACATTGTCGCGCGCGATTTCGCGCGCGCAATGGAGGATGCGGGCGCAAGCCTTATAACCATCCACGGCAGAACGCGCGACAAAATGTATTCGGGGCCCGTAAATTTTGACGCGATCGCCGCGGCAAAGAGCGCCGTTTCAATCCCCGTAATCGCCAACGGCGGCGTGTTTTCGTTAAATGATGCCGAAGAGCTCATGGATAAAACGGGTGCCGACGGCGTTGCCGTCGCCCGCGCGGCGATGTATAATCCCTTCGTGTTCTGTCAGCTCACTGGCACCCCGGTTCCCGATAAAAAGTCGGTCATCCGCGCCCAGCTCGACGATACATATAAATATTTCGGTCAGCGCTTCGCCACCGTGTACATGCGCAAGATGATTGCTTTTTACGTCAAAGGCATGCCGGACAGTTCCGCCGTCAGGCAGAATCTGTTCAGGTGCTCCTGTAAAGAGCAGATAGAAGAAATTTTAAACAACCTTGAATTTTAAAAAATACGACGCTTTTATTCAAAAAGCGTCGTATTTTTACATTTTTGGACATACATTATAGATATATAATACCTCTCGCAATGGAGGTGTACATCGAATACGCCCTCGCCGAAAATTTCTGCATGGATTTTTTTCTGCTCTATGCGGCAAAGGCGGTCACAAAAAACCGCGCGGGAGCGTGGCGCATAAGCATGTCGGCGGCGCTGGGTGCGTGCTTCGCCGTCGTCTTTCCGCTGTTCAGCCTGTCGGGCTGGGCGGCGATAGCCGTAAAACTTGTCGCGGGCGCGCTCATGTGCCTCGCCGCGGGTAAATTTTCGGGGGTAAGGGGCTATTTAAAGTTCGCGGGGGTATTCGCCGCGCTTACGTTCGTCCTCGGCGGGGCGCTCATCGCGCTCTTTTCGCTGGCAGACATCTCGTTCGAGCAGGGCGGAGGGGTGATAATATCATCTGTACCCGTGGGCATTCCGCTCTTCGGCGCGCTTTGTGTGGCGGTGGTGGCAAAAAAAATTACACAGAAATTCGTCCATTCGCGCAGCAAAACTGCCGTTGAATGCCGCATATATGCAGGGCAATCGAGTATTTCCCTGCCCGCGTTTTTCGACAGCGGCAACAAGGTTTACCGCCGCGGCGCGCCCGTAAGCGTGCTGCCCGAAAGCTATGCAAAGAAGCTTGCAGACCTTTCGCGCATAAAAACATATGTAACCGTACATACTGTTGCAGGCGACAAAAACCTACCCGTTTTCACAGCCGACAAAGTTGAGATTGACTATGGAGAAAGAGTAATTACTCTTCGGGGCGTGCTTTTCTGCGCATCGCGGGAACTTTCCCGCCGCGCCGTGCTCCACCCCGATCTTGCGGAGGCTGAATGATGTTGAACTTTTTAAAGAAAATTTTCCGTTCGCTGTTCGGCGAAAACACCCTCGACTATATCTGCGGCAGCGAGGCTCTGCCCCTGCCCCTGTCGGGCGAGGAGGAGAGGGAGGCGATCGAGCTTTTGGAGGGCGGCGACAGCAACGCGCGCAACGAACTCGTCGAACACAACCTGCGGCTCGTCGTTTACATAGCCAAAAAGTTTGAAGGCTCGGGCGTGGATGGCGACGACCTCGTCTCCGTCGGCACGATAGGGCTCATAAAGGCAATAAATTCGTTCAGGTCGGAAAAAAACATCAAGCTCGCAACCTATGCCTCGCGCTGCATCGAAAACGAAATTTTAATGTATCTGCGCCGCATGTCCCGCCTTCGCCAGGAAATATCCTTCGACGAACCGCTCAACACCGATTGGGAGGGCAACGAACTTCTGCTCTCCGACGTGATGGGCACCGATGCCGACGCCGTGTATTCGGATATCGAGGGCGGCGTCGAAAGGGAGCTTTTAAAGGCGTCGCTCTCCCGCCTGTCCCCGCGCGAACAAAAGATTATGCGTATGCGCTTCGGGCTGGACGGCGGCGACGAAATGACCCAGAAGGACGTAGCCGACGTGCTCGGCATTTCGCAGAGTTACATATCCCGCCTCGAAAAAAAGATAATAGGAAAATTAAAAAAGGACATATCTAAAAAAATATAGCCCATTGCATGGGCGGTGAAATGCGCGGCTTGATGCCGCGCGTTATGGTCAAAGAATAACTAATTATTGTCTGCCGCAACGCAACCGTCAGGTTGCATTTCACGCGCCATTTAAGGGGCCGTAATAATTAAACCTGCCTTATGGCGCATTTCACGCGTTTTATAAACGCCAACCTTTGATTACATACATTTCGGAGGTGTATTATGTTATCAAAGGTTGTCATCTGCGGGGTGGATACGTCGGGTCTGCCCAAACTCTCTTCAAAGGAGCAGGACGAACTCATGCGCCGCATAAAGGCGGGCGACGAAGAGGCGCGCGATCAGTTTATAGTCGGCAATATGCGCCTCGTTCTGTCCCTCGTGCGCAGGTTTTGGTCTAAAAACGCCAATGCGGACGACGTCTTTCAGGCGGGCTGTGTGGGGCTTATAAAGGCGATAGACAATTTCGATTTGTCCGTCGGCGTAAGGTTTTCAACCTACGCCGTGCCCCTCATCATGGGCGAAATAAAGCGGTACCTTCGCGACGGCAATTCGCTGCGCGTTTCGCGTTCGATAAGGGATACTGCCTACCGCATCTTAAAGGTGCGCGAGCAACTGGAAACCGAGGACGACAACGTAACCTACGATAAAATAGCCGATAAAATGAACATCGCCGTGTCGGAGGTCGCCTACGCCCTCGACGCCATTTCCGACCCCGTCTCTCTATACGACCCCGTATATAACAAATCGGGCGACGAACTTCTTCTTGTCGATCAGATTTTCGATAAAAAGAACAACGACGAGGTGTGGACGGAGCGCGCCGCGCTTTACGAAGCCATTTCAAAGCTAGACGAGCGCGAAAAGAGCATAGTCTTTCTGCGCTATTTCGAGGGCAAGACCCAGACGGAAATCTCTTCCGAGGTGGGCATCTCCCAGGCGCAGGTCTCCCGCCTCGAAAAGTCCGCCTTGAAGCGCATAAAAGAGGATATAGGTTAAATTATTATTAAAATATCAATTCCCCGCCGACGGAATTTTCTGTCGGCGGGGAATATTATGGTATATATTGACATTGCGCCTGTAATGTGCTATGATAAATCAAAGGTGCAGGTATGGTCGATATAGGTTACAATCAGACTGCCGCAAGTTTTAAATACGGCATTAAAAATCCTAAAATTGTATAGTTATAACTGTTTGCGCCATAGTATGGGTGCTTTGTTTCGCCGCCGCAAGCATCGGGCAATTTTACACGATGCCCTACGGCGAGTTTATAGGGCAATTTAAAATTTATGCCATAGCTACGGCAATTTTTCTCGCGGCATTGTCGCCCGCACTTGCAGCGTACCTGCGCGAACGCATAGTCATAAAAAAGGGCATCATGCGCTGCCTTTGCGCCGACGACGCAAAGCTCATGACGGTCGTCCCTTTCGAAACTTCGTCCATTCCGAGGAGCATGTATAAAATAGGCGTAAAGTTCAGCTACGGCGACTCAAAAGTGACAATGATAAGCAGACATTACGGCTATTCAAAAAAATACATCGGCAGCAAAGTGAGCATTGTATATTCGCCGTCGTGCGATGATGTGGTCGTTTTAAAAAATGAAAAATAAAACAGTGTGGCGCCCGCAAAAAATTTGCGGGCGCCAAACATTGTATATAATTTATTTAACTACACCTTAATTATCGTGCAGTCGTAAATATCCTTTGCGCACGCGGCGCACCATATGTCGTCGGCAAGGCGGCTCGCCTCATAAAGGCAGGCGTTAAGTCCCTGCAATCTTTCAACGTCGCTGCCCTTTACAACAACGGGATAGGGGGAGGAGGAAAGCGCCTTTAACATTTCGTCCGCCCGCGCGGCTTTGACGGCGAGCGGCTTTATATATCCCGCGCCCTTTAAAAAATTTTCCGTTTCGGCGGAGGTCAGTTTAAGTGTGTTGGCTGTCAGCGCGCGGCGTATGCGCGCAGAAGGGTAACGCCTGCCCGTTGCCTGCAATATTATCTGTTCAAGCGGCAGCCGCTGCAAGCTTTTAAGCCTGTTTGCCAGCCCCTCGCCGCAGCCGTAAACGGCGTTCAGCCCGTCTGCGGTTGTAGTGGTTAAGGCGTATCTGACTATGCTTTCCCAGCGTCTGTCATCCTCGCCGCCTTTCGGCAGGTCGCGCGCGACGAAGGGGGGTACGCTGTTGTATATAGCGTGTTCGCCGAGGTGCGCGCGTATTGCGCTCGCCGAGGCATAGTTGCCGTCCAACTTCGTGTCGTTATAGCCGCTCCCCGCGCGCTGCACGGTCATAATTTCAAGATCGGGGCGGTATTTCAGAATGGCTTTGGCGTATTCCAGCCCGAGTATGTTGTTGGGCGAATCTATCTTCGCGCCGCACGCATCTTCAACCGCCCGCGCATAGCTCTTTGCATAGCTTTCGCCTCTTTCAAGCCCGCGCATAAGCCTTTCTTTAAAGTCTGCGCTCTCGTCCGAGAGGGTGCGGGCGAGCGCCTTGAAGTCAAGCTGCTCTTCACAGCCGAAAGCCAGCGCGCACACGTCGGGTATGGACGAGGCAAGCTTTACCGCGCCCTGCGCAAAAATTTCGGCGGGCGCAACGGCGAAGGACGTGGGCAGTTCGATTACGCAGTCGGCGCCGCCCATAACGGCGTGCCTCGCGCGGGTAAATTTGTCGAGTATCGCCCTGTCTCCGCGCTGGGTAAAGTGTCCGCTCATGACGCATAAAACGCCGTCGTACAGTCCCGAAGCTTTTACGTTTTCAATCAGGTATTTGTGACCGTTGTGGAATGGATTGAATTCACAAATTATTGCGCAAATTTTCATTATTGTCTTTACAATTGCAAAATTTTATTATATAATAATGGCGTTAAGTTATGTCGCCGCTATAATTATATCACGACTGCGGCGCTAAATAAAGTGTTTTAAGGAGAATTTGATATGTCGTTACTTGATGAAATCAAGGCGAAAGCCGCAAAGCTCGGCAAGACAATCGTCCTCTGCGAAGGTGAGGACAGGCGCGTCGTGCAGGCAGCAGCGGAAATCACAAAGCAGGGTATTGCAAAAATAGTGCTTATCGGCAACGAGGAAGAGTGCAAAAAGGTCGCCCCCGACGTAGACCTCACGGGGATTACGCTCGTCGACCCTCTGACTTCCGAAAAGACTGCCGAATACGCAAAGATATTATACGAAGCGAGAAAAGCCAAGGGTATGACAGAAGAGGAGGCCGCAAAGCAGGCTAAGGACAGAACTATGTTCGGTGCGCTCATGCTCAAAGCGGGCGATGTCGACGGTTACGTTTCGGGCGCATGTCACTCGACCGCCAACACTCTCCGCCCCGGTTTGCAGGTGGTAAAAACGGCTCCCGGCATCAAAACCGTTTCAAGCTGCTTTATCATGATCGCCCCCGAGGGTGCAAAAAATCCCTACAATCCCGACGGCGTGGCAGTATTTGCAGACTGCGCGATAAATATCGAACCCACGGCGGAACAGCTCGCAGACATTGCCATATCCTCGGCTAAAACGGCGCAGGTCATTGCCGGCATAGAGCCCAGGGTAGCAATGCTTTCGTTCTCCACAAAGGGTAGCGGCAACGACGACAAATTCTTCAAGTCGGTTCCCAAGATGCAGGAGGCGACCCGCCTTGCAAAGGAGGCTGCTCCCGAGCTTGCCCTCGACGGCGAATTCCAGTTCGACGCCGCCGTAGCTCCCGAAGTCGGTCAGCTCAAAGCCCCCGGTTCAACCGTGGCGGGTTACGCAAACGTATTCGTCTTCCCCAACATCAACGCCGGCAACATCGGATATAAAATCGCCCAGCGCTTCGGCGGCTACATGGCGATAGGCCCCGTATGCCAGGGCTTTGCAAAGCCCCTCAACGACCTTTCGCGCGGCTGCAATGTCGAAGATATTGTGGCGACGGTGGCGGTTACCGCTCTTCAAGCCGAATAAGAACGAATATAAGCTTCGCAATACTTTGTTTGGTTTACGTTTGCCCTCGGTCGCATACGTCTTTGTATGCTCCCGTCGGGACAAGCCGCACCCGCCTTGTTTTGCTCGCTTCTCTTCGTTCTTGCATATGGCAGCAAAATATGAGCGTCGCAATATTCGCGAATGATTACGCGAACAGTTAAAAGTATAGCATACTTTTCTTGTCATTTCGAGCGGAGCGGCGATTTAACGCCGCGCAGTCGAGAAATCTCCCCAACGAAGTCAAATATTTATTGGGATTTCTCCATTCCGCCTTCGGCGTCAGTCGAAATGACAACAATAAATAAAGTCGAAATGGCAGCATTAAAAAAGTATTGCAACAATAAATAAGAGAGAAATTTAGGAGATTAATAGTTTACATGAAGATTCTTGTAGTCAATGCCGGCAGTTCGTCCCTAAAATATCAGCTCATCGATATGGATACCGAGGGCGTAATTGCAAAGGGCAATGTAGAGAGAATAGGTATAAAAGGTTCGGTTCTCAAAGCCAAGGGCAACGGGCACGAAAAAGTGTTTGAACAGGACATGCCCGACCATAAAGTGGCGATAGAGCTCGTCCTTCACGCCTTGACCGACAGTGAAATAGGCGTAATCAAGTCTATGGAAGAAATAGGCGCCGTAGGTCACCGCGTAGTCGCCTCGGGCGAATATTTCAAAAAGCCGACGCTCGTCGACGACGAGGTTCTCAAAACGCTCGAAAAAACTTTCGAGCTCGGCCCCCTTCACAATCCCGCGGCGGCAACGGGCGTAAAGGCGTGCATAGAGGTCATGCCCCACACCCCCATGGTGCTCGTGTTCGACACGTCCTTTCACCAGACCATGCCCCCCAAGGCTTATATGTTCGGCATAAAGTACGAAGATTATAAAGAATACAGCGTGCGTAAATACGGCGCGCACGGCACTTCGCACAAATACGTCTCGCAGGAGGCGGCAAAGTACCTCGGCAAAAAGCCCGAACAGCTTAAAATCGTCACCTGCCACCTCGGCAACGGATCGTCCATAACGGCGGTAGACGGCGGCAAGTGTGTCGATACCTCCATGGGCTTTACCCCGCTCGACGGCGTTCTCATGGGCACGCGTTCGGGCTGCATAGACGCGTCCGCTGTCGAATTCCTCGCCCGCAAAAAGGGTCTCAATGCCGCCGATATGGTCAAGTACCTCAATAAAGAGTGCGGCGTTCTGGGCATCTCGGGCGTTTCGAGCGACTTCCGCGACCTCATCGCGGGCGCCGAGGGCGGCAATGAAAGGTGTCGGCTCGCGCTCGATATGTTTAATTACCAGACTAAAAAGTTTGTCGGTTCCTACGCCGCGGCTATGGGCGGGCTCGACTGCATCGTGTTCACCGCGGGTATAGGCGAAAATACTCCCCAGGTGCGCGAAGGCGTGTGCGAAGGGCTCGAATTCCTCGGCGTCAAGCTCGATAAAGAGGCCAATGCCGGCAAAAACACGGGCGCCATCCGCGATATTTCCGCCAAGGATTCCAAGGTCAAAATTCTCGTCGTTCCCACAAACGAAGAACTCGCCATTGCAAGGGAAACTCTGGCTCTCGTTTAACGCGGCGGGCGGCTCTGCCGCCTGAATAAATGCAAATAATTTTCTGTCTGCTTTATTTTGTCAGCCCGTAAAAAATGAGTTGACAAAGTTGCGCGCTTATAATATAATTATTTGGTCAAATCGGGTATGATTATAGACGTTAAAAGGCTGATTGCTTTAAAAAAATTTGTCGGCGAGTTTGAGGAAAGTTATCCCGCCCCCGCCGATAAACTCATTCTTCCGCTCGCCTCGGTCGAAGGCGACATAAACGTAAAGGGGGAGTACGAAATTTACGACGACGACAGCGTGGGTATAACCCTCAAAATTTCGTATTTGCTTAAAGGTCAGTGCTCGTATTGTCTTGAAGAGGCAGAGCGCAACGTTGAATACGTTTATGATGCGCTCTTCGTACCCGAAAAGGACGACGCGGACAATTACTGTTATAACGGTATAAGGCTGGATACCCGGCCCGCGGCGGACGACGCATTTGTTTTCAGCCAGCCCGAAGTGCTTTTATGTAAAAAATGTGCGGCGTCGCAACAATAAATACGCAAAAATAAGAGAGGTAATATAAAAATGGCAGTACCCAAGGGAAAACAGTCTAAAAGCAGAACCAACAAAAGATTTGCAAATTACAAGGCAACGGCTCCTACGCTTGTAGAGTGCCCTCATTGCCACGAAATGATGCAGGCGCACAGGGTTTGCGCAAACTGCGGCTATTATGACAAGGAAGAAGTCATAAAGCAGGAAACAAAGTAATTTCAAACCAACCGTAACTTATGCGGGCGGCGCTTTTTCGCGCCGCCTGTTTTGCGTACAACAAATTTATGTGCTGCATATACCCGATGAGCAGTAATATGCGCTCGCCTTTACGATGGGCGTAATTATTGTCTTTTAAATTCCTACTAAATTTATAGGATATTGCTTGACATAAATTGTCCGCGCGGGTATAATAAAGCCATAATAATTTAAGGATGTGTCTATGACTGAAAATTATGTTGTCACCGGCATGACGTGCTCGGCGTGTTCGTCGGGCATTGAGCGCGCTGTGGGGAAGATGGAGGGGGTCAACTCGGTAGAGGTCTCCCTCATGGGCAAGACCATGAAAGTCGACTTCGACGAAAGCAAGGTCACGGAGGAGCAGATTTTTTCTGCCGTCCGCGAACTCGGCTACGGCGTGTATGCCGAAGGCGACGCCCCCGCCCCCAAGGAGGTGCGCATCGACAAGCTGCTGTTCATAAGGTTTATAATCTCGGTCGTCATTCTCGTGCCCTTGATGTACGTTTCGATGGGGCATATGTGGGGTGCGCCCATACCGCCATTCTTAAATCCCGAATACGGCAACGAGCGCTGGTTCGCGCTCTACCAGCTCATTCTCGCGGCGGCGGTTATAGGCGTCAACTATCAATATTTCACAAAGGGCTTTATGGCGCTCATTCGCCGCGTTCCCAATATGGATACGCTTGTCGCGCTCGGCTCGGGCGTGTCGTTCGCCTATTCGCTGGCGCTCACCGTCATGATATTCATGGGCATCGACGCGCACCACAACGCCATGAACCTGCACTTTGAAAGCGCCGCCATGATTCTGGCGCTCGTCGACGTCGGCAAGTGGTTAGAGGAAAAGGCAAAGCGCAAGACGGGCGACGAAATCGAAAAACTTTTAAAGCTCGCGCCCGATATCGTCACCGTAGAAAGGGGAGGCGAACTTATAACAATGCCCGTCGGCAAGGTAAAGGTGGGCGACATCGTCGTCGTCCGTCAGGGCGACTACGTGCCCGTCGACGGCAAAGTGGTTTCGGGCAGTTCGTTCATCGATAAATCGGCAATCACGGGCGAAAGCCTGCCCGTCGAGGTTGCTGAGGGCGACTATGTGACCACCGCCGCGCTCAATAAAAGCGGCGTAATAAAGGTGGAGGCGGGCAAGGTCGGCAGCGACACCACACTTTCAAAAATAGTTAAAATGGTGCGCGAGGCGGGCGCTTCAAAGGCTCCCATTCAGAAGTTCGCCGACAAAATCGCCGGCATCTTCGTGCCCGCCGTCGTAGCAATCGCCCTGCTCACGTTTATAATCTGGCTGCTTATCGACCGCGCGTTCGTACCCGAACATTGCGTAACTTACGCAATATCCGTGCTCGTAATCTCCTGCCCGTGCGCTCTGGGACTCGCGACCCCCGTCGCTATAATGACGGCAACGGGCAAGGGCGCATCCCTCGGCGTGCTCTACAAGGACGCCGAAAATCTGCAAAGGCTGAGCGATATCAACTGCGTTCTGCTCGACAAAACTGCGACCATAACCGTCGGCAAGCCCTCGGTCTGCGACGTCGTGACCTTCGGCGGCGACGAGGAAAAATTGCTTTCCGTCGCCTCGGGCATAGAAAAACATTCAAACCATCCTCTCGCAAAGTGCGTCGTCGACTATCATCCGCGCAGTGCCGAA
>ERZ1643251.3993-NODE-3993-length-13205-cov-5.479544_pt1 | contig 13205 bp, 11 predicted proteins | sample MGYA00579261_ERZ1643251 | MGnify/ENA primary metagenome ERZ1643251 (study PRJEB29033, sample SAMEA4952267) | chicken gut metagenome | biome: Broiler Chicken; feature: Gastrointestinal Tract; material: Caecum | place: Ireland | collected 2018 | study: Broiler... | reverse complement strand
CTGGATATGGCAAAGAAAGAGCATCGTCAGATGCTGATCGACGTGTTTATCAATGCGATATTCCTGTACGATGACAAAATGCTTATTACCTTCAACTACAAAGAGGATACCCAAACCATCACTTTTGATGATGTGAAAAATGAGGTCTCAGAGGAGACTTCTGGTTCGGATTTGGATTTCTCAAGTGCACCATGCGCAATAACGCGACCGAATCTGTAAAGGTTCGGTTTTGTTTAGCCATTGTATTTATAGCAAAAGCCTTTCACATATCGATCGTGGTATGCGAAAGGCTCATGTTATTTGTATTCAGTTATTGCTAAGGCTTATTTCAGCGGCTCGAAATCCTCGGCACCGTGCTTGCAGAGCGGGCAGATGAAGTCGGCGGGCAGAGTCTCACCTTCGTAGACATATCCGCAGATCTTGCAGACGAAGCCCTTTTTCTTTTCCTCGACCGGCTGCGGCTTCGGCTTGATGTGCGTAAAGTAGTAGTCGTAGGTGACCGACTTTTCGTCAGAGAGTACGCGAGCGTCGGTGACTTCGGCGACGAATATCGTGTGCGTGCCGTAGTCGTGCATACCGACGACCTTGCAGGAGAAATACGCGTTCGTGTGCTCGGTCAGGTATACAAGCCCATTCGCGCTGCGCTCAATATCGCTTCTGTCCTTGAACTTGTCCGCGTCGCGTCCGCTGACAAAGCCGAAGTCCTTGAAGGTCTGGAACGGTATGCTCTCGGTCAGCACCGATACGTTGAACTTGCCGGTATTCTTGATCATGTCGTGCGTCAGGTTAGCCTTGTTGACCGAGACAGTGATACGTTTCGGTGTGTCGGTAAGCAGCTGCGCGGTGTTGATTATGCAGCCGTTGTCCTTGCCGCCCTCGTTTGCCGACAGGACGAACAGACCATACGACAGCTTGAAGAAGGACGCGGGCTCGAGCGTCGGCTCGTCGGTCGAAGCGACGGCTTCGGCTTTCGGGAAGGTGTCGGCAATAGCGTCGACCAGAGCGTCGATGTCGCCGAACTGCGTGTCCTTGAGCGCGGACTTGATCGTCAGCGTCTCGCCGATGAACTCCATGTCGCGGCACTCGGACAGAATCTCCTTCATCAGTCCGCCTGCGGTCGGTGCCCACGAGCCGTTTTCGACCAAAGCGACCTTGCGACCGCGCAGTCCGTGCGACGCGATGTCGCGCAGCAGCTCGTCCATCGAGATGAATATACCGGCGTTGTAGGTCGTCGACGCGAACAAGAGGTGGCTCCACTTGAACGCCGCCGCGACGATGTCGGACGACGGGGTCACCGATACATCGAACATCACCGTCCTGATTCCGCGGTCGCGCAGGCGGGACGAGATAATCTCGGCGGCGTTGGCGGTGTTGCCGTATACCGACGCATAGGCGATCATGACGCCCTGCTCCTCGGGAGTGTAGGTCGACCACTTCACGTATTTGTCGATATAATCGCCGATCTTCTCACGCCATACAAAGCCATGCAGCGGGCAGATATAGTTGATTTCCAGTCCGGACGCTTTTTTTAAGAGCGCCTGTACCTGCGTGCCGTACTTGCCGACGATATTGCAGTAGTAGCGTCTCGCCTCGTCGAGGTAGTCGCGCATGAAGTCGACCTCGTCAGCGAATATCGCGCCGTTGAGCGCGCCGAACGTGCCGAACGCGTCAGCCGTGAACAGCAGCTTCTCAGCCGCGTCGTAGGTGACCATGACCTCGGGCCAGTGTACCATCGGAGCCATGACAAAGGTCAGCGAGTGGCGACCGGTCTCGAGCTTGCTGCCTTCCTTGACTATATACATGCGCTCCTCGTCAAGCGGGGAAAAGAACTGCGCGATCATATTCGCGATCTTCTGGTTGCAGACGACGACCGCCTCGGGGTAGCGGAGCATTACCTCGGCGAGTGTCGCCGAGTGGTCAGGCTCCATGTGCTGGACTACGATGTAGTCGAGCTTTCTGCCGTCAAGCTCGTGCGCGAGGTTCTCGAGGAACACGCCGCTGACCGCCTTGTCAACCGTGTCCATCAGCACGGTCGACTCGTCCTTGATGAGATAGGAGTTGTACGAAACTCCGTCCGGAACCGAATACACGCCCTCGAACATCGCGAGCCGGCGGTCGTTGGCTCCAATCCATACGATATCATCGGTGATTTTTTTGGTGCAGTACATTTATTTTCTCCTTTGTTATGGGAATATTTAGGCGCATATGGAATCATATCACGCTTTATTATTTCATAAATCCACTGCTAATATTATACCATCAAATGGCTTAATACAAATGAACATAGTGTTAAATTAGAATAAAAGATATTGATTTTATAGCAGAAAAGATTATAATATAATTATTGATTCAATAAAACAGATAATCCTGCTCGGAAAACGGGCGGGATATTATGTATTAATGTGATAAAGTATGAAAGGAATAACGACATGGGATTTTCGGAAAAGCTGCAGGAATACGCGCGCCTTGTCGCGCGGCAGGGAGTGAATGTGACCGCCGGTAAATATGTGCTGCTGTTCTGCTCGATCGAAGCCGCTGAATTTGGGCGTATGGTCGAGGAGGAGTGCTACAGGCTCGGCGCGCGCGATGTAATTATGATTTACAAGGACCAAAAGGCGTCGCGCATACGGCTCGATTACGCGCCGCTCGACGAATACAAGACTCTGCCCGAATGGCAGGTCGAGCAGCGCAACTACTACGCGCGAGAGGGCTGCGTCACAATCAACATACTTGCCGAGGACCCCGAGGCTTACGCAGGAGCGTCGAGCGAAAAGCTGCAGGCCGGCGCGCTCGCCGCGCACAAGGCGTACAAGGAATTTTACGACATCATGGACAAGGGCGGCATACGCTGGACTATAGCCGCCGTGCCCTGCGTCGAATGGGCGCGCAAGGTTTTCCCGGGGAATACCGACGCCAAGGCGGTGTCGAAACTGTGGGAGTCGATATTCAAGACTGTGCGCATCGGACGCGGCGACACGGTCGCGAAGTGGCAGCGGCACGACCGCGTACTTAAGCGGCGCGCGAAGATACTGAACACCGCGAATTTTTCCGCGCTGCGCTATAAAAACTCGCTCGGCACAAACTTCACAGTAGGACTCGCTGATAGTCACATCTGGAAGGGCGGTTCGGAGAAGTGCGCGGAGGGAGTTGACTATTTCCCGAATCTGCCGACCGAGGAGCTGTTCACTATGCCCGACTGCCGCAGAGCTGACGGAAGTGTATATTCGTCGATGCCGCTGTCCTATCAGGGCGAGCTTATTGAAAATTTCCGGCTCGATTTTAAGGATGGCGAGGTGGTATCCTATTCGGCTGAAAAGGGACATGGCGCGCTCGAACGGCTGCTTTCGACCGACGACGGCTCGCGCCGGCTCGGCGAGGTCGCGCTGATCCCCTGCGACTCGCCGATTGCACAGTCGGGAATACTCTACTACAACACATTGTTCGACGAAAACGCGTCCTGCCACCTCGCGCTCGGCGAGTGCTACCCCGACACGATGCGCGGCGGCGAGCTGCTCAGCGAGGAAGAGCTGCTGGCGCGCGGCGGCAATCGCAGTGCGAACCATGTCGATTTCATGATCGGCACTGACGACATGGAGATCGTCGGAATCAAAAAGGACGGCAGCGAAATGAAAATATTTGAGAATGGCAGATTTGTAATCTGACCGGTAATCTGACAAAGGACAGCTTTATCTTGGCAAAGACAGGTGATTAAAATGCGCAGACATGACAGAGAAGTTACTGATATGGGTCGGATAATCGAAATAATCGAAGCCTGCGACTGCTGTCGGCTGGGACTGGTCGACGGCGGGCGAGCGTATATCGTTCCGTTAAACTTCGGGTTTGAGTATGACGGCAGGCTCACGCTCTATTTTCATTCGGCGAGCGAGGGGCGCAAGCTCGACTTGATTCGAGCCGCTCGGTATGCGGACTTCGAAATGGATACGAGACATGAGCTGGTCGAAGCCGAAAAAGCCTGCGGGTATTCGTTTTTATACAGCAGCGTCATGGGCGGCGGCAGTATTGAGCTTATCGACGATTGCGACGGCAAGCTATACGCGCTGCGGCAGATAATGAAGCATTATGCTGGTGAACGGGAATTTGAGTTTGACCTTTCCTTGGTCGGACGCACGACGATTATGAAGCTGGTCGTTGACGAGATATCATGTAAGGAACACAGAAACTGAATACAATAGGGAGACGTTCAGATGTGAGCGTCTCCCTATTGTATATCACGTCAGTATCGGTGCCAATTCACATTTCACCGCAAATCAGCTCCGCGCCGATTGCCGAGCAGAACTCCGCGTCGTGGTCACAAAGCCGCGCAAGATCCGCGGCTTTGTCCTGCAGCAGGCTATAGAGCGCGTCGCGATGTGGGTTTGAACCGGCTATGTATACCGGCTTGTCCGACTTCGAGAAAAAATCGATGTCGTCCTTAAGCAGGACTCCGGTCAGAAAAGCGTATAGCTGTTCAGGTGTGCGGTCGCCGATGAAGTTGGCCGACACGCGGATTTTGAACAGTGCTTCGCCGATGCCATGACAACGGGCGTATTCATAGCCGTCGCGCAGGCAGTCGGGATCGAGCGACGCGGGGTAGACGCCGCGCAGCGACGACTGCAGGATCGTGTTTTCGGCGGCGGCGCGGATGAGCTCGCCGGACAATGTAGTGCGAAAGCCCGCGATTTTCCCGGACGAGTCGATATCGACATACTTGAAGTGCGAGCCGGGCATTATGATCAGCGCCGGCAGCTTGGGGCTTTGCAGCCCGAGTATTCCGACAATCTCGGTCTCCTCGCCGCGCATGATGTCCATTACCGAAAGGTCGGTTTCGCCGTTTGCAAAGGTCTTGACCCCGGGGATGAAGAAAAGCGGCAGAGGCGTGATATCGGGAAAGCTCATTCTGATTGTCGCGCGCCGCAGCTCCGGCAGTCCGGCGGGCGAGGTGACGTGCGGTATCGCGGCGAGTCCGTTTTCACTGCCGATCATGCCGGACAATGCGACGAGTCGTATATCAGTCTCGTCGAGACTGTTAGTGCTTAGCAGCTCGCGAATACCGTCTCTGACCGCCTCACGCAGTCGGTCGCCGCCCGATACGCCGTCGCGCGCACCGCCCCGTCGCTTGACGCGAGCGATTATACGGCGGTTTTCGATTAGAGTCAGGCGGGTGTTTGTTGTGCCGCCGTCTATTGCGATTATCATAATTAATTACCGAGCCGCGTCGACATAACGCCGCGCGTTTTCACTTATCGCGTTAAAATCACGTTTAGACAAAAACGCGCTTTGTACAATGCCGCTGCCGATTCCGAATCCAACGCAGCCGGCGTCGAGATATTCGCGCATATTTTCGGGCGTGACTCCCGATACCGCGACAAGGCGCGCGTCCGAGAATGGAGCGAGCACTGCCTTGACAAAATCCGAACCGAGCGACGAAGCCGGGAAGAGCTTGACATAATCGGCGCCGGCGTCGAGTGCAGTCGAGATTTCAGACACGGTCATCGCGCCGGGCATCGAGACAAGCCCGTGCTTTTTTGTGAGTTTGATGATTTCGGCGTCGGTATTCGGAGAAATGATGAAGCTGCCGCCACCACTCGCGGTTAGCTCGACCTGCGACGTGCGTGTGACTGTACCCGCGCCGATATACATTCTCCCCGACATATGCTCATGTGCGGCGCGTATATTTTTCGCGATCGCCTCGTCGGAAATTTCGCCTGAATGGTCATATGTGATTTCAGCGAGCCGTATCCCGCCGTCATACAGCGCGTCGAGGACGTCGCAAAGCAGGCTCGGTTCGACCTTGCGCAGTATCGCGACGACACGGGTTTGCAGGAATAATTCATCGAAGCTTTTCATGGCGTTCCTCCTTGGGGTAATATTCGATTTCATTATATCACAACTGAATATCGATGTCAACCGGTTAGAATGTTTCTGAATACAAATCGAAATAAAGTTCAATGCTTGAAACTTTAATATAGGAAAAAACGTAAATTTCTCGTATAATTTTCTCATAAATAACCACAAAACCTCCGAATACTATTGCATATATCAAAATAATGTGGTATACTTATCTTGCAACCAAATCAAACTCAATCGGAGGACCACATGAAACTCGACTACCGGCGCGTGTTTTTCACAGGCTTTGCCTTTTTCTTAATCTGTGCCTTTTGGCAGGCTTATGACAATATCATTCCCAAAATACTGACCGATAAATTCGGTATGTCGCAGGCCGCGTCAGGCTTCATAATGGCGCTTGACAATATACTCGCGGTTGTGCTGCTGCCAGTGTTCGGCGCGATTTCAGACCGGCATCAGGGGCGGTACGGCAAACGCACACCGTTCATTGTCGTCGGAACAATCTCGGCTGCGGTCGCGCTGATCGCGCTGACTGTAGCCGATAATATGCAGCTTGCGAATATCAAAGCCGGGGTCGAGAGCATCGGCATCGAGAACAGCGCTGAACGCACCGCGTATGCCTGGAGTGTGACCGCGTCCGACCCGCTGCCGCTGATTATATTCATAGTCCTACTGTTGCTTGTATTGCTGTCGATGTCGATATTCCGCTCACCGGCTGTCGCGCTGATGCCTGACGTCACGCCCAAGCCGCTTCGCTCAAAGGCAAACGCTATCATAAATTTGATGGGCAGCGCGGGCGGTATAATCGTCCTTGCGCTCGGTATACTGTTCGGCACCGGCAAGCCCGAAAACGCGATCATGAGCTACAGCCTGTTCTTCGGAGTCGTCGTGGCGATAATGATTGCCGCGCTCGCGATTTTCCTCCTCACCGTGCGTGAGGTCAAGTGGTCGCGCGAGGCGGATAAGATCAACTCTCAGCTGACAAACGATGAAAAAACGTCCGAATCAGAATCTGCCAAGGACAAGTCCTCGCCCAGCGCGTCCGCTCCGGAAAAATCTTCAGAGCTGTCGCGCGGTCAGCTGAAGTCGCTGATATTCATCCTCGCGTCGGTCGTCCTGTGGTATATGGGATATAACGCTGTGACCAGCAAGTATTCGGTCTACGCCGGCGATATCCTCGGGCTCGATTACAACCTGACCCTGATAATCGCGCAGGCGGCGGCGATCGCGGCGTATATTCCGGTCGGTATACTTTCGCAGAAATTCGGCAGAAAGCGAATGATCCTCGCCGGAGTCGTCATGCTCGGAGCGGCGTTCGGATTCGCCGCGTTCATGCGGGAGGGAAGCAACATCTGGGTGATGAACTGTCTGTTCGCGCTCGCCGGAATCGGCTGGGCTACTATAAACGTCAATAGCTATCCTATGGTCGTTGAGCTCGCCGGAACCGGAGACGTCGGCAAATACACCGGCTTCTACTACACCGCGAGCATGGCGGCGCAGATCGTGACGCCGATTTTGAGCGGTCTGTTCCTGACATATGTCGGAATGACGACACTGTTTCCGTATGCCGCGCTGTTTGTCGCGGCGGCGTTTGTGACGATGCTGTTTGTCCGTCACGGCGACTCGCGACCCGCTCCGAAGAAGTCGCTGCTCGAACATCTCGACAATGACGACTGAAAATCCTGCTTGACTGAAGGTATATTGCTGTGATTATTCTGTATATTATCTGCATAATCGCCGTCGCGGCGTTGCTGTATCTGCTTGCGATCCGCGTCTCGGGACGGCGGGTTCCCGATGAGCTTCGGGTCGACTACGCGCACCGCGGGCTGTTCGGCGACGGCATACCCGAGAATTCGCTCGCGGCGTTCGACGCGGCGGCGAGCGCGGGCTTCGGAATCGAGCTTGATATACAGCTGTCGCGCGACGGTGAGGTCATGGTCTTTCACGATTATTCACTTGAGCGCATGACCGGACATACCTCGAAGCTGTGCGAGCTGACCTTGTCCGAGCTGAAAGGCTTGAGTCTCGGTCAGAACGAGCGGATACCGACGCTTGACGAGGTGCTGGCTCTGGTCGACGGGCGGGTGCCGCTGCTGATCGAGCTGAAGGGCGAGAGCGCGGACAGCTCGCTCTGTCAGAAGGCGGTCGAGAAGCTCGATAAATACAGCGGCGCTTATTGCGTCGAGTCGTTCAATCCGCTGCTGCTGAATAAATTCAAAAAGCTGCGGCCTCAGGTGACGCGCGGATTGTTATATACCAAGTTCAGCCGGTCAAAAAAGACCTGGGCGCTCGATTTTCTGCTGACCTCGCTCATATTCAATTTCATGGCGAGTCCCGATTTCATTGCTTACGACATAGCCCATCCGGACACATTCGCGCTCAGACTCTGCCGCGCGCTCTTTCATCCCGCGCTGTTCGTCTGGACTGTAAGGTCGCGCGCCGAATATGACAAGGTAAAATCGGTCGGCGGGTCGCCGATATTCGAGGGCTTTGTCCCGAATTACGGCGACTGAACCGCGATTATCCGGCTCAATGAACATCATGGATTCGACACGCCGTGTGGTATTTTGCCGACAGTATAGTTAGCTGTGGCTAACCCGACTGTGCCAATCGCTGAAATTGCGGTATAGGGCTTGACAAATCGACTGAAATGGTATACAATATAGATAGAGTTAGCAAGTACTAACCGCAATACAGATTACACGGAGGAAATATTGATATGCTGCAATGGCTGGCCGCAAACGCGGCGACGATAGTGATCAGCCTGCTGCTTGCCGCAGTTGTGGCGGCGGTAGTAGTTCATATGATAAAGACGCGCAAGACGGGGGGCTGCGGCGGCTGTTCGGGCTGCGCGGGCTGTTCATCCTGCGCGTCGCATAACGACAAAACGAAATAACCACTGTCAACGCATCGGACGCGTATAATAGCATTCGTCCTGAACGCGGCGGCGAATCGTAAAAATGACATCGAACACCGGATGCGCATGATATTCGTCAATACGAGTTCCGCGCGTCGTAAATTATCAAATCAAATGAAAAGCAGCGAACCCGCTGACCACGCACTTACGCGGGCAGCTTGCATACGTCTACCCATTTTATATAGCCTGAATATTCGCAGAGCTCGGGTATCGTCAGCTCGATTGCGCTGTTTGAGCTGCCGCAGGCGGGGTAGACCGTCTCGAACCGTTTCAATGACTCGTCGAGGTAGACCTTGACTCCGTCGTTGACCGCGAACGGGCAGACGCCGCCGACCGCGTGTCCGACCAGCTCGGACGCCTCATCGGGAGTCAGCATCTTCGCTTTCGTACCGAATTCAGCCTTGTATTTCGAGTTGTCGATTTTGGCGTCACCGGCGGCGACAATGAGTATTGCTCCGCCCCCGACCATAAACGAAAGCGTCTTCGCGATCCGCTCGGGCGCGCAGCCGAGCGCCTGCGACGCCAGCTCTACCGTCGCGCTCGACACGCTGAATTCAAGTATCCGGCTATCAATTCCAAGATCATGGAAATACGCCCGTACCTTTTCTATAGACATTTCATGTCCTCCATAATAGCAATATGACCGGCAGTCGTTTGTCGACTGCCGGTCATATTATACCACAAAATGTGATTATATGCAATATGATTCGCGGTTTTTTTGAAACTGAGCGATGAGGTTTTATATATCGGCGATATTCTATCGGCGATATTCGGTCATCGAAGAGCTTATATTTCCTGACTCCGTTATTTCGGTCGGAACGCTTCTGTTATAATCCCGCCTCTGCCGCGTCGACCGAAACGGTATTCGCGGTCGGATGTGATCAGCTCACCGAAATCACATAACCTATCAGACCGGAATACGACTATATCAAAAAAATCCATATATTTTCCCGAAAACCGCATTGTCTGATTCGGAAAATATGATATAATATTATAAATATTGTATATTCAAAAGCCGCGCGGTACAGATGCTTTGCGCGGATATAAGGCTGCTTTCGGATAATCCGACTAACAGGTTTTGTGACTTTGCTGTCATTGGCTTTGTCAGTTGTGCAAAAACACATAATATTGTTGGTTATTGACTTTGTTGGATGTGTAAATACACAGAATATTGATAAGTGAAAGGAATGATTACATATGGAGCTTAAGCTTCGTTACCGTGCTCCGGCGGAGGATTCCGCGAAGGGCTGGGAGGAACAATCGCTGCCGATCGGCTGCGGATATATCGGCGCGAATGTGTTCGGCATCGTCGAGCGCGAGCGTGTGCAGATCACCGAGAACTCGCTCGAAAATCCCGGCAGTATGGGCGGGCTGAACAATTTCGCCGAGATATACATACATTTCCCGCACTCCGATGTGCAGGACTACGAGCGCGGGCTTGACCTTGACCACGGCATCGCGTATTGCCGGTACAGCTGTAACGGCGTCGAGTATACGCGCGAATACTTCGCGTCCTATCCCGACCGCTGTCTGGTGGTACACCTGACCGCGTCGACGACAGGGAAGCTTGATTTTGTGCTCTCGCCCGAGATACCCTTTGTCAAGGATTTCGACAAGACTGAGGGCGACGGCGGCGCCAAGCACGGAACTATTGTCTCCGACTCGGACGGGCTGCTTGAAGCCGGTCACATGGACTACTACAACATCGATTTTTCGGGCAGATTCCGCGTCGTCACTGACGGCAGCACGCAGAATTCGGACGGTCGGATCGCCGTAGCCGGCGCGACCGAGGCGACTATTATCTTTGCCGCCGCGACCAACTACATACTGTCGCCCGACATATTCCTGACAAACGAGCACGACAAGAAGCTGAAAGCACTCGACACTGTGTCGATAGTCAATCAGATCGCCGATGACGCGGTGGCGCTCGGATATAATGAGCTGCGCCGCCGGCATATCGCCGACTACAGCGAGCTGTTTGGTCGGGTCAGCTTCGTGCTTGACGACGCGGACGACAGCGCGTACTGCGACGAGCTGCTCGAGGAATACAAAGCAGGCAGAACGAGCCGCTATCTTGAGCTGCTGCTGTTCCAATACGGACGTTATCTTTTGATATCGTCGTCCCGCCCCGGGACTCTGCCCGCGAATCTGCAGGGAGTCTGGAACTGTCACGACCACTCGCCGTGGGGCAGTGGCTACTGGCACAACATCAATGTGCAGATGAATTACTGGCCGGCGTTTTCGACCAACTTAGCCGAAACCTTTGTCGCGTACAAGGACTTCAACGAAGCCTTCCGACCGGCGGCGGCGCGCGCGGCCGAGGGCTACATCCGCCACTGGAACCCCGAGAATCTCGTCGACAACGGCAAAGCTCCGCTCGACAATTATGGCTGGACGATTGGCACGGCGAGCTATCCATATACGATTTCTTCGCCCGGCGGACATTCGGGTCCGGGAACCGGCGGTCTGACGACCAAGCTGTTCGCCGACTGGTACGACTTCACGCAGGACAAGGACGCGCTGCGTGACAGCATATATCCGGCGCTCGCTACGATGAGCCGCTTTTTGACACGCACGGTGCGCGATTATGACGGCGAGCTGCTCGCGTCCTTCTCGGCGTCGCCCGAGCAGCTGATAAACGGTCATTACGCGAAATCGAATATATACTACAACACGGTAGGCTGCTCGTTCGATCAGCAGATGATCTACGAAAACGGCGCGGATATGCTGCGCTTTGCCGAGCTTGTCGGAATTGACGACGACGACACGAAGCGTCAGCGCGAGCAGATAGCGCACTATTCGCCGGTACTGGTCGGCTGGTCAGGGCAGATCAAGGAATACCGTGAGGAAAATTTATACGGTGAAATCGGCGAATACAAGCACCGCCACATCTCGCAGCTTGTCGGACTATTCCCGGGCACGCTGATAAACTCGGAGACTCCGGCGTGGATGGACGCGGCAAAGCTGACCTTGAACGAGCGCGGCGACGAGTCGACCGGCTGGGCGCTCGCACATCGTTTGAACGCGTGGGCGCGCACCGGAGACGGCAATCGCGCGTACAAGCTCTATTCGAACATCCTCGCGCTGCGGACCTATTCGAATCTGTGGACATATCACCCGCCGTTCCAGATAGATTGCAGCTTTGGCGCGACGTCAGGCGTCGCCGAGATGCTGCTGCAAAGCCATGAAGGCTATCTCGCCCCGCTCGCGGCTCTGCCGGACGCGTGGGAGAGCGGCGAATACCACGGTCTGGTCGGACGCGGAGGATATGAAGTCTCGGCGCGTTGGCAAGCCGGACAAGCGGTCGAGTTCAAGATAATTCCGAAGCGCGATGGTACTTGTCGTGTGAAATACGGTGATATGAATGGAGCGAGGGTAGACTGCGGTGAATTGCCGGTCGAGGTAAGACACGAGCGGTACGATTTAATCGCGTTCGACTGCGAAGCCGGAAAGACCTACACAATAGTCGGCATGACACGACCCGAGCGCGCGCCGCAGCCGGTGGCGTCGCTTAGCGACGACAATCGTACAATAAGCTGGACTCAAGTCGACGGCTGCAGCTATACAATCAGTCGGGCGTATGACAATGACTCGAAATATACGGTTGTAGCGTCCGGTCTGACTTCTGGCAGCTACACCGACACCGACTCGAGCAAGTACGACCATGTGACCTACCGGTTGACTGCCGCATATGGCAAATCGCCTGCCGACGAGAGCCTGCCGGCGGTTCTGGTCGGCAATCACGCGACGAAGCTATATCTTGAGCGATACCGCCACATCCTGCGGCAGCTCGATTCGCTGAAGTGAGCTTATACAATTGAGGGATGCTATATGGAAGCTCAGGATTATATTTGAGCATTCATATGTTACCATGTGGCATAATGGTATAAAATTGAAAAAGCAGCTGTAAAATAGCCGCCAAAAATGAAAAAAGGACAGTTTCCGCAACCACATCAGGTTGCGGGGACTGTCCTATTATAGTATAAACGAGTTGATGAAAAACAAACAATCACAACGGAATGATTCTACCGCATATCAAATAATGATCCATCACAATTTTTGGTGTGCAAGAAATAATAAAGTAAAAATAGAGCCAGGAGCTCCTTTATGTGATATAATGGAATTAACCGCAACGACAAGATATCAACGGGGAGACATGGTTCATACATACCACATTTCAAGCTGAATATCAACAGTATATTTGTGAAAATTAAGAAAAATACAAATATGGCAAAAGATAACACTCACGCGTGATTTATTGCGCGATATCCCTATACAGATAGTGCAACTCCTGATGAAAAAACCAGTTGAGCTTTTCCATGAGCCGCCAGAGACGGATCTGTTCTTCTCGGGTCATGAGGCGCACCTCCTCGGTTTGTCAAAGGATAGCCGATTGAAAAAGTCGAAAAAGCCAATCGGCACGGTGCTTTATTAACAGAAA
>ERZ1643251.3989-NODE-3989-length-13225-cov-6.063781_pt1 | contig 13225 bp, 8 predicted proteins | sample MGYA00579261_ERZ1643251 | MGnify/ENA primary metagenome ERZ1643251 (study PRJEB29033, sample SAMEA4952267) | chicken gut metagenome | biome: Broiler Chicken; feature: Gastrointestinal Tract; material: Caecum | place: Ireland | collected 2018 | study: Broiler... | reverse complement strand
CAGCAACGTTCCGTTGCATCATGCTCCGCAATCAAGCGGTATTCTCTACCCCACCCCTCTTGCGGACAACTTTTCTTAATTACTTCGTCTTTTCGAGTGGAGGGCGTTAGCCCGTAATCAAGAAATCTATTCCTTATTACTTACCTTATTGATAGATTTCTCCGCTCGCTTACGCTCAGTCGAAATGACAAGGGGAATAATTGATAGATTTCTCCATGCGTGCGGCTATGCCGCACTTAGTCAAAATGACAATTGACTTAGTCGAAATGACACACTCTTTTTCTTTGTCATTTCGAGCAACGTCGCGCGAGGAGGCGTAGCCGACGACACTCTGCCGAGGGACTCCCGCTTGCGGGAAACGGCAGATAAATCTCGCCTTATCGATAGATTTCTCCGCTCGCTTACGCTCGGTCGAAATGACATGCTTAGGGTCAACTTACAAAAATTGTCACCGCCGCGCCACTCCGCCACAAAGCGGCGCGGCAATGCAATTGCTCCGCGAAAAAAATAAATGCCGCGGCGAACATAAATACGGTAAGCCCGTACCATATGCCCGCCACGGCAGTAAACGCGTTTTAACTTTTATAAATATGTTTATTGTTATGCAGTAGGAAGTTCAGACGACTGAACGGCTACGTAGCTGAGGTTGCACGAAACCTTTGTAACATTCTGACCAAGCCATGTGTCGATCGCATCAGAGGTAATTTGCCCCAAATCGTCAAGCGTATCCCAAACTGCTCTTACCCAGACGTATACGCCGCCATTAGTAGCAACATCATATTGGGTAACGGAGGCGCCATAATTATGCCAAAGTGTACTTCCATCAGGGGTAGAACCATTTGTTATAGCAAATTGAAGCTGAATTGTGCTATATGCCTCTAAGTAGCTGGGAAGGCTGTCGCCCTGAGATATACCGGTAACACTCCAACCTGCTATATCAGAGTCATCGACGCCGTAGAAAACAGGAGCCGCACCGATAGTTACAGTAATATCAGCGGCAACATCACTTTTATTGAGTATAGCCATTGCAACCTGAGCGTTATCGATAACATGAACGCGGTTAAGACCTTCTGTCCAAGCAGCGTCATCGGGAGAAAGCTTACCGATTTCTATATCCGTCTCGCCGTTTTCGGTATTGCTCCCGTTGAAATCAATGTCCCACTTTGCAACTTCCGCAGAAGCCGAACCCGTGCCCGTGCTGGTGTACCTTGCGAACGTGGAGCCGAGGAAGCAGCAGCTTACGAGGGTGAGAACGACCAAAAGAGCGAACAGCATGGGAACTATTCTTTTCTTTGAGTTTTGTTTCATAGTTTTCAAATCTCCTCTTTATATAAGAAATTTTTTTATACAATCGTCGGGTGTGGCGCCCCAACGGTTATATGCGGCAGTGTTTTTTCTTTGTCATTTCGAGCAACGTCGCGCGAGGAGGCGTAGCCGACGACACTCTGCCGAGGGACTCCCGCTTGCGGGAAACGGCAGATAAATCTCGCCTTATTACTTACCTTATTGATAGATTTCTCCATGCGTGCGGCTGTACCGCACTTAGTCGAAATGACAAGGCACCTTTTATTACTTACGTCATTTCGAGCGTAAGTCAAGAAATCTATTCCTTAATCTGGCGGTATCGCTTTATCCGACCATATCTTGCGGACAACTTTTTCGCTTATATCTTTTACTAATTACTTAATGACTGCTGAATATTACTCCTCATACTTAGGTTCGGAGGGTTCAGGCTCTTCCTGAGCGGACTGCCGAGCGCCGTCAGAAGTCACTTTTTCGACCTCTTCAACATTTTCGGCGCCTTTAACCTGCACAATTTCTTCAACTTTCTGAATATCTTCGGACTGCCCTTCGACTTGTCCGTACGAACCCGACGTTTCGCCGCCCTTTTCGCCGACGAGGGCGCGCAGGCGGGCAATTTCTTCGTCCTTGTCCTGAATAAGTTTTTCGCTGCGCTCCTGCTCCTTAACCTTGCGGTTGTTGAGCATTATGCGGATAGCGTCGTAAGCGATAAACGCGACCACGGGAATACCCACAAACACAAGTATGCCCGCGGGGGTTTGCAAAAACATTGCAAAGTCGCCCAACCCCTCTACGCTGCCGGCGAGCCTGCCGACTATGTAAGAAGCTTCGACAGCTTCGGGATCGTTGGAATTATTGGCGTCGCCGCGGGTTATTACCGACGAAAGCGTTCCGTCCTCCGCGCGGCTGACGCTGACTATGCGGTGGGTTACATATGATATGCTGCCGTCGTTATTTTCAAAATAATAAGTGATGACGTCGCCCTCGGCAAGATCGTTCTTTTCCTCTTCGGTTAAAATGTCGATAAATACAAGGGCGCCTTCGCCGAAGCTGTCGGGATTGTCGCCTTCCATTGAGCCGGTCGCAACCGCCAGGGGCGCTATGCCGAAAACATCGGGCGGAGCAACTCCGCCTGCCGAGCCCTTGGTTATCAACGTAATGTTGATTATCAGAATGGGCAATAAAATAACAGCGATTACGCCCATTACTATTGCGGCGACAACGCCGCCTTTGCCTGATTTTTTAGACATGCTTTGAATAATTTCCTTGTAATAATCCGCCTGTAAAACCGCAAACCGCCCAAAAAACAAACGCTGCCGAACACATTAACTATTTTAGCGCACACATTGACAATGGCAACATATACTGCGCGAAACAACGCTTTTTTTGCGTGAAATACAAGTTAAGGTTAATCTTAACCTGCCGCCGCACGAAAACGATGTAGCGAAACGCATTAAAAGCAATTAATTTTATGCGTACTAAAAATAATGCCCGACAGTTGCTGACAGCCGCATATTCAGCCTTACAAACAAAAATAAAACTGTTTTGTTCAGCAAAAAAATAATATCATAGAAATCAACTCTTGTAAAGACCCAATCGCATGATTTATTAAATTTTCTTGTCTAATACAACAAAATTTATTGCAAATAATATTTAAAAAGCCCTGCCGATGATGCCATGTTAAGTACATTATTACTTGTGAATAATTATAATAAAGATATTTGCACTTGTCAAGTACATAAGTAATTTTTGATGATAAAATCTGATTATTATGGGACTTAACAAAATTTTGCTTGAACTCCGAACCGAGCAGGGCATGAGCCAGAAAGAGCTTGCCCGGGCAATAGATGTAAGCCAATCGACTATTGCAAAAATAGAAGTCAACAGAAACGAAGCCACAGCTTCGACAATACGCAAACTGTCGAAATTTTTCAACGTGTCGGCAGACTATCTTCTGGGACTGAAAGACGAATTCGGCGGAACCACCCCCGCATCGGAAAACAAATTCACGACCGAAGAACAAAAAATTATTTGTCAATACCGACAGCTTTCGCCCGAATACAAAACCGCCCTCAAAGCTGTTTTGCAAACCTTATCCGACGCGTCGCGCCGCAATAACTGACGGCATATATACCAATAATCGAGGCATATATCCCCGCTAACGTCTTTTCCGCTCCTTCGGCGGCACAAAAAACGGACAGAGCGGGACACATGACCGCAGCACACGCAAAAAAACGACAAAAGACTGCCGCGCCGACGCATTTTGCGTCGGCGCGGCGGCAATAATAGCACGCTTTGCAGCCAAGATATATTTCGCCCTATCCGTCGTTTCGGACGGAATAATCGGACGAACCCTTCAATTTTGCTTTTACGCGTGTAAATATTCTGAGTACATAGTGTCTGAAATCCTTATCGGCAAAGAACATGCCGATAACTATTACAGAGGATATACCCACGGATATAAAACCGTTCACGACAAGTTCGACCCACTCGTTTTCAAACGACTGCATACTGAAATGAAGCGCAAGCAGAGCAAGCCCGAACACCGCAATGCAGGCATAATTTTTAATGAAAAACTTTTTTGCCGATGCGTGCAGCGCATATTTGAACAATACAAAGGGTTCTACCGTGTGACATATAGCAAGGTTAGTAACTATGGTTGCGGCAATTATGCCGATGAGTTCATACTCTTCGCCGAACGCCCGGCCGAAGAGATAGGCGAAACCTATCGATAAGGCAATATTGAGCACGCCCTCGATTACGGGTTTCCACCTGTCGTAATAAAAGGTTCCCGTAGCGTCCCTGAAAAGCAGCGTAGCCTGCCGCATGAACTGCAACAGATAATTTATGGTTACTATAATTGAAACCGATTTATCCATCACCAAACCCTGAGGGTCTGCGGGGTCCTCAAAAAATATTGTGACAAGATTGTCGATAATGCCGTAATATCCCAAAAAGAACACCACGGCGAGCATAAAATTAAAGGCATAAAAGAAATTGAAATAGCGTTGAATTTCTTCACGGTCGTCCCTCACGCACAAGTGCCCTATGATTGCCGTCAGCGGCGTGAAAAACAGAGTTATGACCGACGTCATGTTGGTCATTATTATGGTATAGTTTGAGTATTTTCCGAGAATTTCAGACCCGATAAACGCCGAAATAATTATGCTGTCCGAGGCGTTTACGAGGGCGCTGCCCGCCTTGTGCATGAACATGCCCTTTACGTTGCGGACTATCGATTTTTTGGTATCCGCGCTTACGCTCCCGCTCCCCTTCAATACGGGCATGTATTTTTTTCGGGCGTAAATTTCGGTCATTATCCATTGAAGGAGCGCGCATATAACGTAACAAACGAGAAAGGCCTCAAAAGAGCGCGTCAGAATTACGACGACTATTTGAAGAACATACTGTACGATTTGCGCGACGGAAGTTATGGTTGTTGTGACATAGTTGTTCTTATAAGCGTTGATGAGCGAGGTTTTGGAGCTGTAAGCATAAGTCACCACGGTTGCAACCAGCATTATGCCGAACGTGATGTATAAATTGAAGTCGACCGACTGATAATCGCCCACGAGATAGGGAAGAAAAGGCATGAGCACGCAGCCGCCGACGAGAATTATGCCGCCGATTACCAGATACAGGCGGGTGAACAGGCGGTAAAGCGCAGAAACTTCCTCGGTGTTGCCTTCGACTATGGGCTTGTACATGCAGTACGAAATGGCGGTGCCCACCCCGAGCTCGGCAACGGCGAGGAAACCGATAATGCTTGTGTACAGCGAACTCAATCCGTTAGCATCGTTGCCGACGCACTGAATGAGATATCTGCGCGCAAATATGCCGCCGACAAACAGCAGCAGCCTGAACACTATGGAAACAACAACGTTTATTAAACCTTTTCTTTTATCCAAATCGAACACCACCAGCGGCGAAAATTTTTGCTGCCTGCGCACATAAATCCGGCGCGCGGCAAAACAGCCCTGCCCGGAACGCACCTCTCAACGGACGATATGAAAAGCACACCATTCAATCGCGCATATTATTGAGGTAAGACCCGACGAGCGCGCACTTTACGCGCTCTTTTAAGGACAGCTGCCCATCCTCCGCGAGGGCGCGGCGGGCGGAAGAGTATTCTTCTTTCAGCGCGGCAAGCACGTCATTCAAACGCCCCCTGTACGCCGCCCACGCGGCAAACAACACCATTTTGTTGTAAGCAATGCGCGCGGCTCTGCCGTGCGCGCCGTCCTTAAACATGGCATATATGCGCCCGTATGCGGCGACGATACTTTTTAGCCTGCGCGCTTCGCGCGCGACGTCGCGCGAAAGGCTGTGCCCGCTGCGATGATAATTATAACACACGCGCTTGCCGAGATATACCTTTTGGCAGCTTTGCAGCTGTTCGAGCACCCATTTTTTATCTTCGTAAGCAAACAAATCGGCATCGAACTGACAAACTTCGCCACTTATCTTCCACAATTTATTCCAGGGATATCCACCGCCGAACGACGAATCGTCCGAGATTATACCGTCGATAACACCGTCGGCGCACACAACCTCGTCCTCTCCCGCCGTTACGCGCCCGACGCATGCTCCGTTTTCATAAACCGCGGCGGAGTAAAACATTGCATCCGCGCCGCTCTCTTCGAGAGTACCGACGAGAAAGGCGCACGCCTCATTATCCGAAAGACGGTCGTCGGCATCGGCAAACATAAGATAATCGCCGTCGGCAACCTTCAAAGCGGCGTTGCGCGCCGCCGACGGGCCGCCGTTGGGCTGCCCGATTACTGTAATACGGTCATCTTCGGCAGCATATTTGCTGCACACCGAAAGGGTGCCGTCGGAAGAACCGTCGTCGACTATTATGATCTGCAAATTGCAGTAAGTCTGGCATATTATCGATTCTATGCACCCGCCTATGCTCTTTTCGGCATTAAATGCGGGAATTATTATGGATATTTTGCCGCACCCGTCCATACCGCTCCTTTTCTGCCGCATCCGATACCGGGCGGCAATAATATTATGTGCAATTTTGAATTGCCGCGGCAATATGCAGCGACGAATGTTGCATTATAACTGCGCCAACACCTCTGCGGCATTGGTATCGGGCTTGACCTTGGGCATGACGGAGGCTATATTGCCATGTTCGTCGATGACAAAAGTCGAGCGCACCACACCCATGCTTACCTTGCCGTAGAGCTTTTTCTCCTGCCATGCTCCGTAAGCTTCGGTGACTGCATGGTCGGGGTCTGAAAGAAGAATAAAAGGCAGGTTATATTTTTCGGCAAACTTTGCGTGCGACGGAGCGCCGTCGCGGCTGACGCCGATAACGACGGCATTTTTGCGGGCAAACTCATCATATGCCGCCGCGAACGCGCACGCCTGGCGCGTACATCCGGGGGTATTGTCCTTGGGGTAAAAGTAGAGCACAACTTTTTTGCCTGCGAAATCGGAAAGTCTGACGATATTTCCGTCCTTGTCCGAAAGCGCGAAATCGGGCGCCTTCATACCCTTTTCCAACATAAAAAATCTCCTGACATCAAAATTTGCGCCGAATAGCGGCGCACTTTTTATTTTACCTAATTTTACCACGCGGCAGCCGCGCTGTCAACCGCCGCGCGCATTGTTTTTGGCGCATAAAATTGCCCCGTCCGCGCAAACATGCGCGGACGGGGGACTTCAATTTAAATTATTTCGTGCATATTATGGGATCAATCGTTGTTTTCCCTTTTAATTTTGGTGTTCCTTCTGATTTTTTTAACTATGAAGAACACGAGCACGGCAACGCCCGCCGCAGCGAGAACATCCCACACGATAATTATTATTTTGTAGTAAGCAAAACCGTTTACATACCTTACGCCGTGAACGAAACCGTTCATGCCCGCCGAATGAACGACGGTATACAGTATGTGATGAGCGGCTTCGCGGGCGTAGCCCTGATCCTCTTCGTTGCCTTCGAGCGAGTAGCCGAACAGGAAGTTGCCCGAAACGTCTACCGTTTTAAGCTTTGCATCGCCGCCCGCCGCGAGACTCTGATCGGTGAACATATAGCTTGCCACTTCGTAGTCGGTGAGGACAAAGCCGTTGAAGCCCCATTCATTGCGCAGAACCTCGGTAAGCAGGTTATAGTTGCCGCCCGCCCACGTGGGACCTATGCGGTTGAACGACGACATTATTGCGGTTGCCGCGGGCACGGTAGCCTTTTCCTTTTCGTAGCCCGTTATGTTTCCGCCTTCGTCCTTTATTGGCGTGTTCACGTCGATTTCGACGGTGTTATCTTCGATGACCATCTGGAAAGGTTTCAGATAAATTTCGCGAATAGCCTGCTCGCCCGCCCACGTGACAATGCCGAGATGGTCGCGATGGGTCTCCTGATCGTTGAGCGCAAAGTGTTTCAGGAAGGCATACATACCCTTCTGTGCCGCGCCCTGAACGGCTTCGTAACCGAATACGCCGGAGAGGTAGGAATCCTCGGAATAATACTCGAAATTTCTGCCCGCGAAAGGCGTTCTGTGAATATTTACGGCGGGGCCGTACCAGCCTTCGACTTCGCCGTACAAACCGTCTTCGCCTATGCCCTGTCCCATTTTGAGGGCGAATTCTTCATCCCACGTGCAGGCGATGAGGTACTCGCTCGGCCACGTCATAGCCTTGATTTCGTTGCCGTTTTCGTCCTTGCCGATGACGACGGAACCGTGATTGACGACGCTGTTGAGCCCCGCGGGGCCGTCGAGGTCGGTAACTTTGGGCTTTGCGACCGAATCCATGGCGGGAGTGCAATATCCGCTTTCGTCTATCATTTTTGCAAGTTCTTCAAGATCCATCTGATCGAGCAGATCTTCCCACAGAGGGTCGTCATAATCGAGCCCGCGGAGATCTATGAGATCGATGCCGTTGTTTGCGCCGAACGTGTAAGTTTCGGGAGCCGTACCCTCGGCGGGATTGCGCGATGAGCGCGGGTGCGGATCGAGTTCGGCTTTGAGTTCGGAAGTTATGGAATGGCTCCACTGCTTGCCGCCTATTTCGGCGCCGCTGACTACATTTGACGCACTGCCGTAGCGCAGTCCGTTGTTATCCATGGCAGCCCAGTTGTCGCGCGAAAGGTAAGGCGCATCGTCCAACGCGGCGTAGTCGAATCTGTTGGTTATCTTTTCGCCGTCGGCGCCCGTAGAATAGGTGGTGCTGTCCAATTCTTCCTGCACATACATGCCGACAAACGAGGCATCGGGGGCGCTTTCGTCCTCGTCAAGTCCGCCCGCCGCGACGAGGGACGAACTGTCCGTTCCGCGCGCCGCGAGGATATTGTTGAGCGCCTTGTGCGCGTCCGAAGCGGCGGTGACGTAATAGGTGCCGTTTTCGAGGATATATGTTTTATTGACGTTGGCGTCGTAGGAGATGAAATCTTCGAGGTTGACGGTAATTGTTACGGGAACGCTTGCGCCCGGCTCGATATAGTCGGTCTTGGTGAAACCGACGAGGCTTACCGACGCCTTTTCAATGTCGTTTTGCCAGTCGTATTCGGTATAGGGCGCCTGCATATAAACCTGCACTACCTCTTTGCCCCTGCGGTCGCCGGTGTTTCTGACATTGAGCGTAACGGTCATATTTCCGTCCGCATCGGGTTCGGAGAGATTGAAGTCAGTCCACTCGAAAGTTGTGTACGAAAGACCATAGCCGAAGGGGTACTGAACGGTTTGGGCATAATCATAATCGCCGGGGTTGCCGTTGCCGAGCACCCTGTCTTCGTAGCGCGTTTCGTAATACTTATAGCCGACGTAAATACCTTCGGCATAGTTTACGTAGTAATAGTCGGTGCCCTCGTAGTTATAATCGCCCATATTCTGCATGGCGGGCGAAGAGAAACTGTCGTATACGACGGTGTCGACGAGATGACCGGAGGCAGAAATTTCGTTTCCGTCCCTGTCCAGACCCGTGAGCATGTAACCCAGTCCGTAAGTACCCGTTCTGCCCGCGCCCGGAAAGGAGATTACGGCGGAGATATTGTCGTAATTTTCCACCCAGCCCATCTCCATGACGTTGTTTGCGTTGATGAGGATTATTACGTCGTCGAAAGTTCTGTTGAGGTAATCTATAATTTCAAGTTCGGTGCTGTCGGGCTCCAAGTAATGCTGCCCCGACTGACCGCCGTAAGCCGCCATGTCCCTTGCGAGGTCGGCGCCCTCGCCGCCCGTGCGCGAAAGCACGAACATCGCCACGGTTCCGTTAAAAGTATCCTGCAAGCCGGGCTCGCTCAGTATCACGGAGAGCGGGCACTCGTTTATAGACCAGTCGAGCGCTCTGCCGTAATTTATGGAGCCTTCGCCGCGCTTGTAATTGGAACCGTTGCCGCTTTCGTAGAAGTTCCAGAGAGTCTGGTTTACTTTAAGCCCCGCGGCTTCAAGCCCCGTTTTGAGGTTTGCCGTAAGTTCAAAGCTACCCGAGCCGGATCCCGAACCGCCGCTTACGAGGTCGACGGAAGAGTGGCTGAAAAGGCTTATAGTAGTGTCCTTAGCGAGGGGAAGCACGCCGTTGTTTTCGAGTAGCGTTGCGCCCTCCATTGCCATGTCGGCAACGATCTCCTCTTCGTATTCATAAAGTTCTGCGGCGCTGCCGAAAGAGCTCTTGTAATACTCAACGTCTGCGCCCTTGGTGTCGCCCGTCGTACCGTCGGCAGTTTTGCCGAGCGCCTGTTCGAGAATGTTGTCGAACTTGCCGAGGGCAAAGAAGTTGAGAACGAACGTTACGACGATTATCAGGGCAATGCCTATTGACATGATGATAATGCCGAGTTTTTTTGCTTTTTTCATTTAATTAACCCTTTTTTATTTTTATTTTTATTTTTAACGGGGCGGCGGCGTTGCCGCCGCCCCGTTGATTGAACCATATATCGGGGGTTATTCCTCCGAACCTGCCGCCGAGGACGAGAACACGATTTCAGAAATCGTTACGTTGCCGCTGTGGGTCTGCTCATCGCCCTTGTGGCTGTCAATCATGAACTGAACGTTGGTCGCCTGCTTTGAGCTGTCGTATACGATTACTATTTCAACCGTCGCGCCCGCGGGAATCGCGTCGAACATGGAGCCGCCCCAGCTTACGTCAGTATAAACTTCGCTGCCGTCCATGGTTGCCGAAACGTTGCAGGCGTAGTTGTTATTCTCCTCGTTGGTGGGTATAGCCGCCTGAACATTAATGCGGATATTTACGGGAGCATCGCCGTTGTTGGTTATTTTAAGCGTGAGAGTATTGTTTTGCGAAGCTATTTCTGTTGTTTGAAGTTCGACATTGATGTAGGAATTGCCCAAAACCGAATCATAGCTGACGTTGAGCGCATTGTCCTCCACCTTTGCCGTGTAGGGTCCGTTGTTCGCGGTTATGCTGCCGCCGACGGTCACATTCTTGTCGTTGATGACGAGGTCTGACGATGAGGGCTCCTCGGGAACCGTTCCATCATTGGAGAAAGCCATTTCAGAAATCGTTACGTTGCCGCTGTGGGTATCACTGTCGCCCTTGTGGCTGTCAATCATGAACTGAACGTTGGTCGCCTGCTTTGCGCTGTCATATACGATTACTATTTCAACCGTCGCGCCCGCAGCGATATTGTCGAACATCGAACCGCCCCACTGCGTGTCGGTGTAAACGGTTTCGCCGTCCATGGTTGCAGAAACGTTGCAGGCGTAGTTGTTGTTCTCCTCGTTGGTGGCAATTTCCGCCTGAACATTAATGCGGATATTTACGGGAGCATCGCCGTTGTTGGTTATTTTAGCTTTGAACGTATTGTTCACCGAAGCCACGGCAGTCGATTGAAGTTCGACATTGAGATAGGAATTGCCCAAAACCGAATCATAGCTGACGCCCAACGCGTTGTCCTCTACCTTTGCCGTGTAAGGTCCGTTGTTTGAAGTTATGCTGCCGCCGACAGCTACGGGCTGTTCGTTGATTATAAGGTCTTCGGGGACTTCGGGAGTTTCGGGCAAATCTTCGATTTCACCTTCCTTGGCAAACTTTATGTCGCTTATGGTTATATCTCCCGAGAAGGGCCCGCCCGAGGTATTGGCGGAATCTATCATGAGTTCAAGGCTGTTTGCCGTTCCCTTATACTTGATGACGATATCCATCGTTTCGCCGGGTTCGACCTCGGCAAAGTTGCCGTCTATTTTATCGAGAAGATAATCGCCGCAGTAACCGTAATCGTTGAGGATTACCGCACTTGCGCCCTCGTTATTTACAACGTTTATGCGGATGCGCGAAGTTTCTTCGCCGTTGTTTGTCAGTTTAATGTTGACCCAGTTTTTATCCGCGGCGACTTCGGTAACGTTTGTGGATACATTCTGGTAGGAATTAGCCTCGACATCGGTATACGTGACGCGCGACGAAGTACCGTCATTTTCGACCGTATACAGTCCTTCGACCGAAGATGTAAAGGAGGGCTCTATCGCCTCGTAGTCCGCCCAGTCGCCCTGGAATTTATCGAACACGTCGGGTTCGTCGGGCAGGTTGGGGTCGTTGGCATCAGTCCATTCAACCTGAGCGGTGGTTTTTACCCATTCATATTCGGCGCCTTCGTCGCCGGGATTGGAATATTCGCCCATCCACTCGTACGCTATTTCCGTACCGCACCAGTAATTCATGAGAATACGGCCGGCAGCCGAAGGAGCGGGTTCGTCCTCCTCGAAATCAATTCTGTAAACGGGCTCGCCGTCGACAAACCACGTGATGTAATCCTCCGCCCAGCGGAAACCGTAGTTGTGGAACTCTTCCGACGCGTCGAAGCCGAGGTCATACATATATTCGTGACCGCCCTCGCCGTTGACAAAGTAGTTGAACTGGACATGAGTTGTGTCTTGTCCCAAAAATTCGATGTCTATCTCGTCCCAGGGATTGGGCTCGCCGGTGGCGGGATTTATGTCGTAATTGCCCGTGCAGACAAAGAAAGTTGAAGCTGTGCCGACTTTTTTAGCGGGCTTCATTCTGACTTCGTAGTCGCCGTAGCCGTAGTGGGCGTAAGTGCGCATTTCGCCGCCTTCGTACTCATATACGGTTTCGCCCGTCTGAACGCCCTCTTCATCATAGACGGGAACCTTTATGGGCTCTTCGGGTTGACTTATGGTGAGCTTACCTATGCCGTTTTCGTAAGAAACGTTGTCGCCCGTCCAATAAGTATTGAAAGGCGAGCCGTTGCCCCAGCCGTCCGACTTAAAGACTGTTGTGGGTTCGCCCTCCGTAAAATCTGCGAGCATCTGACCTTCGAGGGGCTTATCCGTCAGGTTTTCCGTCTGCCCGTCCGGCGTTGTGCAGGCGGAAACCGCCATTCCGAACGCCATTGCCGCCGCTGCCGCCATTGCCGGCAGAATGCGAAGAAGTTTGTTTCTCATAATTCTTTCTCCCTATAAAATATTTTTCCGAAATCTTAAAAAATATTTTTTCAGCTATTTTTTAAAATTTCAGCAGCTTTTGAATGCGATCCACTTATACTGCGCCGTTGCAGGCAGAGCGCTTTCGTCAAGCGGGCCCGTCCAGTCGTCGTGTCCTATGCAGTTCCACATGTTCATCATTATCTGCTGCGGGTTAGATGGCAGGTTTTGGGTGGCCCTGTAAATGGGCGCGCCGTCGACATACCATGTAATGCTGCCCTCCTGCCAGTCGAAGCCGTATTCATGGAAATCTTCCGCAGCGTCGAAACCGAGCTCGTACACATATTCATGTCCGCCGACGCCGCTGACGTAGTAATTGAACTGAACATGAGTCGTGTCTTTGCCGAGAAACTCAATATCTATTTCGTCCCAGACAGGTCTGTTTGTGTAAGTGAAAAACGACGAAACCAGTCCTGATCCCTTTGCCGCCTTCATGCACACAGAGTAATAGCCATAGCCGTAATACGCCGTTGAGCGGTATTCCGCGCCGTAATAAACGCCGTCATTTCCCTTAGAGA
>ERZ1643251.3986-NODE-3986-length-13242-cov-5.588382_pt1 | contig 13242 bp, 9 predicted proteins | sample MGYA00579261_ERZ1643251 | MGnify/ENA primary metagenome ERZ1643251 (study PRJEB29033, sample SAMEA4952267) | chicken gut metagenome | biome: Broiler Chicken; feature: Gastrointestinal Tract; material: Caecum | place: Ireland | collected 2018 | study: Broiler... | reverse complement strand
AAACGCTGATAAGCAAAGGCGTGCGACGACGAGCGCCGCAGAGGAAAACCTCCGCTGTCCCGACCGACGGGAGGGCGGTGGGGTTGTCCTCAATTCGGAAGATTTTGTTTTGTCAGCTCAAAACAAAATCTCCGAGCCGAGAAATCCGCGAGCAAAATTTATTGGAGGTAATATGAAATCAGTTCTCATCATCGGGCTGGGCAGGTTCGGTACCTATATGGCGAAAAAATTTGCCGAGCTCGGGAATCATGTGATGGCGGTGGATACCGACGAGGAGAAGGTCAACGAGATCCTGCCTTACGTTACCAGCGCGCAGATCGGCGACGCCTCGAAGCCTTCCGTGCTCGCGGGGCTGGGCATCGACAACTATGACATCTGCGTCGTTTCGATGGGCGAAAACTTTCAGGGGTCGCTGGAAACGACTTCCCTGCTCAAAGAGGCGGGCGCGAAGTTCGTGCTCTCGCGCGCCTCGACGGAGATACAGGCAAAATTTTTGCTGCGCAACGGCGCCGACGACGTCGTGTTCGCGGAAAAAGAGATGGCGGAACGCCTCGCCGTGAAGTACAGCGCGAACAATATCTTCGATTATATCCAGCTCACGCCCGAATATGCCATTTACGAGATCCCCACGCCGAAAACGTGGGAGGGAAAGACCATCCGCGACAAGGGCGTGCGCGTGAAATACAACCTGAATATCCTCGCCATCAAGCGCGGGGCGACGCTCATCCCCCTGCCCTCCCCCGATTACGCCTTCAACGCGGCGGAGCGGCTGATCGTGATGTGCCGCAAGGCGGACATCGACCGCATCATGCATTGAAAACAGAAAAGCGTATGAAAAAAGCGGAGCGCGAACGCTCCGCTTTTTTTTGAGAAAAATATCCCCGCCCGTTTACGGGCGGGGAGCTTTTGTCATAGGAACAGCATCGCGGGGGCTGCGGCATAGTAGCCCGCAGAACCGGCAACGGCAACGACGATGACTACATAAATCACGATCCATACGACGTTCAAGATGACGCCGACAAGAGCGCCTATACCTGCGCCCTTGGAGCGGGCAGGATGATCATCCTTCCACACGAGGAAGAGGATCAGCCCGACGACGGGGAAAAAGAAGCCGAGCACGCCCCAGCCGGCGCCGCTCTCCTGCGGTTTGGGTGCCTGATAATAAGGCTGATTGTACGGGTTATTGTTATACGGTGCCTGGTACGGCTGCTGCGGCTGCTGGCTCTGCGCCTGCTGCTGCGCCTGCTGGTTCTGTGCCTGCTGCTGCGCCTGCGCGTCATCCGCCTGGCTCGCACCGCAGAAGGGGCAGAAGGAGCTGCCGTCTTCGATCTCTTTCCCGCATTGTTTGCAGAACATATTCTCTCCTCCTTAATAAATTCTTTACAGATTTTTATGAATTAAGAATACCATAGAATATGCAAAATGTCAAGATTATTTGACAAAAAAAGAAAATTTTCGCATTCTTGCGCGACGGAGAGAATGCCGCGGCAAAAGGTACGGGCTTCCCCCGCGGGGGAAGCCCGTATGCGGACAAATATTATCTCTTTTCCAGCTCGCTGCGGTCGATCTTGCCGATGAGGTTGACGGGGAGACGGTCTTCGAAGACGATCTCCTTCGGTACAGCGTAGGCGATGAGGACGCGGCGGCACTCTTCCGTGATGCGGACGGAGAGGTCGGCGCGGTCTGCCCCCGGGGAAGGCTCCACGAACAGGCGGACGACCTGCCCTTTCACCGCGTCGGGAATGCCGACGGCGCACGCCTTGCGCACCCCCTTCACGCCCTGCGCGGCGGCTTCGATCTCCGAAGGGTATACGGGCACGCCGCTCACCTTGATCATGTTCTTGATGCGCTGTTTGAAATAGAGGTAGCCGTCTTCGTCGAGCCAGCCGTAGTCGCCCGTTTTCAGCCAGCGGACGCCGTCTTCCTCCTCGAAAGGAGAACCGTTCCCGTGCAGGTAGCCGAGCATGAACTGGTCGGTGTGCAGCCATATCTCCCCCACTTCTCCCGCGGGGAGGTCTTTGCCGTCCTTTACGATGCGCACGCGCGTGCCGGAGAGCGGATAGCCGATGGAGTTCTCCCGGTGGTGCGCGAGGGTGTTGACGAGGCAGACGGTGACGGTTTCCGTCAAACCGTAGCCGACGTACATCCGCGCCGAACTGCCGCCCTTTTCCAGCGCTTCGTTGAAGTCGTCGATGAGCTGCTGGGGAACGCTGTCTCCTCCGACGTAGACGTCCTTTATGTTGGAGAGGTCTGCCCCGGTGAACGCCTTTTCGCCGAGCAGCTTTAAGAACATGGTGGGAACGCCCGTGAGGATGTTCGCCTTGCCCTTTACGATCTGGCGGGCGCTCATTTTAGGGCTGAACTTGATGCACATGATGTTCGTGCGGCGCATGAGCGTGCACATGTGCATATTGATGCAGAGCCCGAAGCCGTGGAAAATGGGCAGAACGTTATAAAGAGCGCGGTAATTTCCGATGGGTTCGCTCAGAAATTCTTCCGCCTTCGCGCAGAGGCGGTTGAACACGGAATTGTCGTGCGCGATGATCTTGGGTTCGCCCGTCGTGCCGCCGCTGGCGAGATAGACGGCGGGTTCACCGTCTTTCCACTTTGCCGCGGGGAGGCGCGGGTTGCCGCGCTTTTTAAGGAGCGGCTCGAACGGCTCGCCGAACGCCGTGCGTTCGTTGGTCATCTTATAATAGATGCGCGGGACGAGCCCCATGTACGAGGAGCTGTCGCTCACAAGCGCGGGGATGCCGAAATCCGCCTGCCCGCATTTGTACAGGTCGTATACGAGGATGAGCTTGCTGCCCGTCTGCCGCGCGCTCTCTTTCAGCTTTTCGGGCGGGAGAAAGGGATGCACGAGATTGACGCGCGCGCCCAGCTTGTTCGCCGCATAAAAGCAATACAGCGCGGCGGGAGAGTTAGGCATGCACAGCGTGACGGTATCTCCCTTGCCGATGCAGTACTCCGCCGCGAGGTTGTCCGCAAGGGTGTCTATGGCGGCGAACACGTCGTCGAAGGAATATTTTTTTCCGTAGAAGGAGATCGCGGTGCGGACGGTGCTGCCCGAAATGTTCAGCAGCAGCGCATCGTACATAGAGGTGTCTGCGGGGATCGTTTTCATACAGACGTATGCTTCCTTTTTTGGTTTTTTATGTGAAGAGCATTGAGATCGCCGCGCAGAGCGCGAGGAATACGGGAATGGCGACCATGTGCGCGATGTAGATGACGGCGGCGTGCCTGCCGAAGAAGCAGATGCCGCTGTTCCACGCGCCGCCGAAGGGCGCGAAGGCATACTTTGCGTCGGTATGGTAGCACAGCCTGCCGAAGATGCCGCCGATAAGCACCAGCGCCGCCCACGGCAGGATGGGGAAATAATCGCCCGAATCCGGCGTGAAATTGCGGATATACAGGAAGGTGGAGACGAAGGTCTTTTCCGCGTTCGTCGCCCCCGCCGCGTCGTAGAGGGAATGCACGTCCCACACCCCGTACGCAAAGCGCAGTTCGGCGTAGCCGCCGCCGAACAGCCAGGCGAGAAAGACGATGCCCATGACGCCGGGCAGGAATCTTATCGCATACTTTGCGATGCGCGCGGCCTTCCCCTCTCCGAGCACGCCGCAGACGGCGCCCGCGACGCCGTCGTACACGGCATAGAGGAAGATGCCGCAGGCGAGCATATGGATGACGCCGAAGATGACCTGCTGCCCCATCCCCAGCTGTTCGAGGAGGGCGGTGACGTACGAGATGCCCGCGGCGACCAGCGCGAGCGGGATGCTGCGGCGGAAGTTGCCGCGGGTGAGGGTGCAGCTGACGCCGCAAAGAAGGAAAAAGACGGAAATGACGATAAGGCGCACGTTGTCGCGCACGTCCCACCGCCAATATTCCAGTGCGAGTTGCCTGCTCTCCGTGAACAGGTGCGTGCCGAACATCTGGTTGATGGCGGGCATGAGATCCCACAGGCAGTACATGAGATGGTCGAATACCATCAGCAGCACGCACAGCCCGCGCAGGAAGTCGATCTCCCAGAAGCGATCTTTTCCCCTGCCGCTATAACGGCGGGTCATTGTTTTGTAGCCCTCCGCGCCCGGGCGGAGGACGTTTATTCCGCTGCGATACATTGTATACAATATACCATTTTCGGGAGGAATTGTCAATAAAAGCGCGCCTATTCTTCCGTGTAGATCTCCTCCACCATCTCCCGCAGGCGGGAAACGGAGGGGCAGGCGAGCAGCTCCGCGCGCAGCTTCGCGCCGCCGCGCGTACCGCGCAGGTAGAACGCCGCCATCTTGCGCATCTGTACGAGGGTGAACTGTTCCCCGTAAAAGGGGAGCATATCCTCTATCTGCCCGAGCACGGCGGCGCGTTTGCTCCATCCGCCGCCGCAGCCGAGTATCTCCGAAAAAATATGCGGGTCGTACAGCGCCGCGCGGGCGACCATGACGCCGTCGGCGCCCGTTTCGCGGAGCAGTTTTTCCGCGTCGGCGCGGGAAAAGACGCCGCCGTTGGCGATGACGGGTATGTTCACCGCCTCCTTCGCCGCGGCGATCTGCGCATAGTCCGGTTCTCCCGCATAGTACATATCCCGCGTGCGGCCGTGCACGGTGATCATGTCCGCGCCTGCGCCCTCGCACATTCCGGCAAATTCCGCCGCGACGATGCTGTTTTTATCCAGCCCGATGCGGAATTTGACGGTGACCGTCTTTCCGCTCTTTTTGCAGGCGGAAATGATGCGCTCCGCCCGCGGCAGATCGGCGAGCAGCGCGCTCCCTTCGCCGTTTTTGTACACCTTCGGCACGGGGCAGCCCATATTGATATCGACGATGCGGAAAGGGGCGAGGTGTTCGCTCTCGCAGGCGGCGCGCATGACGGCGGGGTCGCCGCCGAACAGCTGCACCGCCGTGCGCCCTTCCTCTTCGGGCGCGAGGTGCAGAAGCCGCTTCGTCGCCTCGCTGTTGTACATGAGCCCCTTTGCCGAGACCATCTCCGTAAAACACAGCCCCGCGCCGAAAGAATAGCACAGTTTGCGGAAGGCAAAGTCGGTATATCCCGCGAGCGGCGCTAACAGGACGTTGTTCGGCAGCAACGTATCCCCGATTTTTATGCTCTGCCCGATTTCAGCCATTCCGCTTTTTTGCCTCTTCGTAGTACTTCCAGAGCGTTTCCGCGTCCAGCTCTTCCATCTTTCTGCCGTCGGCGAGGACGAGCGCCTCCGTCGCGCAGAAGCGGCGGACAAACTTGTCCGTGCTCTCTTTGAGGCTCATCTCCCCGTCCGCGCCCGCAAGGCGGGCGACGTTGACGGCGGAAAAGAGAAGGTCTCCCGCCTCTTCGCTTATGTGCGCCTTGTCCCCTTCCTTTACCGCGGACAGAAGTTCGGCGAGCTCCTCCTTCACCTTCTCCCCCGCCTCGGCGGCGTCTTTGAAGTCGTAGCCGAACTTTGCAGCGCGCTTGGCCGTCTTCTGCGCCCGCATGACGGCGGGGAATGCCGCGGGGACGTCTTTCACGGTGTCGGAAGCGGTCTTCTGCCCCTTCTCTTCCCGCTTGTTCTTCTCCCATACGGAGAGCGCGCCCGCCTCGTTCTCCGCCCTGTCTTTGCCGAAGATGTGCGAATGGCGGAAGATGAGCTTTTCGCAGACGGCGGAAAGCACGTCTTCGGGGGTGAACGCGCCGCGCTCTTCGGCGATGACGGAGTGGAAGGCGCCCTGCATGAGCACGTCGCCCGCCTCTTCGAGGATCTTGGAATCGTCTTTGCTGTCGACGGCGTCGACGAGCTCGTACGCCTCTTCGATCATGTTCGCGCGGATGCTCTCGTGCGTCTGCGCCCTGTCCCACGGGCAGCCGCCGGGCGCGCGGAGAAGGCGCAGGATCGCGACGAGGTCTTCATAGCCGAAGCGCGTGCGTTTGAGGAGCGGGATTTCGCCGACGACGACGGCGCTCCATGCGTCGTATGTACCCTGCCTGTCTGCCTCGTACAGCTTTATCCTTTTCGCCCTGCCGCCCTGCACGAAGAAGGCGTCCGCCTCGTCGCCGTACAGCTCGCAGAGGCGCAGCTTCACGTCGCCGGCGATGAGGTCGCAGTCGACGTCGTACACGCACAGCGGGAGGGCGGGGCGGCCTTCGGGGAGGGAATAGGCGGAAAACGCCGACCTGCCCACCGCGGGCACGCGCGCCGCCGCAAAGGCGGCGTCCGCTTTGGACACGCCCGCATACACGCGCGCGCCCTTCGCGCGGCGCAGGACGAGCTGCGCGGAGACGTCGTCCGTCACGCTCCCGTCCACGCAGTAGGCGACGTCGCCCTCCTTTGCGGCGGAGAGCACGGCGGCGGCGAGTTTTTTGTTCAGCGCATCGAAACTGCGGCAGGACGCATAGAGCGCGTCGAGCGTTTCAAAGGGGATGCCGAGCGCGCGCACGCCCTCCGCGGGGGCGCCTGTGCCCGTGCGCAGAATGACGCGCACGCCGCTGCGGAGCACGCGTTCCGCCGCGGCGGAGAGGTCTGCGGGGTCACACCCCAAGCCTATGATATGGATCATGTTTTTTCCTCCGGAAAATATCGAGCTCCCGCGCGGAAAACGCGCCGCCGAGAAAGGTGACGGCGAGATACACCGCCGCCGAAACGGCGAGAGCGAGCAGAACGTGCACGCGCGCCGCGGGGAGCGCCGCACATACGCAGACCGCGGCGGCGAGGGAGAACCCAGCGGCGTGCCGCAGAAAGCGAAGGCGGTTTTTTGCTTCCCTTATACTATATAACAAATTGACGAGAAGCGCAACAAAATAACACCCCAAAGAGGCATAAGCCGCGCCCAGAACGGAAATTTGCGCGTCGCGCAGCAGCACCGCTTCCAGCGCGAGCTTTACCGCGCACGCCGCCGTCATGGACAGCGCCGCGACCTTCGGCTTTCCCCTGCCGGTGAGCACGGCGGAAAAGGTCTGCACCAGCGACAGCAGCGCCGCGCCGCCCGAAAGGGCGCGGACGAGAGCGGCGAGCATCTCCCCTTCTTCCCCTGCGACGGAGGGATATAAAAAGCGGGCTGTCTGCCCCGCGAACGCGAACAGGAACGCCGCCGAGGGCAGCGCGATAAACAGCGTGTACTTTGCCGCCTGCAGCGCGCGGCGCTCCGCGGCCGCAGCGCCGCCCGTGACCTGCGCCGCGGATACGGAGGGCACGATCGCCGCCGCGATGCCGTAGCAGACGGATACGGGCAGATTGATGAGCGTGACCGCGCTGCCCGCGTACAGGCCGTAGAGCGCGGTGGCGTTCGCCGCATAGCTGCCCACGATGCGCACGATGAGGATGCTCTCTATGATGTTCGAGAGAGGCAGAACGCCCGCCGCCACCGCCACGGGCACCGTCACCCGCAGAAGCTGCGGGGGAGAGACGCGCCCCGCCCTTTCGCGGTAGAGCGGACGGCGCTGCCTGCATTGCAGGAGCAGCCATGCGCAGGCGGCAAATTCGCTCGCCGTGACGGCGAGGAGCGACATCTGCACGGCGCGGGCGGGAAAGAGGGCGGGGAGCGCAAGCCCCAGCCCCACCTTTACGAGCTGTTCGAGCACTTCGGAGAGCGCCGTGGGCAGAAAGCTGCTGCGGCCCTGGAACCAGCCGCGCACGCAGGAGATCGCCGATACGAAAAAGACGGACGGCGCGAGCGCGCGGTACGCCGATGCCGCCGCCGGTTCGCCCTGCGCCGCCGCGAACAAGGGCGCGGCGAGGAACATGACGAGGCTGCCCGCCGCGCCCACCGCGCAGAACAGGGAAAGCGCCGAAAACAGCACGCCGCGCACCTCTTGCCCGTCCGCCGCGCGGCGGGAGACGATGCGCGCAAGCCCCGCAGGGATGCCCGTCGCCGAGAGGGTGAGCAGGAGGCAATATAAGGGGTATACCATCTGGTACACCCCCATGCCCTGACCGCCGAGCAGGTTTGCCAGCGGAATGCGGTAAAACGCGCCGAGTATCTTTGCCGCGATGCCGCCCGCGGATATGATGACCGCGCCCTTGAGAAAGCTCTGCTTTTTCATATGTAGGCGGGGAAACCCCGCCCGCTTCATTCGAACTGGTTGGCGAGGATCTCCGCGGTGAGGCGGCAGAGATTGACCGCGCCGCTCTCCATGCGCGCGCCCTCTTCCGTCGTGAGCAGCGAGACCGCGCCGAGGCAGTCTCCGCCCGAAACGATGGGCACGATGATCTGCGCGGTGACGCGCACGTTTTCGCCTTCGGTGAGGGGGACGATGTCTCCCCCTTCGGCAAGATTCGCGATATAGCTGCGGCGGTCGCGCAGCACCTGTTCGAGCCGCTCGGAGATCTGCCTGCGCGTGAACCCCCTGCGCTCCCCGCCGGAGGCGTACAGCACTTCGTCCGTATCGCAGATGACCGCCGTGCAGCCGCTCAAATCGCTCAGCGATTTGGTCGTGCCCTCCGAAAACTTTTCCAGCGTCGCCATCGGCGAATACTTTTTGAGCATGAGCTCGTCCCTGTCCGTGAAAATTTCCAGCGGGTCGCCGTCCTTGATGCGCAGGGTGCGGCGGATCTCCTTCGGGATCACCACCCTGCCGAGTTCGTCTATCCTCCTTACGATTCCCGTTGCTTTCATTGCTTTCCTCCCTTCCGCCGCCTTTGCCGCGGCTTGTCGTCGGGAAAAGTATGCGTAACTTTTTACCGCTTATTCCTGCATTATCCTCTTTATGCGGGGGAAAACCATAAAATCACAGGAAACGCAGCGTTTTAATCTCGAAGGGGCGGAAGGCAAGGGGCGCGTCGGGCAGTACCTCGCCCGCGTTTTCCAGCATATCCGCCGCGCGGCATTGCCTGCCGCCGCAGGCGACGCGCGCCCGTATCTCTTCGGGCAGATCGTTGTACACGCGCACGACGATGCCCTTTCCGTCATAGGCGGGCTTGACCGTTTCCACGACGGCGTGTTCGCAGTCCGTGGCGACGAGGGAGGGCGTCTCTTCCCCGCCGACGACGCGCAGCGGCCTGTTCAGCGCGTACGCCGCCTTCGCGACGCCGCCCGCATGCGCATCCCCCGCGTGCGGGAGCAGGGCATAGGCGAAGTCGTGCTCCCCCTTGTCCTGGTCGGCGCAGGGGTACATCTGGCTGCGCAGCACGTTCATCGACAGCACGCCGTTTTTGGCGCGGTAGCCGTACTTGCAGTCGTTGAGCAGCGCGACGCCGTACCCGCGCCCGGAGATATCCGCCCACTTGTGCGCGCAGACCTCGTACTGCGCCCATTCGTGCGAATTGTTTTCCTTCATGCTGCGTTTCAGACTGCCGAACTGGATATCGAACGTCGCCTCTTCGGCGACAACGTTCGGGCGGAAATCGACGCGCAGCATCTTTTTCGTTTCCTGCCACGAGATGTGATTGCCGAAGTACAGGGCGCGGTCGCCCTCGCGGAGAGTGACCGTCTGGCGGAGCAGCGAACCGCCGAACGCATACTCGAACACGATGCCGGCGCGAAAGCCCTCGCTGATGTACCCGACGCGGCGGCCGCGGAGCGTCTGCGCATCCGAACCCGGATACCCGACGTAGGTATCCCATGCATCGAAGCTGTCGTCGTACAGGCGGAAGGTGTTGCCGCCGCACATCGCCTCCCGCCCGTTCTCTTTGTCGAAGAGGCGGGTAAGTTCGCCCGTTTCGGAAAACTCGGCGAGGATGAGGCCGTTTTCGATGCGCAGCCCCCGCGCGCGGCAGCTGCCCTTCCCCTTTGCGGGGACGAGCGCGGTCAGCGACCACGGCTTCGCCTCCGCCCTGTACCAGACGTCGCCGCATTTCAGGTATTCGCCGCGGGAGAAGGAGGTAGCGTTCAGCGCGCACTTCTTTTCTCCGCCGCCGAGCACGCGCGCCGTTTCCTCCCCGATGCGGGCGAGGATGGCGCGGTAGCGGGCGCCCGTCTCCTCGTATACCCTGCGGATGGAGGAACCGGGCAGGACGTCGTGGAACTGATAGAGCAGCACTTCTTTCCAGATCCCGTCAAGCCCCCTCTCATAGACGCCGCTATCGCCTTTGAGCGCGCAGGCAAATTCCAGTTCGGCGAGCCCGTTTTCCGCGAGGCGGTTGCACCGCTTGTTTTCCGCCTGCGAGGTGTACGTTCCCTGATGGCGTTCGAGATACATCTCCCCGCGGTATTCGGGCAGTTTTTTCCGCTCCTTCGCGAGGGCGGCGAAAAATTCGGCGGACGTGGCGCTCTTTACCCGCGGCATGCCGCTTATGTCCTTTTCGCGGCGCACGAATTCGAGAAATTCGCGCCCCGGCCCCGCGCCGCCGTCGCCTACGCCGTACAGCAGCATCGCGTTTGCGGAGATGCCGCGCTCGGCGTAATTTCCGCCCGCCTCGATGATCTTGTCGGGCGCGGCGGAAGAATTGTACGTCCCTTCCGGCGGCATATGCACGAGCACCTCGCTGCCGTCGATCCCCTTCCAGCGGAAGGAATGGTACGGGAAGGCGTTGACCATGTTCCAGCTCAATTTGATGGTGAGGAAGTTTTCGCAGCCGCAGCCGCGGATGATCTGCGGGAGCGCGCCCGAAAAACCGAACACGTCGGGCAGCCAGAGGGTGTTGACCTCTTTGCCGAACTCTTCCTTCCAGAATTTTTTGCCGTAATAGAACTGACGGATGAGCGATTCTCCGCCGGTGACGTTGGTGTCTGCCTCCACCCACATGCCGCCCTGCACTTCGAAGCGCCCGCCGGCGACGGCCGCCCCGATCTTTTCGTACAGGGCGGGATAGTCCTCTTTGACCCATTCGAACTGCTGCGGCTGGCTCGCCCCGTACACATATTCCGGATACAGTTTCAGGTTGGCGAGCGCCGTGGAGAAGGTTCTGCCCGCCTTCCTGCGCGTTTCGCGCAGCGGCCACAGCCACGCGAGGTCGAGATGGGAATGCCCCACCGCGAAGAAGGTGAGCGACGGGCGCGACGGCCCGCGGCGAAGAAGGTGCGGTTTCAGCACGCGCAGGAGGCGCTCCGTCTTTTGCCGCGGCATATCCGCCGAAAAGTTGACGGCGACCTCTTCGAGGGCGTAGAGGATGCCCATCTTTTCGGGGTCGCGCCCGTCCAGCCCCTCCGCGAGGCTGAACAGGAAGGCGTAATCGTAGAGCAGTTCGCGCCGCTTTTCGTCGCAGCGGTAAATGCCCGCCATGCACAGGCGGCCGCCCTTGAAAGTGCCGAACATATCGTTGCTGCCCGCGTCCACCCATACGTCTACGGGGCGGGTGCGGAACGTCCTCTCGCGGAAAGGCACATAGCGTTTGCCCTGAAAGGGAAGCATATGCTCGGTCAGCGTCGACACGTTGGTCAGCCCGCGCACGGGCGTGCCGTCCTCGCCGAAGAGGCAGCCCTCGCCGTCTACGTCGATGCCGAGGTACAGCTCCTCTTCCGGTATGCCCGCGGGCGCTTCGCCCGTGAAATGAAACCAGGCGCAGTCGAACAGCGTGCGGCTCCATACGTCGCCCTCCGCGAGCGGCACATATTGCAGTTTTTCCCGCTCCGCAAAGGGGACGGGCTCCTCCGTACGCGCGAACTCCGCGCGCAGCGGCGCGACGCGCTCGTACAGCGTGCGCGCCATCTCTTCCGACGTGCGGCGGATCTTCTCCGTCATCAGCCTGTAACGCATGGGCAGCATCATGTTTTTCCCTCCGTTTCCGTTTTATGACTCTATTGTATCGCAGAAAGGGGGAAAGGTCAACGGAAAAGCAAAAAAATATCCGGCGCCGCGGCGCTTTTTCCGTGAAAAAAGAGCCGCGGCAAAAAGCCTGCGGCCCTGTTTTCGGCGATGCGGAAGAGAATTATGCCGATGCGCGCGTCTTCTTCCCCTTCGCGGCGCGGCGGAAAACTTTTACAAGTTCGTCGAGCGCGATGACGGAGAGCGCCAGCCCGATGAGTTTGAGCCAGTCGAGCGCGTTCAGGGCGACGGTATCGAACACCTGCCCGCCGAACTGCGTGATGAGCACCTGCAGCGCGAAGGCGATGACGAACGCCGCGAGCATCAGCCTGTTTTTGAAGAAGTTGGGGAAGATGCTCTTATCGCCCAGCTCGCGGCAGTTGAAGGCGTTGAACAGCTGGAAGAGCACGAACAGCGTGAATACCGAGGTGGACACCTTTTCCGCGCCCATGCCGAGGAAGTCGAAGCCCATCTGCGCGAGGCAGATGACGCACATGAAGGCGCCGTTCACGCCGATGCGCTGCAGCATTTCTTTGGATACGATGCTCTCGCCCCGCGCCGTGGGCTTGCGGGTCATCAGGTCGTCGCGGATGGGTTCCAGCCCCAGCGTGAGCGCGGGAGGGCCGTCCATGATGATGTTGATCCACAGAAGATCGAGCGCGGAGAAGGGAGAATGGAAGTCCTCCGCGAACAGCCCGATGATCGTACAGAGGAACACGGTGAGAACAGACGCCACGTTCACCGTGAGCTGAAATTGTATGAAACGCTTGAAGTTTTCGTAGATGCCCCTGCCCCACTTGACGGTGGTGACGATGGTGGAGAAGGAGTCGTTCAGCAGCACGATGTCCGCCGCCTCTTTGGAAACTTCTGTGCCCGAGATGCCCATCGCGATGCCGACGTCGGCGTTTTTCAGCGCGGGGGCGTCGTTGATGCCGTCGCCCGTGACGGCGACCACGTTGCCCTTCGATTTCAGTTCCTTGACGACGCGCATCTTCAGAAGGGGGGTGCTGCGCGCGATGACGCGCACGGAGGGCAGCACCTTTGAAAATTCTTCGTCGGAGAGCCCCTCGAGGTAGGACGCCTCGACGGCGATGCCGCCGCCTTCCAAAAGCCCCAGCTCGTCTGCGATGGCGGTGGCGGTGACGATGTTGTCGCCGGTGAGCATCTTGACTTCGATGTTCGCCGTCTTGCAGGCGTGCACGGCGTCTTTGACTTCGGCGCGCAGCGGGTCTGCGATGCCGACGAAGCCGTCGAAGGTCATCCCCTCTTCCGCCGCCTCGCGGGAGGCGGGGCGCGCCTTCACCTCTTTATGCGCGAAGGCGAGCACGCGGCGGGCGCGCTTCTGCAGCCCCACGATCGCCTCTTCGATGCGCAGGCGTTCCGGCTCTCCCACGGAGCAGAGGGCGAGGATCTTTTCCGGGCTGCCCTTCGTGTAGACGGTGTACCCTTCCGCCGTGCGGACGCAGACCGTCATGTTCTTCGTGTCGGAAGAGAAGGGGTACAGGTCGCAGACCTGCGCGCCCTCCCTGCGGGCGGCGTAGTCGACGCCGCACTTTTTCGCCGAAACGAGCAGCGCGCCCTCGGTGGGGTTGC
>ERZ1643251.3983-NODE-3983-length-13244-cov-61.003412_pt1 | contig 13244 bp, 10 predicted proteins | sample MGYA00579261_ERZ1643251 | MGnify/ENA primary metagenome ERZ1643251 (study PRJEB29033, sample SAMEA4952267) | chicken gut metagenome | biome: Broiler Chicken; feature: Gastrointestinal Tract; material: Caecum | place: Ireland | collected 2018 | study: Broiler... | reverse complement strand
ATCTGATAAAGAAAAAGATCCGTTAAAAAACGGACTTTAGTCTAAAAATTTACGAAGAAAAGATAAAATTATTACTTACCTATTTTATCTTTTAGTTTATATAATATATTAATAGCATCCATTGGAGTTAATTCTAATACATTAATATTTTTAAGTTCTTTTTCTACTTCACTCTCTTTAGGTTCAAAATCTAATGGAAGCGTTGTTTGAACAATTACATCTCGTTTCTTTTCTTTATTTTCATATACTTTAAGTATATCTTCTGCTCTTGTTATTACTTCTTTAGGAAGACCTGCTAATGTTGCTACATTAATACCATAACTTTTATCAACACTACCATCTTTTACTTTATGTAAGAAAGTAATTTTACCATCCTCTTCACTGGCTGCTACATGTTTATTCTTTAAGTGTTTTAGTGTCCTATCTAAATCAGTTAATTCATGATAATGAGTAGAAAATAAAGTCTTACATCCAATTTTATTATGGATATATTCTAGTATTGCTTCTGCTAGGCTCATACCATCAAATGTAGCAGTGCCTCTTCCTAATTCATCAAATAAGATTAAACTATTTTTAGTAGCATTAGCTATCGCATTAGATGCTTCTTTCATTTCAACCATAAAAGTTGATTCCCCACTTACCAAGTCATCACTAGCTCCAATTCTTGTAAATATCTTATCAAATACCGGTAAAATTCCCTCTTTAGCAGGAATAAAGCACCCTATTTGAGCCATTATAACCGTTATTCCAAGTTGTCTCATATAAGTAGACTTACCAGCCATATTAGGGCCTGTAATTAATAATATACTAGTATTTTTATCCATTATTATATCATTAGATACATACTCATCTTTAATTACTTTTTCTACTACAGGATGCCCTGAATCAATTAATCTTATTTCATTATTATCATTAATATTAGGTCTTACATAATTATATTTTTCTGCAACTAACGCAAAAGACTGTAATACATCTATTTCACTAATTACTTTAGATATTTCTTGTAATTTAGGAATATACTCTTTTACTTTATCTCTAATACTTATAAATAAAGAATACTCTAAATTAATTATCTTCTCTTCACTAGTTAATATTAAATCTTCTTTTTCTTTTAATAATGGATTTATATATCTTTCACAATTAGCTAAAGTTTGTTTTCTTATATATCCCATATCTTCTGTTATTTGATTAACACTACCCTTAGATACTTCAATATAATATCCAAATACTTTATTAAATCCTACTTTTAAATTCTTAATTCCTGTTCTTTCTCTTTCTTCAATTTCAAAGTTAGATATAAAGTTTTTACCACCACTTCGAAGTTCTTTTAACTCATCTAATTCTTTTGAATATCCTTCTTTTATTAAATATCCTTCTTTTAGTCCTACTGGTGGATTTTCATAAATAGAAGTTTCTAATAAATTATATAAATCAGTAAGTACTTCTATATCTTCATAAAAATTAATACTATTTAAAATATACTTAATAGTAGGTAATTCCTTTAAAGAACTTTTTAATTGTAATAAATCTCTAGCATTAGCATTCCCTAAAGCAACTCTACCTGATAATCTTTCTAAATCATATACTTCATATAAAGCTTTTCTTAAATCTTCACATAATAAAAATTCCTCAAGTAATTTACTTACCACATCATATCTATTATTTATAATTGTTTTATCCACTAATGGATTTTCAATCCAAGTTTTTAACTTTCTTGAACCCATTGCAGTTTTCGTATTATCAAGAAGCCATAATAAAGAATAAGTTCGCTCTTTTAGTCTCAAACTTTCTGTTAATTCTAAATTTCTTTTAGTATGAATATCCATCTTTAAATAATCATTATTTTTAATTATTTTTAGTTTTTGTAAATGAGTCATATTTCTTTTTTGATTAATAATTAAATAATATAACAAATGATTAATAGATATTTTATATCTTTCATCTTTAATATTTTCTACTACATACTCATAATCATTAATATCATATATATTATCTGTAATAGTAATAGGTATCTTATACTGATTTTTAAAAATATTAGTAATATTTACATCTACTCTACTATTTACAATTAATTCTTTAATACCTAAAGACACTATTTCACTAACTAATTTATTATCATCATTATCAAGTAATTTAGAATATATTTCTCCAGTAGTTATATCGGAATAACTAAGTACATAACAATACTCAAAATTATAAATACTACCTATATAATTATTTTCTTTTTCATTTAATGTATCACTTATAATAGTACCAGAAGATATTACTTCAGTTACACTTCTTTCTACTATTCCTTTAGCATCTTTTGGATCTTCCATTTGTTCACATATTGCTACTTTGTATCCTTTTTTAATAAGTTTATCTACATATATATCTACTGCTTTATGAGGAACACCACACATAGGAACTCTTTCTTCTAGTCCTGCTTGTCTTCCCGTTAAAGTAAGTTCTAATTCATGTGATACTAATATAGCATCATCAAAAAACATTTCATAAAAGTCACCAAGACGATAAAATAATATTACATCTTGATATTTATCTTTAAGCTCTACATAATGTTTCATCATTGGAGCAAGTTTATTTCTGTCTACTTCACTTAACTTCATTTTACCATCATCCCTTATCAAGAAAATTATATCAAAAAAAAGAAAAAAGGACAATTAATAAAACTTTCTTCTTATCATTTTTTCAGTATAAGTATAATCAAATTTTTCAAAATAATCTAAAAAAAATTCTGAATAATCCATAAAATAATTATATTCATCATAGAATTTATAAAATTGTTCTTTAAGTTTAACATCTTCAATATTTATATTTTTTATAACTTTTGTTAAACTTTTTATTTCTACTTCCAGCTTATACAAGCTTTTCTTATTAAATTTATATAAAGATATTTCTTTATTTTTTAAAAGTTGCAATAAATTATTAACAATTCCTATTAATAGTTGTTTTTCTTTTTTATTTAATACCATATATGGTATTAAATCACAAACTAACTCTAACCATAGAACAAACATTCCTAGTAACTTATAATAAGTTTGGATTTCTAATTTGTCATGTTTTTTACTTTTATCATATTTAGTAATTATAACTTCCTTATATTCATCAGATAAAGTAGTACTGTCATAAGGAATTAAATTTATGTCATAATCCATATTGGTAAGATCCATGTTTAAATAATCTTGACTATTCATAAATTCAAAGTCACTAACATCATAACTAGATATTGTTCTTTGATTATCAAAAACTTTACTATAATCATTAATTATCACACTGTCAGTAGGAATCTCATTAGGTTCACTTGTAACTTGTCTTTGTTTAGCATCATAAGAATCTGAATAAGATTTCTCTATGCCACCATAAACCTTTGTTGTACTGGATTTTTTTAATGTACTATTAGTAAAAGTAATAGAACCAAAAATAATTCCTAAAGTTAAAGCCATTGAACTTATTCTTATAGAAAGATTTTTTTTATTTTTTTTAAATAGTTCTTGTAATTTGGCTAAATCATTTTTTCTTTCTTCTATTGTAATATTTTTTTTAAATAATTTTAAAAGATTATCTTCATGTTGATTAATTAGTCTATAACATTTTTGGATGATAAAATTTCTAAAAACTGCAAAATTTTTATCATATTTTAATATTAATTGTATAGTTTTAGGATTATATAAATCTTCTGTCTTTTCAGAATCAAGCATAAATACTTGATAAAAGCATTCTTTCAATGCCAAACTATTTTTTCTTAAATTATTTACATCTTCTTTTATTAATTCAGTTATCTTTTTTTGATATAATTCATTGTTCTTTAAATACTCCAATAATGTTGTGCTACCCACAAACATAATTTCTAATTTCATGGCAATATAAATATTTTGAAAAAAAAGATAAACTTCTTCATCATTCATCATAAAGTCACTAAATTTTATTTTTTCTAAATTATTAATTACTTCTTTTATATTATTATTTATTCCTTCTTTATCAATTAGTCTTGATTTTTCCTTTATTTCCATTAATTTGTAAATAGTATCTTTTAACAAACTCATATAAAAATCCCCCTTGTGTATGATATACTCTAACACACAAAGAGATTAAAGTCAAGAAAAAGCATTATTTACTAATGCTCTTATTTGTTTCTATTGCTACTCTTTCTACTAATGCTATTGCTACCATAAGTGATATAGTATAAGAACCACCATAAGATAAATATGGTAAAGGAACTCCGGTTAATGGCATTAATCCCATAACTCCTCCTAAATTTATTAAAAGATGAAGAAAGATATAAGCAAAAACACCATACGCAATTAAACTATTATGAATATTAGTAGCAGTTCTAGCTATTTTAATTATTCTAAATAAGAGTATCATATATATAACAAGAATTACAATTCCTACTATTAACCCACATTCTTCTACTATTATAGGAAATATAAAATCTGTATAGCTTTCTGGTAAGTATAAATATTTTTGAGTACTTTCTCCTATTCCTTGTCCACTTATACCACCATTTTTAAAAGCAATAAAACTATTACATAATTGATATCCCGATTCTTCTTGATATCGTTCACAAGGATCTCTAAAATTTAACCTTTCTGCCTGATAACTTCTTAAAAAAGATCCCCCTGTTGCTAGTAATACTGATAATATAACTAATATACCCCCTAAAAATATTTTATTATATATATTTCTCGTTTTTTTAGTCATAGGTACAGCATAAAAAATAAATATAGTAAGTAAAGCTATTATTGCTGCAGTTCCTAAATCTGGTTGGATGGCTACTAATACAAAAATTACTATACACAATAAAATAGGTTTTAATAGTACCCATTGATTATCTAATTCGTCTTTATGTTTATCGTAATACATTGCTAAAAACATTATAATAATTATTTTAGCAAGTTCACTAGGTTGAACATTAAACGGACCTATACTAAACCAGCTTTGAGCATTTTTAGCAACACTTCCCCAAACTGTAAGACCAATTAAAAGGCCTACAATACCAAACATTGCTAAATTAATTAAATGCTTATATTTACTAGTAGGGAAAGCAATAATAAATATAAAAGGTATTATACCTACTCCTAAAAAAATTGCTTGTCTTATAAAATAATGATATGGACTAAATCCATAACGCATATATGATTCCATAGATGAAGCACTAAGTATCATTATAAGTCCAAAAGCAAACATAATAATTGATATAAGTAATATTGGCTTATCCATCTTTTGAAATATTCTTCTCATAATATCACACTCTATTATAATAATAACATAAATTACTACTTTTTTTAAGTTTTTTTGTAATGTTTACAAAATAAAACAGTTTCATTTACGAAACTATTTATTAAAATTTATCTGGATAAATTACTTTCATATACTTAATAACTGGCCAAAAAGCAAGATCAAATTTTTCTTGATTACTATTATATATTTTTTTCATTTTATCTGAATCAAATATTGTGTCAAATTCAAGACCTAACATATCACATGCAAGTTGTATATTCATCACAACTGGTTCCTCGGATTTAGCTTCAATTAAATCTATAAATGATTTAACAAACATTTCTTTATATTCATCCCTTTTACCTACTACATTATTAGTGCTTAAAAACATGTATGCAGCAATTTCTGATAATGCAACTTTTTCTTTAATAGTACCCGTATAATTAGTAATTTGAAAAGCCTCTAACATTCTCTTTTCATAATCATTTATCATATATACCCCCTAAAACAAATTAATTACTTGCTTTGATAATTTCTTTACCACCCATATAAGGTCTTAATACTTTAGGTATTTTTATACTACCATCTTTTTGATAATTATTCTCAAGTAAAGCAATTAATGCTCTAGTACTTGCTAAAACAGTATTATTTAATGTTGTAACATAATAATTGCCATTTTCACTTTTAGCCCTAATTCCAAGTCTTCTTGCTTGAGCATCTCCTAAAGTAGAACAACTTCCTACTTCAAAATATTTTTTTTGTCTTGGACTCCAAGCTTCAACATCACATGATTTTACTTTCAAATCAGCAAGATCTCCTGAACAACATTCTAAAGTTCTAACTGGTATATCTAGGTTTCTAAACAACTCCACTGTATATGATAACATTTTATTATACCAATCCATCTCTTCTTCTTTTTTACAAATAACAATCATTTCTTGTTTTTCAAATTGATGAACTCTATATATTCCTCTTTCTTCTATTCCATGAGCTCCAACTTCTTTTCTAAAGCAAGGAGAATACGAAGTCATTGTAATTGGCAACTTATCTTCATTAATTATCTGATTTTTAAATTTACCAATCATAGAATGCTCACTAGTTCCTATTAAATATAAATCTTCTCCCTCAATTTTATACATCATTGCATCCATTTCACTAAATGACATAACACCATTTACAACATCACTTCTAATCATAAATGGAGGTATACAATAAGTAAAACCTTTATCTATCATAAAGTCTCTTGCATAACTAAGCATAGCTGAAGAAAGTCTAGCAGCATCTCCCATTAAATAATAAAAACCATTACCACTAGTTCTACCAGCACTATCTTTATCAAGTCCATCAAAACTTTCTAATATATCAGCATGATATGGTATTTCATAATCAGGGATAATTGGTTCACCAAATTTTTCTATTTCAACATTTTCACTATCATCTTTTCCAATTGGAACACTACTATCAATTATATTAGGAATTACCATCATCTTTTCTTTTATAATCACTGATAATTCTTCTTCTTCTTTTTCTATACTTTCTAATTCTTTATTTATTTCTACTACTTCTTGTTTCTTTTTATTTCCTTCTTCTATTTTTTTTTCTCTCATAAGAAGTCCTATTTCACTACTTATATCATTTCTCTTCTTACGAAGTTCATCACCATTAGTTTTTAATACTCTTATCTTTTTATCTAACTCATATATTTCATCTACTAAAGGTATTTTTTCATCCTGATATTTTTTTTTAATATTTTCTTTAACTAATTCTCTATTTGTCCTAATAATATTAATATCGATCATTTCTTAAGTTCCTTTCTTTTTACATTTTGATTGTTATTAACATCAGTATACATAATTAACTCATTTCTTAATCTTAACAAATTCTCTTTTAACGACTCATTCTTATCATATATAACAGTATCAATAACTACTTCCTCATTATTTTTTATAGTTTCCACCTGATTCTTATATGCTTCTGCTGATGCTACTTGTAATTTAGTTGTTGTAATTAATGATGGAGCAAGTAAAAAATAACAAATTGGATATTTACACGATAAAAGTCCCAATATAACTGTAGGGAACAAAAAAATTGTTTTTAATTTCCCAACTTTTTCAGTTTTTGTACTTTGATTATTTCTACTTGCATTAAAATTTATTAATGATATTTTACTTTCAAAGAAAAGCGGAATTAACATTAAATAATTACCTAAAATAATACTTGGAAATAATAAAGATGCTACAAATAATTTATCAGAAATAGTATCTAATATTCTACCAAATTCCGAACTTGCATTCAATTTTCTAGCTGCTAATCCATCAAAAGCATCACTTATTGCAGCATAAACATATAAACCAAGCGCTAACGGAAGATTACCTCCAACAAAAAAAGCACTTGCAAGTAACGAAGAAATTATTCTACTGAAAGTTATTATATTTGGAATACTTTTTATTATATTATATTTCATACTTTCTTCCCCCTGTTATAATTATACCTTAATTAAATAATAATTACAATTGTTTTTAAAAAGAAGTATTTTTAAAACACTTCTTTATATATATCCATATAATCTTTAACTAATATAACTTGTATTTTATCTTTTACTTGTTTGGGTATTTCATCTAAATCATTTTTGTTTTCAACTGGAATAAATACTTTATTTATATTATTAATAGAAGCCGCTATTAATTTTTCTTTAAGTCCTCCTATCGGTAAAACTTTTCCTCTTAAAGTTATTTCTCCAGTCATACTAATGTTATTACTAATAACAATATTTTTAAACATACTAATTAAAGTAGTAACTAAAGTAACACCTGCTGAAGGGCCATCTTTAGGAACTGCACCTTCTTCAAAGTTAATATGTATATCAACATTTTTAAATATTTTTTCATCAATGCCGAATATATTTGCATTACTTTTAATATAACTTAAGGCAATATATGCACTTTCCTTCATTACTTCTCCAAGTGAACCTGTAAGAATAATTTTGCCATCTCCTTTATAATATGTTGAAGATACTTTTAATATACAGCCACCATAAGAAGTATATGCAAGCCCATTAACAATACCACTTTTATCTTCAATATCGTTTTCTATATAATTATATTTAGGAAGGCCTAAATATTCTTCAATATTATCAGATCCTATCATATAATTTCTTATTTGTTTATTGGAAACTAAATCTATTACTATTCCTCTACATATTTTGGATATTTGTCTTTCTAGCTCTCTTACTCCAGCTTCTTTTGTATAATTCATAATTATTTTTTCTATTCCATCATCAGATATAAAAACATTATTTTTATTAATATTATGTTCTTTTAATAATTTAGGAATTAAATATTTTTTACATATTTCTTCTTTTTCATATAATGTATAGCTAGATAATTCTATTATTTCTAGTCTATCTTTTAAAGCTAGAGGAATTAAATTACCATCATTTGCAGTTAATATAAACATAACATTGGATAAGTCAAATTCTTCTTCAATATAATTATCACAAAACATACTATTTTGTTCTTTATCTAATATATCAAGAAGAGCTGATGCAGGATCTCCTTTATAGTCTTTAGTCATTTTATCAATTTCATCAATTAAAAATACAGGATTATTACTACCAGATTTCTTAATTCCTTGAATAATTTTACCAGGTGAGGCTCCAATATAAGTCTTTCTATGTCCTATAATTTCTGCTTCATCATTAATTCCCCCAACACTCATTTTAACAAATTTCTTATTAAGTGCATTAGCAATTTCTTTAGCTAAAGTTGTTTTTCCTACTCCTGGAGGCCCTACTAAACAAATAATAGGAACATTATTATTTTTAGTATTTTTCTTTACGGCAATATATTCAAGTATTCTTGTCTTTATTTTATCAAGTCCATAATGACTTTTATCTAAACATTTACCAATACTTACTAAATCATCATTATCTTCTGTTTTTATATTCCATGGTAAATTTATTAAATAATCAATATAATTTCTTGTTGTAGTAACTTCGGGAGATACAGATGAACTCATTTCATATCTATCTATTTCTTCTTCTAGTCTTCTTCTTACTTTATCAGGGTAATCACCATTATTTAATTTATTTCTTAAATTATCAACATCTTGTTCTTTTATATCAGTATCCCCTAATTTTTCTTTTATTAATTTTATTTTTTCTCTTAATATATATTCTTTTTGACTAAGATCTAATTTATAACTTAAATCATCTTCAATATCTTGTTCCAACTTAATTGTTTCAATTTCTTTTTCTAAGTCTTTAATTAACATGCGCATTCTATTCATGGCATTAAATGCTTCAATGTATTTTAATTTTGCTTTATATTCTAATGTTAATTCTGATACTACTATATCAGATAATCTTCCTATATTATTAATATTATTGATTCTTCCTAAAACGGTATTAGTCATATATGGAGAGACATCTACAAATCTTTTTAAGTTTCTAATTAACATTCTTCTTAATGCTTCTGCTTCATTTTCATCATAATCGTATTCTTTGGCTTGTTTAACAAATGCTTCTAAATAAGTATCGTTATCAATATAATTTAATACTTCTACTCTATCTATACCCATAACAACCGCTCTAATACTACCATTAGGGAGTGTTAAACTAGACTTTATTTTAGCAAGAATTGCTACTTTAGGTAAAGATATAATATCGGGTTTTTCTTCTAATGTGTCTACTAAATTAACAAATAATAAATATCCATCTTTAGTATTTGCACTTATATTAAATACCGTTTTATCATATTCAGTACTAATTTCTAATCTAAATTCATTATATGGTAATATTACTAAATCTCTTAAAAACATTATTGGTAAATTTGTCTCTACCATGATAGTTCACCTGCCATATTTTTCCATTATAAAAGTGACATATCTACAAATAGTTATCAGTAGATATATCACTTCCTTTCTCGAATTAATATTCTATCATATTTAAAAAATATATCAAGTATTAAGTTAAATATTTTAATAAATTTATTTAATGTTATATATTTCCTCTCCAAAAAACTTACTGATGTTTTATCATTATTAGAAAAATTCTCAAATTAATAAATTATCCCAAAACACAGAAACAAAATGCCCCAAATTATGGAAGTAAAATGCCCCAAATTATGGAAATAGCATTGATTTTTGTATAAAAACATCATATAATATTTAAAAAGGAGGAAATAAAATGAACTATATAAAAAGAATAGTTGACGATGAAATAAAAAACAAATTAAACTATACAGGAGCAGTCCTTATAAAAGGTCCAAAATGGTGTGGAAAAACTACAAGTGCTAAACAAATTGCTAAAAGTGTACTTGAAATGCAAAATCCCGATTTGCAAGAAAATTATATAGAACTTGCCAATACTAAACCATCCCTACTTTTAGAAGGAGATAAACCAAGATTAATCGATGAATGGCAAATAGTTCCCAAATTATGGAATGCCATAAGATATTCCGTTGATAACACTGGACTTCCCAATCAATATATCTTAACTGGATCTGCTACTCCTAACGAAGATCCTACCCTTCATAGTGGTGTCGGAAGATTTGCTTTTGTTACAATGAAACCTATGTCATTATATGAAAGTGGAGAATCAAATGGAAAAATTTCTTTATCAGATATTTTAAATGGAAAAAGAGATATTGATGGGATAAAAACAGATTTAGAATACGAAAAAATTGCACATGTTTTATGCCGCGGTGGATGGCCAAATTCATTAAATTTACCAGAAAAAGAGTCATTAGAAATTTCAAAAAACTATATTGATGTTTTATGTGAATCAGACATTTCAAGAATTGATGGAACCAAAAGAGATCCTAATCTTGCAAGAGCAATTTTAAAGGCTTATGCAAGAGCTGTATCGACAATCGATTCTAATCAAACAATATGTAATGATGTTAAAGCCAATTATGCTGATATAAGTGATAAAACAATTAACGATTATCTATCAATATTAAAAAAATTATATGTAATAGAAGAAATAGAAGCATGGAATCCTAATATAAGAAGTAAAACATCTATTAGGACATCTCCTAAAAAAAGTATGATAGATCCATCCCTTGCAGTAGCAGCATTAGGATGCTCTCCTAAAGATATAATGATGGATATTAGAACTTTTGGACTATTATTTGAAAATTTAGTTAATAGAGACTTAAGTATATATGTAAACTCTATAGGAGGATATTTAAAACATTACAGAGATAGATATGATTTAGAATGTGATAATGTCATTCACTTTAATAATGGAAAATATGCATTAGTAGAAACTAAATTAGGAGGCACTAAAATAAAAGAAGCAGAAGTTCACTTAAATACATTAAAGAATTTAATATTAGATGGCGAGCCTAAATTAGGACCACCAGAATTTATGATGATAATAACAGGAACAAATATGGCCTATACTACTGATAGTGGTATATTAGTAGTACCAATAGGATGTCTAAAAAATTAATATATATTCTATACTAAAAGAAACTCGCGAAGGTCAAATACCCTTCACGAGTTTTATATATTACAGTCATCACAAGAAATAGTATAAGGATCAGAAAATGTTCCTGTACCACCGGTTACATAGACAGAAGACTTAAGATAGAAGGTAGGACGAGCGCCGTAGCCGATAGAGGCAAGCCCATAGCTAGAGACGAGGCCATTGTAATTCACGTAAAACGCAGGAGACGAATTATCGCTACGTGGGGTTATTGTCCACTCAATTCCTTTATATAGCCAATTTTGATTTCCATAGTTTTGTGATGTAGCATTGGTTGTACTAGAACTACTAAAGTAGCCACTTGCATATAAGTAATCTGACACATACATGAGTCCTATTTTATTTTGTACTTTTACTTTAGATTCTTCAGTTGTACCATTGGCTCCAGTACAACTATTGCCTCCTCGTTCACATAAGTAAAAATTTTGTTTACTATAGTTACTACTAGAGTATCCATACAAGTACCATGTTACTGTTTCTATATAATTTTGAAGACTTGGATCGATTCCATATCCTACTATATCAGTACAATCATTTGTGCGATAATTAGTATTATTATTGTAATATGTCAAAACACTACACCCTTCTGAATTTTTACCATAAAAATTATTATTTAATAGTTTATTCATATTACCTATTGTAAAATCATTGGAATAAGTAGAATAATTATTTGAAGTATCGTTTTGGACTCCGTAAGAGTATGATCCTAGTATCCTACTTCTAATTAATTTAACTAACATTTTTCCTTCTTGTCCATGAGAATTAGAATCAAATACACCAATTATCCTATATAAATCATTATTAAAAGATACATAATTATTAACATTAGCACCAACATATCTATATTCATGATTATTGGTATAATATACTCCAGAAGCTCCTGCATTCCAAGTATCTCCTTTACTTTGAGCAATTACTGTTTCTGCTAGAGTATCCCCTATTGCATAAGTTTTATTATCTTTACTTGATAATACAATTAATATAATTATAATAACTATTATTAATATTATACTAGTAATTATTAATACTTTCTTCTTATTCATAATCATTGCCTCTTTTCCATTTATATAAGATATTATCTAATATATTATTTAAATTATATTTTAAATAATATAATTTATAATTATTATCTTTATAATCTTTTACTATTACATCTAAATTATCTAATATAACATAATTTATATGTAATTTTTTTAGATTATTTATATATTTAAAACTAACTAATTTATTATCAATATAAGTGTATAATTTATCCTTAATTAATAATAATATTACATAGTCTTTATAACATTTCTTAGCAAAATTATATCTATTTATTTTACTCATAATACTCCTTTAGTATATCTATAGATACCTTATATAAATAAGGTATCATCTATACTTTATATTTAGGACTTTAATCCATGGATAATCTATGTCTCTTACATCTATCAAAGTATACCCTTAAACATACAATTCCCAAATAATAAGAGTCTCAAGAGCGCCGTAGCCGTTATAGGCATTGTTGTTGTTCACGTTGCCATTGTTATTCACG
>ERZ1643251.3982-NODE-3982-length-13246-cov-4.696687_pt1 | contig 13246 bp, 10 predicted proteins | sample MGYA00579261_ERZ1643251 | MGnify/ENA primary metagenome ERZ1643251 (study PRJEB29033, sample SAMEA4952267) | chicken gut metagenome | biome: Broiler Chicken; feature: Gastrointestinal Tract; material: Caecum | place: Ireland | collected 2018 | study: Broiler... | reverse complement strand
GGGGGGGGGGGGGGGGGGGGGGGGGGGGGGGGGGGGGGGGGGGGGGGGGGGAGTAAAATTTGCAACATTTCCAAGGACAATATTATTTTCTACCCCTAATTCAATTCTAGCTTTTTTCCGTTCTGCATAATCGAAAACATAATCGTTAATATTAATAGCGTTCTTCATAACAGAAAAATTATGTTTTCCAAACATAAATCTTCCTGCTTCTCTCCCACATGCAAAAAGATGTGTAGCATAGCGTGGTATCAATCGTTTACAAACCATTTTTATAGGATATTTCAAATCTCTATTTTGATTCTTATTATGTGAATGTGCAATCCTTATTGCTATTCCTGCTTTTTTTGCATGACTTAATGGGAAAGCGCTCATACAATCCATATGACAATGAACAATTGAGTATGGATGTGTGGCAAAAAAATCTGTTTCTTCTCTGTGATATTTTAAAGAAACTGGGTTTAACCGCGGCATCCTATATATCTTCCCCCCCATACTCTCTATCTCTTCATCATAATCTGCTATCTTTTGGCTATGTACCAAAAAATCAAATTGAATTTTTTCAATATCCAAATTTCTGTAATAATTCATTAACATGGTTTCTAAACCACCGCGATCCATATAATTTACTATTTGTAAAACTCTCAATCTTTCCATAATATACCTTTTTAAATTATAAACTTAAGTTTAGAATATCACTATAATATCCCAAATTCCAAGTTACAACCATCTGATAATAAAAATATATACAATAGCAACCAATACATATGATTTTTATAAGAAGACTGCTTTGTTTAGTAAAACATTTTTTTATTAACCATGGCAGTAGAATAAAAATATACATACTAAAATATGCTGCAATTCTCCCTAAGTAATTGGCACCTACAAATATTGCTGCAAATTGTACTGAAACATAGAAAAATGACATATTAGTACATATAATAATTAATTCATCGTTTTCTGCCTTAACAATTTTTCTTCCCATTATTGAAATAAGAGTAGGTACTAAAGAAACAAAAAATCGAATATAATTCATACCTTCTGTCGCTATTATTGTATCTAGGTATCCCTCATATTGTGTATTATCGAATAAAAATTCTAAACTGCCTATATTTAATCCTACCCCAGCAATAATAATTGAAATAATTATTACTTTTAAACTAAATGGCTTTAATTGTGCAACAAAATATACCGGAAGCATAATAAGTGCTGTACCATGTATTGTTGATGCCAATATTACAAGCAAAGCATACTGCCACCATTTTTTTTCCATCATAAGTGGGATTGCCGCAAATATAACAGCTACCGCTATAAATTGCCGCATCCCGTTAAGCAGCCATGTAAACTGTGTTGATGCTATGAATAGGAAAAAGCTCATTCCAAAATCAATCGAATATCTATATAAAGTGTACATTACTGCTATTCCACTAATGCATGCAATAAATAGCAACCACCAGTGATAATCATCTGATATAAATTGTTTAAATAATGTTTCTAAAACTGCATATCCTTTATCTTTTTGAATTATGCTTAAGTCCAACTGAAAAATATTTGATGGCGCACTATTAAATTCCTGAATATATGCCGGTGTATCAGCTATGCCACTCCGTAATCCGCAAAAAAAGATTACAACCCCAAACAGTATTACAGCCTGCCACAACCGTGCTCTAGGCTCATATTGTCCATTTACTTTTACATATCTTGGATATATATTGCATACGAAAATTCCAATTATAGATAAAAATAAAAAACACCAGTATACTTTCATATGTAAATTGTCCTCATTTATTCAAATTTTAAATTAAAAATTTACTCTAATCCATATATCTTCACAAACTCTTGTTTTACTATGTCAGTAGTATACAACTTTCCTGTTCTATATGCATTATCTCCCATCTCTGATAATAATATACGGTTATTACATAATTGAATAATTCTCTCACAATATTCCTTTATATTATCTGGCGATACTATGTATCCATTAAATCCATTCCTAACCAATTCCTCATGACCGCGATTCTTTGAAACTACTACTGCTTTCTTACACAACATAGCTTCAATGATGTTCAAAGGCAACCCTTCTCGAAAACTGCATGACACTACCAAATCAACTGCTGGTGTTATATTCTCCAAATCCGACCGGTAGCCAATAAGCTTTACGGTTTCTTCTAAATGCAAAATATTAATCTGTTCTTGCAATTTTTTCCCTAATGGTCCGTTTCCCGCTAAAAGCACTTTTAAATGCGGGATGTCTTCTTTAAGTTTAGACGCAGTAGCAATCAATGTAGCTTGATTTTTATTCTGATTCAGTTCTCCCGTGCATAAAATCACAAAATCTTCTGCTCTCAAATTTTCTTTCTTCCTTAGCATCAACTGTTCGGTCTCATCTGCTGCATGATACCGCTCTGTATAGACACCAACACCATGAATATATTCCACATTTGTGTGCAATTTTCGCCTCGCCAACTGATAGTCTTCTTTCGTAATGGTGATCAACGTATCACAAAACCTGGCCATAAGCTTTTCAATGGGGTAAAACACTATCCAGTTCTTTTTAGGAGCACCTTTATAAAAATGAAATCCATGCGCTGTATAAAACACCTTTGTTCCATGTTTTCTCGCATTCATCGCCGCAAGCCGAGTTATAATTCCTCCCACAGGAGTATTACAATGTATTACTTCATATGAGTTATTGGATAAGATTTCTTTGAGCTGGAAATATGCTTTTATGTTATCAATGCTCTTCGGTGACCGGGAAAACGGTACGTCAAATACTTTATCTGCAAAGTCTAATTTCAATCCATTCTTTTCTCCCAGATTATTCTTGGCTGCCACATGTATTTCATAGCCATTCTCATGCAAAACATCCGCCAACGGACGATGGAACTGAGCAATATGGCTTTGTACGGTTGCTGTCAATAACACCATTTTCACAACGATTCCTCCGGTTTCATCAGTATCACATAACCAAGCCTGCAATCAGAAATGCCGCGCAGGAAATCACCAGTGCCAGAACTGCATATGGAATCTGAGTATAAACATGATCCATATTCTCAATTCCGCATACACTTGATGTCAGAACTGTCGCGTCAGAATAAAAGCATGCATGACTGCAGAATGTTCCTCCACATACAATCGCCGCCATCACAAGCAGCAAATTAGCACCGACAGCAGCTCCTAATGGAATAATAATAGGCGCGCAAACCGCCGGTATTCCCCAGTTGCTTCCTGTAATAAAGCCCAAACATGACACGGCAATAAATGCAATCAAGGGATACAGCTTTGCGCTCACCAACGGCTCAATAATCCCTATCACATATTCAGATAGCATTAAATCTTCCGAAGCCTGCCTCATAAACAGTGCTGCAATAATAATTGACAGTGATGGTACCAAATCCGCAAATCCCCTAATCCAGAGATCACAAAACTGTCCCCCACTCATCTTTTTTCTTGGAATATACAAAATCCCACAAACTAAGATTGATGCGATAAGTGCAATGAACATATCATCCATCAGCAATTGGACTGCAATCATTGTCACAATAGGCAAGATAAAATCCCATATATTTGCTTTAGAGTCACTCTCCCCAATAGCCGCTTCTGCTTTTTGATTAAATCTTTCACTCGCTTCACTGTACACTCTGCCAGTTAGCTTTGTTCTTTCATATGCTTTCTTCATTGCCCCTAATTTAGGGATAAAACCCAAAATAAACAATGGAACAATCAATACAGCTGCTATTGCATAAAACATATATGGAATTGTATGAATATATGTCTGTATAGCACTTCCGTACCCCAACTCCCTAATGCTTTCCTGTTCGTAAAAGACACCAGAGAAGAAGATAGCCCACGTTGAAAATGGAAGAAGTACACATACCGGTGCTCCTGTTGAATCAATAATATATGCCAGAGCTTCACGTGGCGATTTTCTTTCATCAGACAACTTTTTTGTACATGCACTAACAGTAAGAATATTCATGTAATCATCTATAAAAATGATAATCCCTAAGACCCATGCAACAAACAATGTCGTTTTTTCCGTTTTGCATACTTTTCCCAATAAATGTGCGATTGCATGTGTCCCCTTCGCATTATTAATCAACGCTATCAGACTTCCAAAAAGACCGCATACAATTACCAACCACATTGTATCATAATCTGTCACCACACTAAAAAAGGAATCTGTGACTGTTGTAATAAAATTTTCCCCTCTCGAAATACAGATAATCAAGTATGATACAAAAACACCAATCAACAGAGCTTCCGTTGTACGCTTAGTTTTAACAGCAGTAACAATTACAAGTATCGCCGGTAACAGCGTCAACATTCCATATCCATAATCCATAATCCATATCCCTTATTCTACTATGCATTAAAACCTTATTCTTGAAAATATCCCGAGATACATCCTGACAACAAACGCACGAAAACTAGTGTGAGAAATATCCTTAATCACTATTCCTGTTTCTGCAATCCTTGGCTCCATATAGGTAATCAAATCATTTGGGATAGCATCTATTTTCCGCTTTTCCAATGGTACTGTCAACATTTTTTCCACATATTTTCGATTATTGAATGGTATTGTTATCTCATATGAAACACGGTGTTCTGAAGTAAGGAAAACTCCTTCTCCTCCACTCCATGCAAACTCCCAGAAATAAAGTTCCAGCCAGGACAACTGATCAAAAGTCTTTTTACTGTAATATTTTTTCAAATAGTCTGCAAAAACTTTGTCGGTTTCCCTGATAAGCCATGGAGATACATACACTTTATGCATGGCTCTCCAATAGCTTGGGAACGGATATTGTGGAAATTTTTTCTTATTGTATTTATTATAGTACCAGCCTCGCCCCATCTCATTTACCCAAGACTTAATTTCTACGTCACAAGGTGGTTTCTGAGAAAAGTAAAGTCTTTTTTTCAAATCATTCTCATTATTTTCTCCAATACACCCAGCATTACACTCCATAACCTTCTTAAAAACATCTAGGTGCACATACCCTTCCCATTCGTCAGGAATCCGGTAAAGCTCATGTTTCAGTCCGAGGTAGGAACAAATCTTTTCAGCAGCTTCTGCATCGACAGATTCATCGACGTTGGAAATATAACTAAAATAGGAAAATCTGTCATAAATCCCTTTTGCACAGGACAGAGCAGTCATACTATCTCTCCCCCCCGTCACTGAAACGGAAATTTTTTTGTCCGGCCATTTGTCCGCAATACATTGCATTGTATTGCTCATTATCTCTCCCAACTCCCGGATCGTGATTTGATATTCTTCCTCAGTGTCCGTTTCTTTTATTTCACGGAACGGATAATATCTTTTCACATTTATTTCTCCTTTTTTTTCAGTATATACGCCCGCGCAATTTGGCTGCATTCTCCTCAGCTCTGGAAATGGAGACAGATCTCCCGGCAGCCAAGTTCCCCAGTAATGCCAGAATCTACTGCTTATTAGCCGCTGTACATACCTGCTTTGGCGAAGATCTTTCAAATCAGCTACAAGTTTACTATGCGAGGTTACAAACAGCTTTCCGTTCACTGTCCCATGGTATACCAGTTGCATTCCGGCACAATCTGTGGAAAAAACAACTTCCCTAGATGTAATATATCCAATACAAAATACCCCCGTCAGCTCACTTTCAGCCTCCCAAAAGGCTTTTATACCATCTTTTAGAGCAGAAGATAACGCTTTTAAAATCTCTGTCTCATCTGTCTGCATACGAAATGGATTATATGCATGCCCAATTAAAAACAAAATATGTTTTTGATCAGAATATGTAAAAAGCCTTATTTCTTTATGTGTATAGATATAATATGTCCCACATCCCGAATCTATGGTATGTATCTTCCAGTTTCCGTAAAACGGGAACTCTTCCATATCATCATACTTTTCATCATTTGTAAGCAGGAATCCTCTGCAATATAGTTTTTCTCTAAACTGAGGATATTTATCCAGAATTTCTTTCATCTCATTGGCCGAATAGTATGCCATAATATTTTCTCCTTGTTCTTTTTCCAATATAATTTTACTCGCTATCTCTAATTGTCTTGTCTAAAATATCATAAATCTTCGAAAACATCCTGTTCCTAACTTTGTCCCCCACGAAAGAATTATGCGGGGTAACAATTACTCCTGGGCTATTCCACAGCTCACTTTCTTCTGAAAGCGGCTCACTCTCAAATACATCTAGCGCTACACCCCTGAACTTTCCGGCTTTCAGGCAACTAATCAGAGTATTTTCATCTATAAGGGCGCCTCTCGCAATATTGACAAGTATACTTCCTTGCTTCATTAATCGGAGTCTATCCGAGTCCAACAATCCTCTGGTCTCCTTAGTCAGCGCGATACACAAAATAACAATGTCTGCCTCCACAAGAGCTTCATTTATTCCACTTAATGGAAGCCACCGACTGACCACGTCGTCCTTTTCTATTCTACTCCGATTCACAACTGTAATCTCTGTTTCAAACGCTGACAGCCGTTTAGCTGTCTCGCGTCCAACATCACCATATCCTATGATACACACTTTCTTATCCGTCAGTTCCAAAAGCGTACGTTCCTTTTTCCACGTTCGCTCCTGTTGCTGTCTGAAAAAACCATATGCATTTTTATAAATCTGCAATATACTCATTACAGCCCATTCGGCCATAGGAATACTGTAGACCCCTTTTGCATTATAATACAGGATATTGTGTTTTTCCATATATTGTAACGGAAGTCTTTCTAGTCCGGTACTAGTAGCCTGTACCATTTTCAGACTTTTAAATTTAGCTATATCATTATGGAGAAACAACCCATTACATACTACTACTTCAAATTCTTCTACTGGAATATTAAGCACTGTCAACTCGTTTTTAATAAATGTGACCTGCCATCCCAATTTCTCTATCAGTCTAATCTGTTCATCTGTATACTGATAAGCACCTGTCAGCAATACCTTCCGTGACATTAATTTCCACCTACTATTTGATTAACAATGTGAACAATATCTCGTTGATTATCTTCAAAATATCCCCAGTGTTTTTGTACTTCCTGCTCATATTTTCTTATACTGCTGATTCCTTGTTCAAACTCTCTTTTTATCTCTCCCAAATCGGTAATAACACTTGTATTACAAAAACTTCTTGAGAGAATAGCCATCGAAGATCCGAGTCGATAATGCTCCTTGATAATCATTTCAGCTGGAAGCTGGCCTTTACCGAGAGCTGCAATTCCTCCAAATCCATATTTTATATGTTTTCTTTTTAGTTTAGAACATATTCCTTCCACAGTCCCATCGGCAAGCAACTCGAACATAAATTTTCTGTGATATCCAAGATGAAGATCATTCAAGCCAATATGTACTTCATCAATTCCCTTTAGCCGAAGTATATCATCTAATATCTCAACCGCCTCTGGTGTTTCCAGCAAAAGATTAGTTTTTGTTCTTCCCGCTACAAGTTCTAAAAATTTTTGTACCTCTTGAAATGACTTAAAATAAGGAAGCATTATGATATCAGCCCCCTGTTCAATCACTCTTTCGATTTCTTCACCAGACCCCGAGTACATCTTATTTATCCGCACCAACATCTGCGCACTTTTAAGCGCCTCTTTGACCTTGCCAATATCCTCAATTTTATGTGATGACTTAACAGTATCCATATCGTGCTGTCGTTCTTCTTTTCCGAGCGTCTCCAGATCAACAAAAATTCTATCTACTCCAGCAGCTTCAGCGATTTGCCCAATCTTCACATCATTTGTAATATACATTAATGTCAACGGCATCATTATTACTCATCCTCTTTTATTTGACAGTTTTCTCCGTATTTTCATTTCCCTCATTCTTTAGCACTTTTACAAATGTCATAAAAAATATCTTTAAGTCTAACCAAAAAGAAATATTTCTCACATACCATACATTTAATTCAATCCTTTTGTTCCATTCCACATCTTTTCTCCCATGAACCTGAGCCCACCCAGTTATTCCCGGTCTAACATCAAACATATGCAATTGTTCTTCCGTATACTTATCAATAGTCCAGGGATGATACGTCAGTGGTGGACGTGGACCAATCAAACTCATATCTCCTCTTATTAAATTAATCAGCTGAGGTAACTCATCAATGCTTGTTGCACGAATAAACTTTCCGACTCTTGTTACTCGCGCATCACCTTTTCCAGAATACACACCACTCCCAGTATGTTCAGCTCCCACACACATAGACCTGAATTTTATAATTTTAAAAACCTTTCCGTCTTTCCCAATTCGCTCCTGAAAAAACAAAACATTCCCCGGGGAATCAATCTTTATCGCAATTGCAGTAGCCGCAAAAACAGGACTTAATATAACAATTCCAACGCAGCCTATAATAATATCAAATCCTCTTTTTATCGCAAGATATATTTCTTTTCCCTCTTTCATATTCTCTTTCCTACTTATTTGCGTTTATTTTATACTCGGGCACGATTGCCTTGATATCTCTCCGTATATCCTTACTCTCATCATAAGCATGTGCAATCAGCACACTCATCTTTCTACAGATCTCAGCCGTATTGATCTTCCCCATCTGTGCAACAAAGATCCTGTCATTCTCCGTCTGCACCAGATTTTTCTCATCAATCAGCAGCTCTTCATACAGCTTCTCACCCGGCCGTAATCCGGTGAACACGATCTTGATGTCCTCTCCCGGCACATGTCCGGACAACCGGATCATTTTCCTCGCCAGATCCAGGATCTTCACCGGCTCTCCCATATCGAGGATGAATATCTCGCCGCCCTTCGCGTAGGCGCCGCACTGAAGGACCAGGTTCACCGCCTCGGGTATAGTCATGAAGTAGCGGATGATATCCGGATGTGTCACTGTCACCGGACCGCCCTCCTTGATCTGCTGGCGAAACAGCGGTATCACGCTGCCATTGCTGCCCAACACGTTTCCAAAACGCACTGCCGCATACTCCGTCTGAGAGATCTGGGAGAACACTTCCATAATGATCTCGCAGATTCGCTTAGAGGCCCCCATGACGTTTGTCGGACGTACCGCTTTGTCGGTAGAGATAAGGACCATTTTCTTTACATGGAACTTATTTGCAGCGCTCGCCACATTATATGTACCGACTACATTGTTCTTGACCGCCTCATCCGGGCTGTCCTCCATGAGCGGCACATGCTTGTGCGCTGCGGCATGATAGACAATATCCGGATGATAGGTCTCGAAAATATCCTCGATCCGCTTCTTGTCCCGGACAGACGCGATCAGTGTCTCCAGGTTCAGCTCCGGATAGTTTCTCTTTAGTTCCAATTGAATATTATAGGCATTGTTCTCATAGATGTCTACTATGATAAGCTGCTTCGGCTCATGCAGCGCCACCTGGCGGCAGATTTCACTTCCGATAGAGCCTCCTCCTCCGGTCACAAGGATAACTTTTCCGCCGATATAGTTTCCTATCGTTTCCATATGGAGATCCACTGGCTCTCTTCCGAGAAGGTCTTCGATGCTGACATCTTTCAGCATGGAGATATCGATCTCCTGATTCACCATCTGGTAGATTCCCGGGAGCATTTTGATCTTGCAGGCTGTCTGCTGACAGATATCCAGCAGCTTTCTCCGCTCCTGATCCTTCAAGGTTGGAATTGCAATGATGATCTCCTCAACATGATAGCGTTTCGCCATCTCCGGAATATCTTCTTTCCCGCCCACGATCGGGATTCCCTGAAGATATGTACCGATCTTGTGCGGATCATCATCTATGATACATGGAACTTTTCTGCTCAGATGCTTGCTGTTTTTCATCTCGCGCACGAGCATGTATCCGGCTGCACCTGCTCCCACCACCATGGTGACCACAGGCTTTGTCTGACTATTCTCATGGTTGTGATATGCGATTCGCAGAAACCGGTAGGAAAACCTTGGAACGATAATGCATACAGCTAGAAGCATAATATAGATAAAAATATAGCTTCTCGGCACTGGGTAATCCAGCAGCTTCATTCCGAAAAACTGCATAAACGATGACAAAACAATCGCCACGATCGCATTCTTGAGCTCCTCAATGCTGGCAAAACGCCACAGACTTGTGTAAAGCTTGCAAAACGCATTGACAAGCACAGTGCATATTACATTTATCCACATATAATTGCAGACCGAACTCCAGAAAACCGGTTCGATCCTGCTGAAGCGGAAGTCGAACCTCATCCAGAGTGCCCCCACCATGCATGCAACCGTCAGAATAATGTCAAGCAAAAAAAGAGCCGCTCCTTTGATGACGGCTTCTCTGTTTCGGTAAAATCTATGTATATTGATCTTCATAATAATAATCCCTCTATGACTCTCAAAATTATTAAATTATGACTTAATTTTTCACGTACTTAGTTATTATAGCACATTTTGTGTTCATAAAATGTTAAAAGATAAATTCCGACATAAATTTGGTAAATTTTGACATAACTGACAGAATTTAGCCGTCCGCTTCTGTCGTGTTTATGTTATTACTGATAATCTTTCTCCCCCTTTTTCTCGCATCTTACTTTTGTCATTCAAATTCTAGCGCAAAATTACTTTTTCCTCAAGAGTTTGGCACATATTATATAAAATTACCAATTGCTGTGCATTCCGCTTAAAAGAAGCACGCCCGGGGCCAACAAGCCCCGGGCGCATCTCCTGCTTCTATTCTTTTTTCTTCACACGAAAATATTGTTCTCACTTAATACAGCAGCTCTTTAATATAAGCCTTATTCGCCTCCAGATCAAAATCGATCACCGACATTCCCTCATACGTTATAAACTGGTACGTTCCATCCTGAGGCACTGCCGCCTGCTGTGTCGTCAGATGATCGATCGCCAGCACTTCTGTGGCCAGATCATAAATATCTGTCACAGCCATGTTGGTGGACACCTGAGTCATGCAGTAATTGATCAGGGACAGCAGCGCCGCCGGATCTCTCTGCTGCATCAGCTTATTGTAAATGCCGTACAGCACGCTCCGCTGACGCTGGGTGCGGCCGAAGTCATTGTCCAGGCTTCGGTTTCTCGCATGGGCGAGCGCCTGAGAGCCGGTCAGCGTGACCGGTCCAGCCTGGATGTCCGGCATGCCGTTTTCACGGTAATATGCTGCCTCTTCCTCGGTCAGATTGACCTCGATGCCTCCCAGCTCATCGATCACATGGACGAGGCTGTCAAAGCTGACAGTGATATAGTTCTGAATGTCAAGGTCGAACTGCTTGTTCAGCGTGTTGATCGTAAGTCCGACGCCGCCGTACGCGAGCGTATGTCCCAGACGGCTCTTGCCGTGTCCGTCGATCTCCACCAGGGAGTCGCGGAGGAAGGAGATGACAGTTGCCTTCTGCTTGGTCCGGTTGAAAGACACGAGCATCATACTGTCCGATCTTCCCATATCAGAATCGGGGTCGCGGGAATCCGTTCCGACAAGGAGGACATTGATCACGTCGTCGTCCTTCTGTTCTTCCTGGGCGATCTGAACCTGGTCTGCCGTGGGATCCACGTCATCTGGATCTACGATCCCCACGCTGTCCTCATACAGTCCCCATAAGATAGAGCCGATGACGCCTGCTATGATAAGGACACAGATCAGTATGATGCTGATGATGGCTGTGGCGATCTTATGTTTCTTGATCCATTTACCGAACTTTCCTTTTTTCTTTTTCTTCATCCTCTGTGCCCTCCTAATCCTTAATGACACGTCCTGACAGATCTTCCCTTCTGCCGGTATCCTTCAGTTTTCCATAGTGACCGTAATGACCGTAGTGTCCATATCTGCTGTAGTGTCCGTACCTGCCATAGCCGCCGTATGTTCCGTAGCCGTAACCGTATCTGCCTTCTTTCCGGCTCACATCCCCGTTGAAGATATAACCGATAATATCTACTTTTCTGAGCGCCAGCGCTTCCACGCCACCGCGGATCTTGTTCATCTTTGTGTAATCGTAACGGATGACATAAAGCGCAGCGTCCGCATACCTTGCCATCAGGGAAGCGTCAACGAGAAGCTCTGCAGGAGCTGTGTCCAGGATGACGTAATCCGCCATATCTCTCAGCAGCTTGATCAGTGCTTTCATCTCTTCCGTGCCGAGAAGGGATGCATCCTGAGGGCTCGGGCTTCCGCCGTACAGGATCTGCAGATCTCCTTCCGGAAGTTCTACTTTTGTGAGGGCATCGGTGAGAGGAATCTCGCCGCGGAGCACCGCTCCCAGCCCCGGATGCTCTTCCGTATTCTGCATAACTTCCGCCACGGAAGGATTCCTCGGATCGCAGTCTACAAGGATGACCTTCTTCCCCTGTCTTGCCAGCTCGATCGCCAGATTGACGGACACGGTAGTTTTCCCTTCCCCGGGTACAGAACTGGTGACCATGAGGACCTTCTTCTCCTTCAGATCCATTTCTCGCAATACTCGGATTCGAAGTCGCCGGATTGCTTCCACATAGGAGGGAAGCGTCCGCTCATTCAGAATATTGATATTATTGTAGCTTGCCTTTCGCCGTTTTTTCTGGCGGATATATGGAAGGCTTCCCAGGTCTCTGAGGTTGATCTGCTTCTTCAGCTTGTCCCTGGACCGGACTGTTCTCTTTGAAAATGCATAGAGACACACAATGGCTGCATCCAGTACTGCTCCCTGGATAAATCCCTTTCTCTTGGATCCTCGGATCACGATTTCTCTTCCGGTATCCGAAGGGATACCGGTCTCATCAAGAACCTGCAGACTTGTCTCCCCGAAAATGTACTCCGCCACCTGGGGATAATTCTTGATCACAGACTGCAGGATATTGTAAGCCATCTGAGGATCATCACCAGAGACAGAGATGGTCAGCATGTTCATGCCCTCTTCCGCCTGAACATTGATCTGTCCCGGCAGATAATCCAGTCCCATGTCCTGCGCCACCACATCCTTCAGCACGCCGCTGGTCAGGATATAGGGGAAGATCTCCGCCATGTCCTGCGCAGACTGGATATTCGTGTATCCCCCTCCCGGCGTCGTGACAGAAACGGTTGCAGACGCCACATACTGGGGAGTGTAGGAAAAGCTGGTGGCGAAATAGGAGCGGAGGGTGCATACAATGAGCAGCACGATCAGCAGTCCCCACAGTTTCCGCACTGCCATGACGAGGTCTGCCACCAGATTCATGATATCGATCTTTTCCACTTCATCGATCTCTTTCTTTTCTATTACTTCTCTGTTCTCACTCATTTTATGCTTTCCTTCTGCCTTTTTCCATAATTTCCATAGTCGCCGTATCTGCCACTGTATCTTCCTAC
>ERZ1643251.3981-NODE-3981-length-13246-cov-4.846031_pt1 | contig 13246 bp, 7 predicted proteins | sample MGYA00579261_ERZ1643251 | MGnify/ENA primary metagenome ERZ1643251 (study PRJEB29033, sample SAMEA4952267) | chicken gut metagenome | biome: Broiler Chicken; feature: Gastrointestinal Tract; material: Caecum | place: Ireland | collected 2018 | study: Broiler... | reverse complement strand
CCGTCCGCGCCCTGCGCGACCTCTCCGTTCTGTGCGGACACTTCGCCCTCCTCGGCGGGAACGGCGCGTATAGTAGGCGTTGCGGCGTATTTATCCTTGCGAATGAGCCTTTTAGTTTGCTTTCCGTCGCGCTCCTCCACGATGTAACCCTCGCTTAGCGTGCCCTCCCTGCCCTGCGAAAGAATGCCGCCCTCCCCTTCGGTGACGACGTCGTCGGGCTGGGGAATGGTGCCGACGGTGCGGGAAACGAATGAGCGCTTTACACCGTCGTCCTCACCGTAGATGCTGCACGTGAGCACGCCGCCCGAGGCGTTGATGCGCACATATATGGGGGTCAGACGCGTATTTTTGAACTTCAAATCGAAGTAAGTTCCGCTGACCATGGCGTCGCGCGATGGCGCGACGTAGCTTACGCGCAGCGAATGGGGGTGATATTCGCATATTTCCAGCCCCGAAAGAATGGCGGCGTTGTATATGGTCGTCGAAACCTGGCACACTCCGCCGCCCACACCCTCGACAAACTGCCCTCCCGAAATTATTTTTGCGGGCAGAAAGCCGTTTGCCTGCGTTCTTGCCCCCACAATATCGTTGAACGAAAAGGTGCAGCCCGCCCCGAGGATTAGCCCGTTTATTTTGGAGCAGGCGAGCGAAATGTTGGAAGAACGCGCGTAATTGCCGTCGTCGAAACGAGTGGAGAAAGAACACAGCAGCGACGTTTCACGTTTTACGCCGCCAATCGACTTTTTCCGCGCGACGGACTTCGCACGGGCGACGACTTGCCCGAAATCGCCGTTTAAAGAGGCGTTTATATCGCTTAAAAGGGCGGCGCGGTCGCCGACGGCGCCGTCGCAGCCCTCGTCGTAAGTAAAGGGCGCTCCCGTTTTGTTGAAGGCGGCGCTCGGCTCGCGCACGGCTATGTCCATAGAGGCGCAGATATATTCGGCTATGCCCTCCGCGCCGTTGAGGTATACCGTCGTGTGCGAAAAATACTCCCCCTTTTTATTTATCGACGCAACGAGTTCGGGCAGGTCGTCGCAAAAATTGAATTCGGGGTAGCGGAAGGTGTACATATGTTCATCGGCACATATTACCAGCCGTTTGTCTTTAAGATAAGATATTTTATCGTCGCGCACGGCGGCGACCGCCGCCGTGCGCGACAGACCGCCGACGTATGTTCCGTCGATATACGTACCGCGCGGCAGCCCGAAAAGCCACCCCGCCGAAAACAAAAAGGCACCCGCGGCGAGCGCGAGTACCGCAAGTGCTCTTATAAATGATTTCAAAACCTTTCAAGCGCGCGCATAAGTTGCTCGTCGGGGTAAAATTCGGGGGTGCCCACCCTGCGCGAACCGACAGTCGAATGGGTGTCCGAACCGCCCGTGACGAGAAGATTATATCTGCGCGCCAACTCCTTGTAGTAAACCGTCTCTTCAACAGTATGCCCCGAATACACCGCCTCTATGCCGTCCAGCCCCAGCGCTTTGAGGCGGGAAATAAGCCCCTCTTTTACGTTTTTTTCCAGCGATATGCGCCCGGGGTGCGCCACCGACGAAATGCCGCCGCACTCCTTTATTGTTTTGACCGCCTGTTCGGGCGTAAGCCTGCCAACGCGCGAGTGAGCGCACTTGCCGTCGACGATGTACGAAAGATAAAATTCGCCCGCCGTCTTTGCGTAGCCCAGTTTTGCCGCCGCGCGGCAGATGAACATAGAGTGAACTGGCGTACCCTCCACCGTGCGTTCGGCGAGCACTTTATCGATTGGAACGCATATATCCTGCGCTTTGAGCTTTTTGAGGGTGTCCTCGCAGCGGGCGAAGGAGCCTTCTACCGCCTCCTTATAATATCTTTTGAACGCGGCGCACTCCCTGTTTTGCCCGTAGCCGAGGATGTGAACCTTAACTTCGCCGTAGGCGGAAATTTCTATGCCGTCGACTGCGCGTATGCCCGCCTCCGCCGCAAGCTCTTTAACCTGCCCGCTCGCACCCATGGTGTCGTGGTCGGTGACGGCTATCATACCCAGCCCCGCCGCCTCAGCCGCGGCGATTACGTCTGCGGGCGACTGGGTGCCGTCCGAATAATATGTGTGAATGTGCATGTCTGCACGCGTCATCTCTTTATCGCACCCCCTTCTATCCTTATTTTGTTGGCGTCTTTGCCCGCGAGCACCCTTTCGGCGTGCGTGCACGTCAAAATTGTCTGCAAGCCCTCGGTGCGGGCGACGAGCTTTTTGCGGCGCGCAAGGTCGAGCTCGGAGAGGACGTCGTCGAGAATGAGCACGGGATATTCGCCGCTTGCCGATTTGAAAATTTCGACCTCGGCGAGCTTTATCGCAAGGGCCGCCGTGCGCGTCTGCCCCTGCGAAGCGTAGGTTTTGGCGTCGGCGCCGTCTATCTTTATGTCTATGTCGTCGCGGTGGGGCCCCGAAGCGGTGAATCCTAAGCGGATATCGCGGTCGTAGTTGTTTTTTAGCTCGTCATACAGGCGGGCTTTGAGCTCGCCCTCGTCGCCCTTATACTTCTTTTCGGGCGAAATTTCGAGACATTCCTTTCCGTCGGTAAGAGAGGCGTGCGCCTCCGCCGCGAGGGGGGCGAGTTCGGCAATGTAGTCCGCCCTGCGCCGCGCAACCGTGGCGGCATATGCGCACAGCTGTTCGTCCCACACGGGAAGGGTGTCGAACACGAGGGACAGATCCTTGTTCTTCAAAAGGTTGTTGCGCTGTTCGAGTATGCGGTTGTAGCGCGCCAAAGCCGTATAGTACGGGCGGGAGAGCTGCGAGAGCGAAATATTTAAAAACCGCCTCCTCTCGTCCGGGCCGTCCTGAATGAGGCGAAGTTCCTGCGGGGAAAAGAATACGGCGTATAAATTGCCCAAAAGGTCGGCATTGCGCGTAATTTTATTGCCGTTGACGCGTATTTCGCGACCGTTTTCGCGTATTTCCGCCGAAAGGGATATCGCGCCGTACCTGCCCGAACACTCTGCCGAGATAAGGGCGGACTGCCCGCCGTATTTTATGAGCTGCTTGTCCCTGCGGGCGCGCGGCGAGGTACCCGTGCACAGGTAAAACACCGCCTCGGCGCAGTTGGTTTTGCCCTGCGCGTTGCGACCCGTGAGAATATTAAGCCCCTCCGAAAAGACAAACTGCTCCTCCCCGTAATTTCTGAAATTTTTTAAATTCAAATTTTTTATGAGCATTTTTCCGCCAAAATACTTTACTTTGCAGAAAAATTGTAATATAATGATAGCTGAACTTACTCTATTATTTTAGCACAAAAAATACAAAACACAAAGGGAATTTATTATAATTATGTCCGAAAGCGCGAACTTCGATTTTATTTACGACCCCATAAAGGAAAAGATGAGGGAGACGATAAGCCACATCTCCTACATCACGTATATAGAAAAGCTTAAACCCGTCGACGTGGACGGGCGCTATATCGTGCTTGAAACCCCCAACGAAAATTTTGCCCAGTACATCACCGGCACCCTCGCCGAAAAGATGCGCGAGGCAATAATCAAGGCGGACGTTGGCGTTTCGGACTTCCGCCTCGTGGTAGAAGGCAGCGGCGAGTACGCCTATAACGCCCCCGCCGAGGAAAATTATGCGCCGCCCTCCAACCTCGACAAAAAATATACCTTCGATTCCTTCGTCGTCGGTAAAAACAACGAGTTTGTATACGCTGCGGCGCGCAACGTTGCCGAGGACCCCGCGGGCACATACAACCCGCTGTTCATTTACGGCGGTACGGGTCTGGGCAAAACCCACCTTATGCAGGCGATAGCCAACAAAATAGTCGCCGAAAAACCCAATCTTAAAGTAATTTACGTCACCTGCGAACAGTTTGTAAACGAAATTATTGACACCATGTTCACCGGCCGCGGACCCGACGCGCGCGACAGGGGCAACAAGCTGAGACAGCACTACCGCTCGGCAGACGTTTTAATTATCGACGACATTCAGTTCATTGCCAACAAAAAGGCAGTTCAGGAGGAATTTTTCCACACCTTCAACGAGCTCGTTTCCAAAGGCAAACAGATTGTAATTTCTTCCGACCAGCCGCCAAAGGAGCTGACCGCCCTTGAAGAGAGGCTTAAAACGCGCTTTTCGGGCGGGCTCGTGTTCGACATTCTGCCCCCCAACTTTGAAACCAAAATCGCCATTTTGAAGCGCAAGGCGTTTGAAAAGAAGTGCATTGTGCCCGACGAAGTTTTAACCTTCCTCGCGCAGGATTCGGGCGACGACGTGAGGACGCTCGAAGGCAGGCTGACAAAGGTAATATTTGCCAGCAAGCTGCACGAAGTTCCCATAACCGTTTCGCTCGCGGCGAGCGCGCTCAACGAGGCCGTTTCGGAAGACGGCAAAGAGGAGATAACGCCCGACTCTATAATAAACGCCGTGTGCTCTTATTACCGCGTGACCAAGGGCGACTTAGTTGGCAAGTGCAAGAAAAAGGAACTCGTCCAGCCCAGGCAGATCTGCTGCTATTTAATGTGCGAGCTTTTATCCCTCCCCTTAATGGCGATAGGCAAGGCACTGGGCAACCGCAACCACACGACCATTTTATATTCGCGCAACAAAGTTGAAGACCTGTGCCAGGTCAACGACAGACTGGCAAAGGACATTGACGATATTAAAAATATAGTGCTCAAAAAGTAATTGCCCTGGCAGGGCAATTATTTTTTAGGGATTAGGAAATTAGCGCTACGCGCTGCTATAAGTTGCGCATGCTACGCAACGTTTACAGTTATGATTGCGCCTTCGGCGCAAACTATGAGCGTGCAACCGCGTTGCACGCGCTATGGTAAATTTACCTTAACGCCTGCGCGAAAGCGCAGGCTCATAACGCGGTCTGCGACCGCTCATAACTCATAACTTTGCCGTAAGGCAAATCATAACCTCGGTGCGGGGCGGGCGCGTAAAACAAATAAAAACATGCACAAATTCAAAGAAGGACAATTCGACGTAGTAGTAATCGGCGCGGGGCACGCGGGGTGCGAAGCCGCCCTCGCCTGCGCGCGCACGGGACTTAAAACGGCTATGCTGACCTTAAACCTCGACAGCATAGCTTTTATGGCGTGCAATCCCTCCGTCGGCGGCACGGCAAAGGGACATCTGGTGCGCGAAATCGACGCGCTGGGCGGCGAAATGGGCATCAACGCCGACCTTACCGCCATGCAGTTTAAAATGCTCAACGTGGGCAAGGGCGCGGCGGTGCAGTCGCTGAGGTGCCAGTCGGACAAAAACGCCTACCACAGGCGCATGAAGAGCGTTTTGGAGCACACGCAAAACCTGCGCATAGTGCAGGGCGAAGCCGCCGAAATACTGACCAAGGGCGGCGCAGTATGCGGTGTAAAGACGACATATGGCGGGGTATTTGACTGCCGCGCTGCGATTTTAGCCACGGGCGTTTACCTCAACGCGCAGACCATAACGGGCGAGGTTATAAAGAGCAGCGGCCCCAACGGGTTTGCACCCGCGACGGCGCTCACCCAAAACCTCATAGATTTGGGTTACAGCGTGCGCCGCTTCAAGACGGGCACGCCCGCGAGAATAGATTTTCGCACGATTGACACTGGCAAGTGCGACGTGCAGCACGGCGACACTACCGTTTATCCCTTTTCGTTCATGCACGATCACGTGCCCGCCGAGCAGACCGACTGCTACCTGACTTACACCAACAAAAAGACTCACGAAATTATACTTTCCAACCTCGATCGCTCCCCCCTGTACAACGGCACTATCGAGAGCACGGGGCCAAGGTACTGCCCCTCGATAGAGACCAAGGTAGTGCGCTTTGCCGACAAGGAACGCCACCAGATATTCATCGAACCCGAGGGCGCCGACACCTTGGAGGCGTACATTCAGGGCATGTCGTCCTCCCTCCCCCACGATGTACAGCGGGACATGTACCGCTCGGTTGCGGGGCTTGAAAACTGCGACATAATGCGCTACGCATACGCCATAGAGTACGACTGCATAGACACGCTGGACGTGTACCCCACCCTTGAATTCAAAAAGGTTAAAAACCTTTACACCGCAGGGCAGATAAACGGCACCTCGGGCTACGAAGAAGCGGCGGCGCAGGGGCTGATGGCGGGGTTGAACGCCTCGTTGAAGCTGCGCGGCAAGCCGCCCCTCGTGCTCGGCAGGGACGAGGCGTATATAGGCGTACTGATTGACGACCTCGTGACCAAGGGCACCGAGGAGCCCTACCGCATGATGACCAGCCGCGCCGAACACAGGATTGAACTGCGGCAGGACAACGCCGACTTCCGCCTGACCCAAAAGGGCTACGACTGCGGGCTGGTGACCGAGGAGAGATACCAGAGGTTTTTAAAGCGCAAAGGCGACTACGAGCGCGCGCTGAAAGAGCTTGAAGACAGGCTGCCCGCGTCCGTTGCCGACGGCATATTGCGGGGGCAAAGCCTTGCGGAGGCGGGCAAACCGCTGTCCCCCGCCGACCTGATTAAAAGGGGAATTGCGCTAAAAGACATATGCGCGGCAGCGCCCGTGCTTTCATGGGCGGACGAGAGCGTTAAAGAGAGCGCCGAAATTGAAATAAGGTACGCAGGCTACCTTAAAAAGGGGCGCGAGCAGATTGAGCGCGCTCGCAAAATGGAGAGCCGCCTGCTGCCCGACGACATAGATTATTCCGCCATCGACGGACTGCGCCTTGAAGCGCGCGAAAAGCTTGAAAAGGTGCGCCCCCGCTCGCTCGGGCAGGCGGGCAGAATTTCGGGCGTAAACCCCGCCGACATAGCCGTGCTTATGATATACCTGGCGGTACATTAAAGAGTTAAATGCACCTGCGGTGCGTGAAATGGATACCTGCGGTATCCGTGAAATGCCGCATATATGCGGCGCGAAATGCGCGGCGGACAGCAAATGCTGTCCGCCGCGCGTTGTCGTTTAAGTTAATAAAATTGCCCATAGGCGTTTTTCAATTAATACCCCCACTCCCCGGCACATGACAAATGCGCGCATAAAAGCCAAAAAACGACGGCATAACAACTTTTAAGCGCGCATTGTTGCATTATAATTCAGCCATGCGAGTGAGAATAAAGGTTAAAAGCCTTGCGGTGTACGCTGCGTACGCCGCGGGCGTTGTGTTCATAAATTATTGCGCGGGCGGCGCGCCCCTGGCGCTGGGACTGTGCTTTGCAATGCTGGCGTGCGGCGCAAACCTGTTTATCCCGCCGGCAATTTACATACTCGCCGCAATACCCTCGCTCAACTGGATAGTCATGCTGATAGCGCTGTTCGAGGGGGCGTTTGTGTGCGCCGTCACCGCCATTTACAGGCGCGCGCGCAGGCGCATAAAGTACGAATACGCCGCCTACATGGCGATTGCGCTGGCGCCTTTCGTCGCCTTTTCGCCGTGGGAGGGCATAAGGGACTTATACTTCACCGACAACGCATACATAATCAAAGCCGTGGCGGCCGTGGCGGTAATTTTGTTTTCGCTGTTCTGCCTTAAAGCCGTATACGCTCTCTTTTACCGCCTGTGCAGATGCAGGCTTAAAAGCGAGGAGATAATCTGCCTCGCCCTCGTTTTTACGGTGGCGGGCATAGGTTTTTATAACCTTTGCGGGCTGTACGCCAGCCTCGCCGCGGGCGCGGGGCTGGTGGTGTTTGCCGTGCGGCTGTACCGCGACCCCGCGGCGCTCGCCGTGGCGTGCACCGCGGGACTTCCGCTGCTGTGCACTACGTTCGACGGCACATATGTTGCGGCGTATTGCCTGCTCGCGGCGGTATGCCTGCTGTTTTTAAGCGCAGGACGGGGCGCGCCGGGCGCCGTAGCCGCGGCGCTCGGCGCGCTGTTCTTCTATTTTTATGGCGCCTTTTCGGGCGGGGTTGCGGAGGGCATAATATACGGGCTGCTGCTCGCCGTGTTCTGCCTGCTGCCCACGCTTCCGACCGACAAATTTATGGGCGAACTGCTTTGCGCGCTGCGCGTAAAGCAAGCCATACCCGAAACCTTTGAAAGCAGACTGCGCGACCAGACCAGCCGCAAGCTGTTTGCCACCAGCCAGGTTTTCCGCGAGATTGAAAACGCCTTCAACAGCTTAGACGCCGCCCCGGGCGACGACACCATGCAGGGGCACGCGCTGGGCGAGATACGCGCGCGGCTGTGCTCGCGCTGCGACCGCGCCGAGAGGTGCGCGCGCACGGACGTATATAAGGGTTTTGCCCGCCTTTTGCACAGCGGCACCATCAAGGGCAAGGTCAGCCTTGTAGACCTGCCCGAGGAGATTACGACCAACTGCGCGCACCCCGCCGAAGTAATAGCCGAAACCAACGCCGCGCTGGCGCGGCTTAAAAAACTGCACGCCGAGGCGGAGAGCGCAAGGAGCGGCAGGCGGCTTTTAGCAAATCAGGCTAATGGCATTTCGGAAGTGCTTAAAAGCGCCGCCGTGGACATTGCGCGGGGCGGAGAAAGGCTGACCGAGCGCGAAAAGAGCATTGAACAGGCGCTTGCAGGCGCGGGAATATGCTGCACCGAAGTGCGCGCGGGCGGCGAGGACGACGGAGAAATTTATCTCACCGTTTCAGGCGCCGCAAAGGCGGGACAGCTCGCCGCGGGCATAGGCGCGGCGACGGGCAGAAACTATATTTTAAGGGACAAGATTACATATGACGGCGAGCGCACATGTTACATATTCGTGCGGCCGCCAGACTACGACGCGGCATTCGGCGTGGCGTTTGCCGTAAAGGACGGCGAGCGCGCCTCTGGCGACACGCACTCGGTGATTAAGATAAACGAGCACAGCTTTTTGATGGCGCTGTGCGACGGTATGGGCAGCGGCGAGAGCGCAGAGCGCGTTTCGCAGACGACTATATCGCTCATAGAGGCGTTTTTCAGGGCGGAGATGCCCGCCGAAACCGTGCTTGAAACGATAAACAAGCTGATGTGCTTCAACCGCGACGAAAGCTTTACCTGCATAGACATTGCGGCGATAGATCTGAACACGCTCAAAGCGGGGTTCATAAAGATAGGTTCGCCCGCGGGAATTATAATAAAAAAGGACGGCATAAGGGTGATGGAGAGCAACTCGCTACCCCTCGGCATACTCGAAAGCATACGCCCCACCGTGTGCGAGGAACAGCTTGAAGACGGCGACAACGTGGTGTTTATGAGCGACGGCATAACCTCTTCCTTTCCCTCGACGACCGACCTTTACGCCTTTTTGGAGAGGCTTAAACCGCTCAACCCCCAGAACCTCGCCGACGAAATTTTAGCCGCCGCAAAAAAAGCGGCGGGCGGCAGGGCGGTAGACGACATGACCGTGCTCGCCGTGCGCATATTCCCCCACGAAGGGTAAGCGGCGTGTCTCAGCTTACGGGCAACGTTCCGTTGCATCGGATTCCGCAAAAGGCGTTGTCACTCTACCCCGTCTCTCTTGCGGACAGCTTTTTTATTACTTATGTCATTTCGACCAAGTGAGCAACACGAATGCGCGGAGAAATCTCGCCCTGTTCTTGTTTTACTGATAAATTTCTCCTCAGCCACGGTTTTAAAATGCAACTTTAAAATATATGCGCCCGCACACGGTTGTGTGCGGGCGCATATGTATGTAAAATTGCGTCTTTAAAATTTTATCTTCCCGAACGGATGACGGCGTTTTTGAAATTAGCCATGTCATTGCGGTCGGGCATGGAAGTCAAGCGGAACTTCCAGTTGCAACCCGCAGTTGCGGGCGTGTTCATGCGCGACCAGTTGTCGAGGCACAGAATGTCCTGCACGGGGATTACGGCTATCGCCGAGCGGGCGTTGAGCGCGCACAGCACCATGCCCTTTACGGCGTCCGCCCTGTCTACCACGGGGGTATAAGCCTGCTCGTATTCGAGCGCGGCGCGCAGCTGCTTTTTGAGCGCAGAAAACTGCAAATCGGTCTGCTTCAACAAAAAGCCGAGGGCGGTGTCGTTGTCGTGCGTGCCCGTGTAAACCACCGAATGTTCGTCTATATTGTGCGGCAGGTAAGCGTTGTCCTCGTTGCCGTCGAAGGCGAACATCATTATTTTCATAGAGGGGAAGCCGCAGAAATCGCGCAGCTCTACCACACCATCGTCTATCACGCCGAGATCTTCGGCGATTATGCTCAGCTTGCCGAGGCGGCGCTCAGCCTCCTCGAAGAGCTTTTTGCCGGGACAGGGCAGCCATTCGCCCACCCTTGCCGTCTTTTCGCACGCGGGTATGGCGTAATATCTGTCGAGCCCGCGGAAATGGTCTATGCGGACTATGTCGTACAGGCGCGAGGCGTGGGCAATGCGGTTTATCCACCAGTCGAAGTTGCTCTCTTCGAGCGCATCCCAATTATAGAGCGGGTTGCCCCAAAGCTGACCGTCCTCTGAAAAATAGTCGGGCGGGCAGCCGGCGACGGCGACGGGGTTGAGATCCTCGTCGAGCGCGAAAAGCTGCGGATTAGCCCATACATCGGACGAATCGTAGGCGACGTACAGGGGAATGTCGCCGATAATTTTTATGCCCTTGGAGTTGGCGTAACTTTTGAGCGCGCCCCACTGCTTTGCAAACTCGTACTGAACGAACAGCCAGAAGCAGTATTCTTCGCGATATACGCTCTCCTTAAACTCGGTCATGGCGAGGGTTTCCCTGTATTTATAATCGTGCGGGAAAGTGCTGAAAGTGCCGCTGTAACGTGATTTTAAGGACATGAACAGCGCGTAGTCCTCCGCCTCGCCGCTCTCCGCAAACGCAACGAAATCGGGATCTTTTATATCGAAGCGGGCGTATGCCTTGCGCAACAGGGCATAGCGGCTGCTGTACAGATCGCCGTAGTCGATGTCGTTTTTAAGCTTGCGCTCGGCATTTTTAAGCTCTTCTTTGTCGATCAGCCCCTGTTTGTGCAGGTCGACTATGTCGATAAAATAGGGATTGCCCGAGGTACACGAAACCGACTGGTAGGGCGAATCGCCGAAACCCGTCTGCTGCAAGGGCAGAATCTGCCAGTATTTTACGCCGCTCTTTGCAAGGACGTCTACAAATTCATATGCCTCGCTGCCGAGCGAACCTATGCCGTATTTGTTGGGCAGCGACGAGATGTGACAAAGTACGCCCGCGCCGCGCTCAGGTTGGAATTTTTCCATATTACACCCCCACATATATTGCGTTTAACGCCCGCGTCGCGGGCGTTAACTTATTTAAAATTATTTTGAAAGAAGTTTTTTGATGCGGTCTGCCGCCTCTTTAGTGACTTCGGGACTGCCGAACGCCGTCAGGCGGAAGAAGCCTTCGCCATTGGCGCCGAAACCCGCACCGGGCGTGCCGACGACCTGAATATTTTCAAGAAGATAGTCAAAGAAAGTCCAGCTGTCCATGCCGTTCGGGCATTTGAGCCATATATAGGGCGAATTTTTGCCGCCCGTATACCATATGCCGAGGTCGTCCATGCAGTCGGCAATTATCTTGGCGTTGCTCTGGTACACGGCTATGTTAGCCTTTATCTGCTTTTGCCCCTCTTGGGTAAACACCGCGGCGGCGCCGCGCTGGACGATGTAGGGAACGCCGTTGAACTTGGTCGTCTGGCGCCTCAGCCACATTTTATTGGCAGACATGCCATCCCTTTTGAGCGCGAGGGGAACGACTGTATAGCCGCAGCGCGTACCCGTGAAACCCGCCGTTTTGGAGAACGAGCAGAATTCTATGGCGCACGTCTTTGCCCCGTCGATCTGGAATATCGAGCGGGCGAGCCCCTCTTCGGTGATGAAGCACTCATATGCGGCATCGTACAAAATGACGGCGCCCTTTGCGTTGGCGTAGTCCACCCACTCTTTGAGCTGGGCTTTGGAGTACGCCGCGCCCGTGGGATTGTTGGGCGAACACAGATAAATTATGTCGGCGTCGACCGAGTAATCGGGCATGGGCAGAAAGCCATTCTGCGCCGTCGCGTTCATATATTCAACCTTGCGTCCCGCCATTACGTTGGTATCGACATATACGGGATATACGGGGTCTGGCACGAGCACTTTGTTATCGGCGGCGAAGATGTCGAGAATGTTGCCGAGGTCGGACTTGGCGCCGTCGGAGATAAAAATTTCGTCGGGTTCGAGTTCAACGCCGTTAGTGCGGTAGTATCCGCGGATGGACTCCTTTAAAAAGCCGTAACCCTGTTCGGGGCCATAGCCGTGGAATGTCTCCTTTTCAGACATTTCGTCCACCGCGCCGTGGAGCGCATCGATGACTGCGGGCGCGAGGGGCAAAGTCACATCGCCTATACCCAGGCGGAGAATGGTTTTATCTGAATTGGCGGCGGAATATGCCGCAACCTTTTGAGCTATGGTAGAAAACAGATAGCTCTGCGCTATGTCGTTGAAATGTGTATTGAAATGCATGTTTTACAGCCTTTTATTTATTTTTTTGGCAATACTTTACCGCGTATTTTATGAATTCCCTGAACACGGGGTGGGCGTGCTGGGGGCGCGACTTGAATTCGGGGTGGAACTGCACGCCGAGGTAGAAGTCGTTTGCGGGCACCTCTACCGCCTCGACGAGCAGCCCGTTGGGCGAAGTACCGGCGATTATCATGCCCGCCTCCTCTATCTGCTTGCGGAAGGCATTGTTGAATTCGTATCTGTGGCGGTGGCGCTCAGAGATGTTGTCCGCCTTGTACGCCTCGCGCATTTTAGGCCCGATTACGACGCAGGGATATGCGCCGAGGCGCATGGTGCCGCCCATTTTGACGCCGTGCTGGTCGGGCATGAGGTCGATGACCGCGTGCTTGCTTTCGGGGTCGAACTCCGAGGAATTCGCGTCGGCATAACCGAGCACATTGCGGGCGTATTCGATGACCGCCGTCTGCATGCCGAGGCATATACCGAGGTAGGGCACGTTGTGTTCGCGCGCGTATCGGGCGCACAATATTTTGCCCTCAATGCCGCGGTTGCCGAAGCCGCCGGGGACGAGAATGCCGTCTGCGCCGCCCAGAATTTCCTCTACATTTTCGGGCGTTATGCTCTCGGTATCGACCCAGTCGATGTCGATTTTTGCGCCGTTTTCGTAACCCGCGTGGGCGAGAGCTTCGGCGACGGACAGATAGGCGTCGTGCAGCTGAACATATTTGCCGCACAGCGCGATTTTAACAGTCTTGTCGCGCGCCTCTATGCGGGCGAGCATGTTTTTCCACTCGGTGAGGTCTATCTCGCGGGGGTCGAGGTTGAGTATGCGGCAGACGATGGACGAGAAATTGCTCTCTTCAAGCATTATGGGCGCCTGATAGAGCACGGGAAGGG